>Ga0304729_1000084_pt1 | contig 60291 bp, 34 predicted proteins | sample C_131016_MF_Meta_FD_190475 | JGI IMG/M metagenome (GOLD analysis project Ga0304729, IMG submission 190475) | Freshwater microbial communities from Lake Croche, Canada to study carbon cycling - C_131016_MF_MetaG (v2) (version 2) | ecosystem: Environmental > Aquatic > Freshwater > Lake | place... | reverse complement strand
AACTGGTGCATTAGGTGCAGCAGCAGGTGGGGCAGCGGGCGCTGCCTCGGCACTGGCTAGTGGTATAAGTAATTTGCCCGGTGGACTAAATGCAATTGCATCAGTAACAAACTCGGCCACTGGAGTACTTAATGGTGCAGCAAGTTTAGGAGCAGTTGGTGCAATTGCTAATAATTTATCAGCAGGAGCATTAAATGGAATCAGCAGCGCCGCCGCATCATTAGGATCAGCCGCATCATTATTAACCGGATCAGCATTAACGGGTGCAGGAAGTGCATTAAATGGGATAACAGGCGCAGCAGGTGCAGCATTGGGTAATTTAACAGGCGCAGCAGGTGCAGCATTGGGTAATTTAACAGGCGCAGCAGGTGCAGCATTGGGTAATTTAACAGGCGCAGCAGGTGCAGCATTGGGTAAGTTAGATGGATTAACAAAAGGACTTCAAGCAGGAAAGTTAGGATTAGCATCATTAGCATCAGCTGGTTTGCCCGCAGGTGCAGCAGCAGCACTTTCTGCTAGTATGAACGCACTAAGTTCATCAAGTCCCTTCCCAATAAAAATGCCCTCAATTGCAACAGGAACAATTGATAGAGGTGAGATTACAGCGTTAGCTAGTAAACTATTAGGAAATCCATTAATACCTGCGCCAAACTTCAGTATGGAAGCAGCTAAAAAAGATATTGCTGATAGCAATGCTAAACTTGAAGCACATGCTAAAATAAAAGCTGAAGGTGATGTTGAGAGAGCAAAATATGAGAAATTAATGAATGAAGCTATAGCAGCATTTGAAACTGCTAAAAATAGTTTACCGGCAGGTGATCCAGAAATAGAAACTTTAAGAAAAGCAGCAAGAGCAGCAATTTTCAAATCTAGTGATGTTGGGACAGAATGGTATAGAAAAGAACAAACTGCACTAGGTTTTAAACCGGTTATATAAATAAGTTATAGGATAGATTATGCCAACATATATTGGATTCAGTACACAAAATGCAAATAAACCTAGGTCTACTAATTTACCTGCGGCTCCTCAAGGCGGAACGGGCGGAACAATTAACCCAGTAATTACTGGGAATAAATTTGGGTTATATGATACTCCGTTGGTTATCCGTGACTTTATTAATGCATTGAATATACAACAGGGACAAAAAGTAGGACAACCCGGATATGGCACTTCTCTTTGGTCATTTGTGTTTGAACCTAACACACTTGATACTCAGTTTGAATTAGAGAATGAAATTCGCAGGGTAGCAAATCAAGACCCTAGAATGATAGTCAATTCAGTAAAAGCATATCCTCAGGAAAACGGTATATTGCTTGAAGTTGAAATGGCTATAAGTCCCTTCAACCAAGCACAATTATTAAGCGTATTCTTTAATAACTCTACAAATACTGCTGTTTTACAATAACCCTAAAAAACCCAGGTTCTCAGGTATGATAAATACTTAAAAGAGAATACTTATGGCTACAAGTTCAAGACAATCAGCATTATTTGGCGTAAATGACTGGAAAGCCATTTACCAAACCTTCCGTGAGGCAGATTTTAGAAGCTACGACTATGAAACATTACGTAAGAGTTTTATAGATTACTTACGTGCATACTATCCTGAAACCTTCAACGACTATATTGAAAGTTCAGAATTCATCGCCCTACTTGACGTTATGGCGTTCATGGGACAAGGTCTTGCTTTCCGAAATGACTTAAACACCCGTGAAAACTTCATGGATACTGCTGAACGTAGAGATAGTGTTATCAAATTGGCTAATCTAGTAAGCTATACTCCTAAACGTAATTTAGAATCACAGGGTTATTTAAAAGTAACTAGTATTCAAACTTCACAAAATATTACTGATTTAAATGGATTCAATTTAAGTAATATTCCTATTTTATGGAATGATCCTGCTAACCCATATTGGTTAGAACAATACAATACAATCATTAATGCTGCATTAATTAACACACAACGAGTTGGATTACCGGCTAATACAGCACAGATTCTTGGTGTAAAAACTGACGAATACACATTACAAATTCCAGCAGGAAGTTTACCTGTTATCCCGTTTAATTCACAAGTTAATGGTATAAACATGAATTTTGAATTGTGTAGTGTAAGTACCGTAGGTGAAGATTATGTATATGAAATTCCACCTGCACCTACTAACAGATTCAATATGCTATATCGCAATGATAAACTTGGGTATGGCAGTCCAAACACAGGATTCTTCTTTTATTTCAAACAAGGATCATTAACTAATTTTGATTTTACCTTGCAGCAACAAATTGCTAATCAAACAATTGATATTGATATACAAGGTATCAACAATACTGATACATGGTTATATGAAATTAGCAGAACAAATGGTGCATTTGGTTTATGGAAAAAAGTAGATAATATTTACGCTGATGCATACTTACAAACTGAAAGCAGTATTAAGAAAATCTTTTCAGTTAACAGTAGATTCAATGACCAAGTAACTTATGTATTTGGCGACGGTGTGTTTAGTGATATCCCTGTTGGTAACTTTAGAGCATATGTTCGTGCTGGTAATGCACTAACATATACTATCCAGCCAACTGAAATGCAAGGTATATCTATATCATTTAATTATGTAAATAGAGTTGGTGTACAAGAAACATTAACGCTTGGACTATCATTACAAGTTCCAGTATCAAATGCTCAAGTGCGTGAATCAATTGCTGATATTAAGCAACGTGCTCCAAGTCGTTACTATACTCAGAATCGTATGGTCAACGGGGAAGATTATAATAACTTCCCTTACACATTGTATAGTTCAATTATTAAATCAAAAGCTATTAATCGTAGTAGTGTTGGTGTAAGTAAAAATTTAGATTTATTAGATCCAACTGGTAAATATAGTAGCACCAATAGTTATTCCAATGACGGTGGATTATGGTTAGACAATACAGAAGGTTATTCATTACTTACTATTAATAACCTTAGTGATATTACTACATTCTTAACAGATACTTTAGCTGCTATCTTAGCTGATAACAGGTCTTTACAATATTATATTCAAAATTATCCTAGATATGCAATTGGACCTAGTTCAGATACTAGTTTAGTAAGTGATCCAAATGAAGGTACAGTATATTGGCATGCCAGTACAGTAGATGCTAACAGTTTAACTGGTTATTTTTATAACATAATAAACGGTGGTGATAACCCAATACCAATTGGTACATACTCAACATACAATACAAAGTATATAACTAAAGGTGCTTTATTAAAATTCAAAGCGCCGGCAGGTTACTATTTTGATAATACCAATAGATTACTAAGTGGCGTTCCGGGCGCCAGTGGTAAAACATATATTTGGACTACTGTATTAAATGTAATCGGTGACGGTTACAATAATGGATTGGGTCAATTTGCAAACGGCACAGGTGCAATAACATTGAATGGTTATGTACCATCAGTGGCAATAATTACAACAGTAATACCAGCATTTGAAAACACATTGCCTAACTCAGTTATAAATGATTGCACTATCAGATTAGAATTGCAACAAAACTTTACTTTGGTTTTTAATAATTCATTAACTATTGCACAAACTCGTTGGAGTGTAGAATCAGTTACTAATTCAAACTATTTTGTAAAATTTGAAAGTAACGGCAATAGATATACGGTTACATATCGTGCATTAGCATATTATTTTGGTAGTGTAGCTGATACTAGATTCACATATGAATCAGGTAAGCTAGTATATGATCCATTCTCTGGTGTAATTTTACAAGATTTTGTAAAAGTATTAACTACTAATACACAGCCAGGATCTAATTATCCTTTAACTGAACCAGTAACTGCTAGTATCATTGGTCAAACGGTTGAAAGTGATGGGTATATTAATGACTTTGAAGTAGAAGTCGCTAGTATAGATGTGTACAACAGATCCGTATTAAATAATCCTGACTTCTTTAATGAGATTACTGGTTATATTACCGGCAATAGTAATATAGGAGTTTATTCATTTTTTGTAACTACACAAGATGCAATTAATTTAACTAGATTACAATTGATACCTTCAACCAGTTTGAATTATCAATTTGCTACAAAAACTCAAATTGAAGTTGTAAAATATGAATATCCTGCTGGTCAATTATTTTATGCATATAACGAAAATGCATTTTATATAACTGTTCAAGATCCAATGATTGCTACTCCATACTATACATTGGTTATTCAACCGCAATACAGTATGAAGCCTGGGCGTCAAGGATTACAATTCCAATATCGACACAACAGTAATAACACTACACGTATTGATCCGGCTACAACTAATATTATTGATTTATACGTAGTTACTCAGGCATATTATACTCAGTATCAAAATTGGATACAAGATACTACTGGAACAGTTCCTATGCCAACTAGACCAACCATTAATGATTTGTCTACTGCATACAGTCAAATTCAAGATTATAAAATGTTATCTGATAGTGCGATAATAAACAGTGTAGTGTTTAAACCATTATTTGGTGCTAAGGCTGCGGTTGAATTACGCGGCACAATTAAGGTTATTAAAAATTCTAACACTAATGCCAGTGATAGTGAAATTCGTAGTGCAGTATTAACACAAATGAATAATTATTTTAATATTAACAATTGGCAATTTGGTGACACTTTTTACTTTAGTGAATTGAGTGCATACATTCATGCCAATATTGGAGAGTTAGTAAGTTCTTGTGTATTAGTACCTAATGATCCTACGTTAAAATTTGGAGATTTATATGAAATTAAATGCTTGCCATATGAGATATTTGTAAACGCAGCCACATCAAATGACGTGGTTGTAATCGCAGCATTAACACCCGCTGAATTACAAATAGCATAAGTAATATATAGCAACAGAGATTATTAAAATGGCAACAAGAATAAGAACACTAAATTTTTTACCAGAGATATTTAAAACAGAAACCAACGCACAGTTTTTAGCTGCAACATTAGATCAACTAGTTGCACAGCCAAATACTAAAAAAGTTGAGGGTTATATAGGTAGTAAGTTTGGGTATGGTATTAATGCTAAAGATTATTATGTAACTGAACCCACTAAAACTAGGGTTGATTACCAATTAGAGCCTGGTGTTGTTTTCTTAAAAGAAAATCAAACAACAGCAAAAGATTTCATTAGTTATCCTGGTATAATTGATGCATTAAAACTTGAAGGTGGGGTGACCGCCGACAACAATCGTTTATTCAATAGTCAATTCTATTCATGGGATTCGTTTACCAACCTAGACCCTATAATTAATTTCAATCAATATTATTGGTTGCCTGAAGGACCAGAACGTGTAATTGTTTCCTCAGATATTGTATATAACAGTTCAAGTTATGTTATACAAGATGAAGCTACGTATTATTTGATTTCATCGGATATTGATTCGATCCCTGCATCTAATCCATCTCTAACGTTATTGAGAGGCGGTACATATACATTTACTGTAAACCAAGATACTCAATTCTGGATACAAGGCGAGCCGGGTATTACTGGGTTAAGCCAAACACAACATAATGTACAAACTCGTGATGTATATGGTGTTACAAATAATGGTGCATCTCAGGGTGTTGTATCATTCACAGTACCGGAAAAAAATGCATTAGATGGGCAAATATTTCCTGGTAATAACAGAGTTGATGTAGTATCTACTATTCCTTTTAGTCAACTAAACGGAGCTTTTGTAAATGCAATTGGTGGCATTGACGGTATAACTTCATTAGATGGTCTAACTGTAATGTTTTACAACACCGGCACATATGATGAAATTGGATACACAAATAAATTTTACGACCAAACATTATATGATGAAGAAGGTGGTGTTCCGTATGTAGAAGCAACCGATTACCCTGGCTCATCTATTTTTGATAATAATTATGAAGGTGGATTTTATACTCCGGTCAATGCTAATTTTTATACTATAACTTTATTGGGTGAAATAGATAATCCTATCATCCAATTAACTCCATCCTCTGCTATTCCAATTGAACAACAAATAACAGTTGCGTATGGTACTGATTGGGCTAATAGAAATTTTTATCGTAGTGCAATTGGTGAAATAACATTAGAGCCATACAATAGTCCTATTTTAAATACCTTATATTATCAAGATGGTTCTTCACCTACTAAAGTAGGTATTATTAATATTATTGATAACAATACTACAAATCAGATTGATGTAATTAATAATATTTTAGGTAAAAAGAATTATACAGCACCAAATGGTGTTGTGTTTACTAATGGATTGAAAGTATTATTTCAAGGTAATGTTTTCCCTGAAAGTTATAATAATCAAGAATACTATGTAGAGGGTGTGGGTACTTCAATTGAATTAATACCAGTTACTACATTAGTATCACCGGGTTTATTCTCAGAAGGTGAATATATACCATATGACACTTTGTCATATGATATTGGAAATTATGATAGTAGTTTGTATATTCCTATAGAGCCTGACTATATTACTATTGCTAGAAATTCTATTAATAGAAATGCATGGTCAAGAAGTAACCGATGGTTTCATATTAATGCTATTAATGCATCCGCAAAATATAACAACAATCCTAGCTTAGTTACACAATATACACAGATTGATAACAAAGCAAAACGTCCAATTATTGAATTTTATCCTAATATTCGTTTATTTGATTCAGGTGCTGTGGGCAAAGATCCAATTGATTTTATTGATACCAAAACAACAGACGCATTTACATATGTAGCAGGTCAAACTAATTATTATCCAGATGTTGCTGGATGGACTACTTATAACGCTACAATTGCGCCTGTTACTAGCGCAATTACTTCAAAAATAGCAACCGCTACCTATGCATTATTGAATCAAGTTACCTTAAATAATGTAGTTGGTTTACATGTAAATGATACTATAACATTTGGCGGATCTGTGTTTGGTGGAATTTCTTCCGCTACTACATATTATATCACTGGTATTGTTGATAATAATATTACAATCTCTACCTCAAGACAAGGTACTAATTTAGTATTATCAACTGCAAGTGGTACTATGTCTACTTCTATATATTCATATAGCACTACTATTACAATACCTACAATTGATGTATCTGGATTATTTGAAGTAGGACAATATTTAACTGATTCTACTAATTTATTACCTGAGATTACATTTATTACTGCTGTTACAACAGTAGGGTCAAACACAATAATAACTATTTCCTGGGATAATTATTCTGTAATTCAAGCTACGTCAGTTGCATCAATCGTAACTGCTGATACCCCGTTGTCAAACTATGCTCTTTTTAACGGATCAAGAATAGTATTTGCAACTGATTCTGATGCAGCAGTTAGAAACAAAATATATATTTCACACTTTTCTATAGTAACTCCGGGCACTGCTCCAATCATTACTCTAACAGAAGCATCTGATGGGCTAGTATTACCAGATGAACAAACTGCGGTATACAGAGGATATAATTATAAGGGCAAAGATTTCTATTTTAATGGTGAAGTGTGGACTGAAGGCCAACAAAAAATCACAGTTAATCAAGCACCTAAGTTTGATGTGTTTGATAGTAACGGAATAAGTTTTGGTGATACTACCGTTTATGTTGGTACTTCATTTACAGGATGTACATTATTTTCATATGGTTTAGGCACTGGTGCTAATGATACAGTATTGGGATTTCCTTTAAGATATAGTTCAGTAGATAACGTTGGTGATATTAGTTTTGACGTAACATTAAACTCCGCTTCTTTTAATTATGTAGAGGGAACAAAATCAATCAATCAAAAAGTTAATACAGGTTATGTATTTAATTATGTAAATCTTCCAACTGTTGGTATAAAACCGCAAAGAGAAATTGGTTGGCAAACTGCTGTTTCTCTTAGTGCCCAATATCAAATTTTTGAATTTAATTATGATCCAATAGCAACAGGTAATATATTTACGTGTGATATTGCACCAATTGTTACTAATCCAACTAAATGGCCCTTAATACAAGTTTATATTAATAATAATTATTTACCTACACAATACTGGACAGCAACAACTAATGCTACTAATACGTCAACCGAAATTAGTATACCAAATATTGAAGCTGTGCCAACTATAGTTCAAATATTAATATTAAGTGACCAAGTAAGTAATACTGCATATTTTCAAACGCCAGTTAATTTAAATAACAACCCGTTAAACCAAGACCTTACTACTGCTAATATTGGTGATATTCGCGGACAATATCAAAGTATTTTCTTTAACAATCCTAACACAACCGGCGAAGTGTTTGGTCCAAACAATTATCACGACTTGGGTAATTTAGTTCCATGGGGAAATAGAATTATTCAAAACAGCTCCTCATTAGCAGCAGTTGGAACATTTTTGCGTAATCAAACACATGATTTGTTTAATTCTATATTATATAACAGCAGAAGTTATATTACTTTTAAAAATCTATTAGTAGATACAGTTAATAATACTGATTATAGTAGAATGTTAACTCCTTCTCAAATGCTTGATAATGCATTGGATCAAATTAATGCATCACATACCAATGACCAATCATTCTTTTGGAGTGATATGTTGCCATCAAAGGCACCGTATATTGTTAATTCATATAGTTTTGCTAACTCACTTAACATTAGTATCTACCCTCTAAGTCACATTTATAATTTTGCTACAGCAAACTATAATGGTATATTAGTATATTTGATTCGTAATGGGGTTCAAAGTCAATTAATTAAAGGTGTTGATTATACTGTAAGTACAGACAGTCCTTCATTGACGGTTACGTTAGATTTATTACCTAATGATGAAATTATAATTAAAGAATATAATCAAACATACGGTAACTATGTACCTAATACGCCAACCAAACTAGGCTTATATCCTTCTACTATACCAAAAGTATTTTTAGATACTGCATACAATCCACAAACATATTTCATTGTGGGACATGACGGTTCGTTTAATAAATTATATGGAACATACGATTCAACTAATAATACATTAAGCGATTTTAGAGATCAGGTATTACTTGAGTATGAAACTCGTGTATATAACAATTTAAAATTAAGTGAGACAGTTCCGGCCGGCACCTACCAAGGTGTTGTAATACCTGGCTTCTTCAGAACAACTGATTATTCATATGATGAGTTCTTAGAGATATACAGTGAATCTTTCTTAAGTTGGATAGGTCAAAATAGAATCACTTATAAAACACAATTTTATAATAAAAATAATCAATTTACCTACAATTATAGAGATAGTGGTAATAAGATAAACAATCAACCAATTGAGCAAGGGTATTTTAGAGGAATGTATTTGTATTTCTATGATACAGCTACCCCAAACGAAACGCCATGGGAAATGTTAGGTATAACAGATCAACCAACTTGGTGGACAACTAGATATGGTCCTGCTCCATATACAAGTGAAAACTTAGTGTTGTGGGAAGATTTAGCCGCCGGACTAGTTTGGAATAATGGAAATTCATATGTAAAGCCTAGCTATATACGTAATGGATTATTAAATATAATCCCGGTCAATAGTGCTGGAGATTTAATATCACCATTTAATTCAATTGTAGGAAATTATAATCAAAATATTTTCCAACGTGATTGGATTGTTGGTGATGTGGGTCCTGCTGAATTCAGCTATCGTAGAAGCAGCACCTGGCCATTTGATTTAATGCGTATATTAGCAGTAACTAAACCTGCTGATTTCTTTAATCTTGGCATCGATGTAGACAATTACAAATACAATTTAGAATTCAATCAATATCTAGTAAAAGATAGAAGTCATTTGGTATTATCTGATATACCAGTATATGGTAATGGTACACCTGCAACTAGCTATATTAACTGGATTGTAGATTATGAAAAACAAGTTGGGGTGGACTCAACTACTAACATTACCACACTATTAAACAACTTAGATGTTCGTTTAATCTATCGCATGGCTGGCTTTGGTGATAAGAATTTATTGCAATTCTATGTAGAAAAGAGTTCAGCCAATAGCAATAATAGTTCATTATTAATCCCTGATGAAAGTTATGGTTTATTGTTATATGAAAATCAACCATACGATAGAATCGTATATAGCGGGGTTGTAATACAAGTAACTGAACACGGTTATAAAGTATATGGTAATAGCCAAACAAATGCATATTTTAAAGTAGCTGTTCCTAAGTTTGGCGGTACTACAGAAAAAATCACTGTAGAAAATTTATCAGTATCACTTACACCAACTTTTTATGACATCACTGAAGAAATACCTTACGGCACTGAATTTTATAGTGTTCAACAAGTATCACAATTTTTAGTTAGTTACGGTGAATATTTAAGATCACAGGGTGTGTTGTTTGATCAAATTGAAAACGGTATACCAATCAATTGGTCACAAATGGTTGCTGAATTTTTATATTGGGCACAAACTGGATGGGAAATTGGCAGTATTACTACAATAAACCCGGCTGCAACATTGTTGGCTATTGATAAAGAAAGTCGTATTGTTCAACCGTTAACAGTAAGACAAACTAACTTTATATTAAATCAAAACTTGTATCCTATACAAAATACTGATTTGTCAATTGTACGTGATGGCACATTATTTACGGCACACCCATTAGCTTCGGGTGATAGTATTAGCTATGGTCAATTTAATATAAGCAACATTGAACATGGTATTGTATTTGATAATACGACATTATTCAATGATGTAATTTATAATCTAGTTACTGGTTTACGTCAGAACAGAATTTATGTTCGTGGAACAAAAACTGCTGATTGGAATGGTAATATTGATGCATTTGGATTTATATTAAACCAAGACAATATTGCTGAATGGTCAAAAGAAGTAAAATACACAAAAGGTTCTATAGTAAAATATAAAAACAAATATTGGTTTGCAACTAGTATTATCCAAGCAAAAGAAGTATTTGATGAACGTGATTGGAAAGAAACTGATTACAACGAAATACAAAAAGGATTGTTACCAAATAGCAGCACCAGATCATATGAAAGTACATTATACTACAATGTAGATAAAGCTAACTTGGAAAATGATGCAGATTTATTATCTTTCTCATTAATTGGATATCGTCCAAGAGAATATATGTCTGTAGCAGACCTTACTGATATTACACAAGTTAATGTTTATAAAAATCTAATCAAAGAAAAGGGTACACTAAATGCTGCTAATGCATTTAAGGGTGCTAACTTGCCACAGGGTGGTATTGATTATGATATCTATGAAAACTGGGCTATTAAATCAGGTGAATTTGGCGGAATATTAAACAATAACTATGTGCAATTTAGATTAAATCAAACTGAATTGACCGGTAATCCTTCTATAGTTGGTTTAACTACGGGTAACTATCAAACGGGTGTTCAACAAGAAGTATGGTTGTATAATTTATTTAATTATGGCACCCCAATCACCTCACCTAATGTATTACCTACATTAGCTACTGCTACTCCATCTACATTATATCCAACAGCTGGATATGTTAATTATGATGATGTAAAGATGGCTAGCTATTATTATTCTGGATTGTCTACGGCACAAAACTCAGTAGGAACAACAATTCCAATTAATGAATTTTATGTACGTGATTATGTTTGGTTAGCTAATTATCTTTCAACTTGGCAAGTATATACCCCTACAAGTTTAGGTTCAGTTATTAATGCAAAAAATAATCTGAATGGTACAGTAACAATAACTTTTAGTCAAGCACATAATTTAAAACGTTATCAACCGTTTGCGATTGTTAATTTTAATGCAGCAATTAATAATTATTACATTGTAGCAGCAGTAGTGGATCCATTCAATGTTATAATTAATTTGTCATTGAATCCTCAATTAACTAACCTTACTGGGCAAGGAATTGGATTCAAATTACAAAGTCAACGTGTAGCCACTGCGCCTGAAATAATTAATTTACCGTTGTTAGATAATGAATTTAATAAATTAAAAGTTTGGGTTGACACAAACAATGACGGTAGTTGGGCTGTATATCGCAAGAGTTTAAACTATCAATATAGTAAAGAAATTGTAAAAACAAACAGTACAACTTTTGGTAGTGCAGTTGCATATTCTACATTGTTGGGTTATATGGTAAGTAATGCCGGCGCTGGCATTGTCTATAGATATGCATATGATAATTCAACCTCTAGTTACATTGAAAAACAAACTATTACACACAGTACATCATTTGGTTCAAACATAACATATATTGATGATTTGTTTGTAATATCTCAACCAACGAGTTCACCAACTGTTTATGTTTATAAATTAATAACTACCACATTGGTTAATGAATTGCAATTATATCAAACTATAACTGCACCAGGGGGTGTAACAACCTGGGGTACTTCAACAGCATTGTCAGGGGATCAAAATTGGTTGTACATATCTGATATAGATAATAACAATGTTTATGTATATCGCAAGTCCGCTATTACTAGTTTATATGAACAAGTAGCAATACTAACTGTTGCAGGATTATCTGCTGGTGATGAGTTTGGGCATTCAATCGCCACTGATTATTACGGAGATACAGTAGTAATAGGGACACCGTATAAAGATTATGATGTCAATACTCAAAATTACGGATACACATATGTATTCTCACGCACAATAGAAAATTTTGAAGCACAATCTACTAGCCAAGCATATATACCGTTAACCTTTGCGTTAGCATGGACTCCGGTAACATTGTCAACTACGGCAAGAAGTATATTAAGTAACGCAATTACACTTGATAGTGTTTCTGATTTAAAAGCAGGTGCTGAGGGTACCCCAATTGTCTTTACTGGTATAGCATTTGGCGGCATTGCAACAAATACAGTTTATTATGTAAAAACTATTGATCAATTGGGTTCTACTATTACAGTATCTTTAACCAGAAATGGTACTACTTTATCTCTTACTAATACTGTTTCAGGTACTATGACTGCAACTGGACAAACAAATCCTTTATATGTAGCAGTTAATGGTAGTGAGTTGGCAGACAATAAGTATGCGGTTATCGACTCTACATTCTATGTATATAGTAATGCAACACCCACATTAAATGCAGGTGATATAATTAATGTAAGTAGTACAAATTTCGTATTAACTCAAACACTAACCAATGAGCAAACTCCTAGAGTTGGTGTAGAATTTGGTACTAGTGTAGATACAAATACATTTGCAAATGAAATTTTAATTGGTGCTCCTTTTGAATTGTCTTATCAAAACTACGAAGGTGCTGTTCATAGATACACAAATGGTGGTGAAAGATACGGAATTATTATTGGAACTGCTGATTGTAATATAACTGCTGCTAGAACTATTTTGTTAAATGGATTTAAAGTTGTATTACCAATTGGTAATGCAGCCGCAGCAGCCAATGCAATCAATGCAGCAAGAATTACAAATGTCTATGCATCTACCGCAGATGGTAAATTGGTTATATCCTTGATAAATGTAAATTTAGGTATTGCAGGTAATAAATTATCATTATCTGTGTTAAGTGCTATTACATTGAATGAGATGGGTATAACTTTATACAAACAAACTCAAACAATAAATTGTCCACACCTAACGGGCAGAACACAATTTGGTACAACAGTTAAGTTTGACAGTTCTAACTCTGGATCATTTATAGCAAGCGCACCAGTTGGTGCAAGATATTCAGCTACTACATTTGACTTTGTTGACGATGAATTAGACAATGATACAGTATTTGACAATAATGCAACGCAATGGGTTGACACATTCCGTAATGCAGGCGCAGTATATATGTTTGACTATTTGGCTAACTATGATGAAAACATTAACGCCCCTGGTAAATTTGTATATGCACAAAGCACAAATGCACAAGATTTAGATTATGGCGCACAACCATACTATGGCACTGCATTAGATTTCAATAATAACACAGTTACTATTGGTACACCAAACTTTAAACCAACTAGCAACCCAACTAATCTAGCTGGTCAAGTGGTTACTTATGTAAGCAATAGCAGCACCCCTGATTGGACTGTATATAGAAGCTCCTCTGAGGTAGTAGATATAAATGGTGTATTTAATATCCAATTGTTCAGTGCAAATACTAATGAAACATTAATAAACTTAGATTATATAGATCCGTTGCAAGGTAAATTATTAGGAGCAGTTGCTGAAAATATTGATATCGTTTCTAATATAGACCCAGCATCATATAATTCAATTAATAATCAGTCAGGATTAGTTTGGGGCGCAGATAAGATAGGTACATTGTGGTTTGATACTAGCAATACTCGTTTTATGAATTATCATCAAAATGATATAGCTTATAATAGTCAGTATTGGGGTAGAGTATTTCCTGGTAGTGATGTTTCAGTATATTCATGGGTTGCAAGCAATGTAATACCTGCACAATATACAGGTCCCGGAACCCCATACAATACTGATACTTACACTATCCGTGGCACTGTTAATGCTGAAGGGTTAATCAGTCCTATCTATTATTTCTGGGCTAGAAACACTAATATTGTATTTGATAAGTTAGGAAAAACTTTAGCTGATTCTACATTGCAGTTATACATAGCGAACCCACAAAACACCGGTATTAGTTATTTTACACCATTGTTATCTAACGTATTTGGATTATACAATTGCATTCCTTTTATAAATGCTACTGACACTGTGTTGCAGCTTGGGTATGCAATTAGTAACAATGATGATGTTGCTCATACACAGTATAGTTTAATCCGAGCAAATTATGCTGATGATTTCTTACCGGGAATCCCTGGCTCGGGCGCAGCATATCAAAATCATGCATCAGTTGGAATAACTGAACCAATTGGTTTATATAACAGGATGATAGACAGTATGTGCGGTGTGGATAATGCAGGTGGTGTTGTGCCCGACCCATTATTACCAAAAGCAGTACAAACAGGTGTATTAGCTAGACCAAGACAAGGTTTCTTCTATAATAGATTTGGTGCATTGAAGAATTATTTACAGTATGCCAATGTTATATTAGCGCAATTTCCTATAACAGAAACAAGAAATATACAATTATTAAATAGCGAAAATCCTGAAATACTTGATGAAAACGGTAATGTAATATTTGCAGCTGGGCAGCGTTATGATACTAAAAAATACTGGAATACTATTAATTGGTGGGCACCTGGTTATAATGATAACACTAAGTCATCATTACAAGTACCCGTATATTCAGATTTATCTACACTAAGTGTACCCGTAGGTACAATCGTTACAGTTGCAATGAATGGTAACGGTAATAGTGAAACATATATATACGCTGCTGATGGCACTTGGATACGCATAGGACTAACCAACGGAACAATTGAATTTGATTCTGTACTTTGGGATTACACAAGTGCTAGATTAGGGTTTGGTGATAATTTCTTTGACACAACACCGTTTGATGAATACCCTTCAACTGAAACACGTTATATTGTTCGTTCATTGAATGAAGAAATTTATACAAATGAATTATTAATTTTTAGAAATAAGAGTTTGATTTTACTATTTGATTATATCCAAAGTGAAACTATTGAAAGTCAAAATTATTTAGATTGGTTAAACAAAACTTCATTTGTTGATGTTGCTCATACTATACGTGAATTGGTACCATTGGAAGTATTTCGTTCTGATAATCAAACATTCTTAGAAGGTTATTTGAATGAAGTTAAACCTTACCATGTTGTAATTAAAGAATTTATATTTAAATATACTAAAACTGATATATTTGAGGGTGACATTACTGACTTTGATTTGCCAGCACAATTTGACCCAACGATTGACCAGTTCCTTACACCTGAATTAGTATATGCTAATCCTAGTGGTAATTATCAATTCTTATCAACTGATCCAATATGGAACAATCCACTATACACTCAATGGTATAATAATTATGGATTAAGTATTGTTGGTCAAACTGACTATCAAATAGCAAGATTAGATTCATATATGGCATTAAATACCACTTCATGCTATGTTGATAACATTAATGGATTCCCAGTTACCGGTACTATCATGATAGGTACTGAGCAAATTGCATATATTAATAGAAATTTACAAACCGGAGAACTTACTGGTTTGTCAAGGGGAGTAAACGGTACTACAATTACTATTCATTTACCTGGCGAAAATATTTATATAGATTTATCTCCTATCGTTATATTGAATGAAGGAAGAGGTTACTCTAACCCACCAAGAATAATAGCTTATATAGATACTACGATCTACCCTCCACCAAGAACTCCTGCGCAATTCAAACCTATAATGAGTTTGGGTTCGGTCATTGGGGTAACTGTTATTAATCCAGGTGAAGGCTATGCTGCATTGCCTTCGATTATTATTGATCCGGCTTATGTTATTAGCATTACAGAGGCTCAAATAAATGTAGTAGATAATACAATAGAATTGTATAACCCTTTACTACAAACAGGTGATTTGATAACCTATACTATAGCGGCCGGCTCAACTGCTATAGAAGGATTAACAATTGGACAACGATATTATGTAGGTTTATTGGAAACGACCCCGGTACCTATATTTGCTCTTTATTCTAGTTATTTGGATGCTATAAACGACCATGATCGTATTCCATTATATACAACAGGATCCGGAACTCAGTATTTTGATCAGGGTGCAATTGCAAGTTGTGTAACCAGTGCGATGCCAATAAGAGAAAATAGTATATCATTAAAATATGATAGAACTTCATATACTTCTCAAGTTATACCTTGGGTTGGCGGTAATTTTTATGGCTCATTCTATGCAGGAACATTGTCTAATAGTAACAAGATAGCATCTTCATCTATATTGCTATATAGCGAGCAACCTCCAATTGAATCAATATTAGCCAGTGCTCAGGGTGAGACCTTTGAGATTTTAAATGTTGAGAATCAACAAAATATAACTTGGTCATCACGCACTAGAGATACTATACAAACGTATGGTTCTACTTATCCAACACTGTCATATCAAAACGCAATACGAATTAACCCAACAGTTGGTGGAGCACCAGTTGCCGGTAATATAGGTTCTACTATTGGTTTCTATGTTGGTATGCCTGTTAAATTTGTAGGATCTACTACTGGAACTAGATTAACAAGTAGTAGCCCAACAAGTACTACAACATATTATGTAAAATCTTTAGTTCAATTGCCTAGTGCAGATTATACTTTAACTACTGATTTGATAGTTGGTCAGCAATATGTAATCGCGGGATTGGGATCAACAAACTGGAATACTGTTGCAGGGACTATAGGAGTCACCTATTCAGTTGGAGATAACGTAATTGTTAAATCAACCGCATCTGGTTCAGGCTCAGCATTTTTATTAGAAGATACTGGCTTTACTATTTCTGATTCTGTAGATATTAACGGTAACCCGCAAAGCGTTTACTCACCTAACTTAGGTTCAAGTTATGTTAATATATCTGTTGCTGGATTGACATTATATGTAGGTGAATTGACAAATCTTGCTGTAATGACAATCAATTATAGCGGCATACGAACCGCAACAGCTACTACTTCTACAGTTAATGCAATATCTGTATTATTAACTCCAACTGGACAAAATGGTACAACTAATTTTTACACAGGACTACCAATCTTCTTCACTGGACATGTGTTTGGTGGAATAGAAGAAAATCAAACATACTATATAACTACAGTAATTGATAATCAATCATTCACGATGTCAGCATCAGATACTGCGCCTACATCATCTACTGTTACTGCAACTGCTTCTAGCAATGATTCAGTAACATGTGATACTGCACTTGGGTTGGTAATCAATGATCCTATTATATTTACAGGTGACACCTTTGGTGGCATAGTTGCGGGTACTACTTATTATGTAAGAGAAATATTCTCAGGAAATATACAATTTTCTATTGCAGCAGTAGTCAATGGACCGGCTGTAACATTAACAGATGACTCTGGGTCTTGCACATTTACTAGCCAACGTAATATCGTTAAATTAACTAATGGCACTGGTTTAATGACATTAAACGTGGGATTACCAGTAAGTCCTGGTCAAATCAATGGCCAACAGTTTACGTTATATGAAACTTCTACACAGTACACCGGTGTTTTTGGCACAGTTTCTAATTTATTAACAAGAAATATTTCAGCTACATTAGGAACTCTAAAGAGAATTTGTATCCCTTCAACAACTTTGGGATTAACCAATGTATATCAAAATATGCAATTTATTTTTGATAAAAGCATTGGTGGGTTAGTTGCTGCTACTCCATATACAATCACTAGTACAGGAACAACATCAATAACAGTAAATAGTACTACTAGTACAAATAATTGGTTGATATTAGATGTTGCATCAAACCCAGATTTAACAAATGTATTGTACGTGGGTATGCCATTATACTTCTCGGGCACATCATTGGGCGGAGTATCATTGGGTGAAGTGTATTATGTATATGAAATAGATAGTTCACCTCCAACAGGTCAAGGCAGATTTAAATTATCAGAAAATATTAATCTTACTAGTGTATATACATTGTTCAACAGCAATGGTGAAATGACAGGCACCGGTGAATCTTATGTAACTATATCAAACACAGTATTAAATTCAAGTCAGACAGCATCTAGTATTACTGTAGCTGATCCGACTGTAATTACAGTTTCAAATGGTTCTGCATTCCCCAATGGTACTGCAATAAGATTAACTACGACAGGAACATTACCAACTCCACTGACTACTGAATTAACATACTATGTTAGAAATAGAAGCGGTAATACATTTAATATATCATATACACCAACTAGTAGCTTAATTAAAACTACTGTATCGGGAACAGGTAAATTTAATGTAAATGCAATTGAAGTGTTGTTAACTCAGTACATAAACCCAATAAATCACGCAGTATTTGACGTAAGTTATATCTTGGGCGGGTATAGTTCAGCAATTACCACTAGTGGTAGTGGATATACTATTGACAACGTTATTACCATAGATGGATCATCAATTGGTGGTGTAAGCGGAGTAAATGATTTGTCTATTACTATTAATATGATTGACGGTAACATCCCAGTTGGGCAAGTTAGTCCACCTGTTTCAAATGGATCACTAGTTTCAGCGATATCTGCCGGTACACCTGCAGGTATTGTAGATAGTTATTATGTTAAAGTACTTTCAGAAAATCAAGTAGGTATATACAGTAATCCAACTCTTACTGTACCCGTAACAGGTCAAAATTTTAATTATACTGGTATAACTTCTACTTCAGTAACCTCAGTAACTGCATCAACTAATATATTAACTGTACTTGATTCTAGTAAGTTTAATGTTAATGATCCGGTAGTGTTTACTAATGTTGTTCCTGCTACATCAATAAGAGCAGGACAAACATATCAAGTTCTTACATTAGGAGATACCAATTTTGCTTTAATAGGTGCATTAACTAATACAGTAGGGCAAGTATTTGTTGCTACTACATCTGGTGCTGGTACTGGAACTGCTATTGCTAGCGTATACGGTGGCATCACCGCAGGTGAAACATATTATATTAAGAGCAAGCCATCGCCAACTGGTGTAACAATAGCTACTACGATTGGTGGGTCTACCTTTGATATAACTACTGATGTTATAGGATCAATGACAATGGCTAAATTTGGTGACTATGCATTGTTACCAGAACCATTCTTCTTTAATCCAAGTGTTGTAAAATATAACAATAGATTGTATCAATGTGTAGTTAGTAACAATGATCCTGACTTTATATTTGGTAAATGGGAATTATTAAATTCAAATAGCAGACAAATAAATGCATTAGATAGAATTGTTGGTTACTATCAACCTACTGTAAACATGCCAGGTAATGACATGACACAGTTGGTAACAGGAATCACCTATCCAAATAGCACATATTTAGCCAATGCATTTGCGCCCGCAGATGAATATCCGTTAGATACATTGTTGCAAGATCAACCGTTCTATGCAACTGGATTAAATCTTAAGGGTATAGTATGGAATGGTTTACATTACCTTGCAGTGTCCGATGCTGCTACTTATTCAGCATTCAACGTAAGCGCAGACGGAGTTAGTTGGACAATTAATAACTTAGCAAATCAATCACTTGGTATTACTGATTTGATATATGCCGGTGGTAGCTATGTTATTACTACAACTAATAGCGCAACTCCAATGCTAATAAGTGATAACGGATACAACTGGATTACAAATGGTACATTTACCCCATATGATAGTATCCCATATGATACTGGAAACTTTGACGTATCATTATTAAATGTATCATCATTATCATTAAATGGTGTTGCATATAACAATGGTTTATATGTTGCTGTTGGACAGGATATCATAACCTCTACTGACTTATATACATGGACTGAGCGTTATGCATTTTCAAATGGTTTAGTAAATTCATTTAATGGAATAACATATGTTAACACTAGTGGATTTACTGGATTTGTTGCTATAGGATTAGGTCAACGGCTAGTTAATGGCATTGCTACAAACGTAGCAATAATATATACTAGTACAACCGGACTTGTTTGGCGCCAAGTACCGTTCACTAGTAGTGAATATGGATTTAATGCTATTGCAGCAAACAATCAGACAATAGTTGCTGTTGGAGACAATGGTATTATATATACCAGCTTCAATACAATTGATTGGTTCCCTCAAACATCAGGTGTATCATATAATTTGAATAATGTTTATTGGGATAGTTATAGTAACATCTTTATAATAGTTGGTGATCACGGAACAATATTAACATCTGACATCAGTGGCATAACATGGGCAGATCAGTCAAGTTCCTCAGTAACTACTAATAATTTAACTGGGGTAACACATAACACAATTGACGGGCAGTATATTATTGTTGGTTTAGATAATACAATTTTATCTAGCACAGATACTATCACTTGGACATCAATAGGAACATTCAAAACTTTAGAATCAATTTATTCTATTCAAGGAGATAGTTTTGAGTATGGGTATGGACCAGAAGAATTGGTACCTGGCGTAGTATCTGATACATTGACTATGGTCGTAGCAACTCGTCCTGGTACGAACTGGGATGAAACAGTATACCAACATGTTGGCTATAATGTAGTTTCTACAGAAATAGCACCTACATCAAGTACGCAAACTGAGTATAGTTTTGCTAACTTAGTAACTACACCTGCGCAATTGAGTGTATTTGTAATTCATTATTCAACTGGCTTAAGCACCACACTATATGAAGGAACAGATTACACAATAAATTGGGTTAACAGTATTGTTACATTAAACACCAGTTTAAATTACAATCCTACTACTGATAAATTACGCATTGATGTATATGAAGTTGGTAACGGTGATCAATTAGTAAAGGCAAGTACCAAAACAGATCCTATTAGGATAAATTCTACTACAGGATTCCAAGAAATATATCTAAATGCAAATTATAGTGCAGGTATATTTCAAGGCTCAGGTATAATGAGACCTCAAACTTCTCCAATATATGTCAATGCAATACAAACTGATGGATTAACTAATACAATTACTTGTACTAGTGTTAATCACTTTATATTAAATAGTGCAATAACTTTCTCTGGTGCAATATTTGGTGGTATAGTTGAAGATCAAGTATATTATGTAAAATCTATTGGCGGTGTTTCTAATAGAATTACTATATCTGCGACATATAACGCAAGTACCGGAACAGCAGGTGAAACAGTAACATTAACATCAGCGACTGGCATTATGGAAGTTGTTATAAAAGTTGGTACAGGATCAGTATGGACACCACCTGCGGTGTATCATAACGGTACTCAACTCGTATTAGGAACAACTGCACCGATAACTAGAACAAAATCAATCACCAATACGATAACAACAATTTCAACTGGTGGATTAATACCCAATACGTCCATCACGTTTAGTGATACGATATTTGGTGGAGTATTGCAACCTGACACCGTGTATTATGTAAAAACTATATATGATAATAATGAATTCTCTGTGTCATTAACATCAGGTGGTGCTATATTAGAATTAACTGATGCAACTGGTGGAGCAACATTTGTAACAAATGATTTTGCTATTGGATTGACAAGTAACGGAATCGATGCTGCAATTATATTAGCGGTTGACTACGATGCTACAGTAGATTATATCTCTTATACATTAATGGGAGAAACATTACCAATACAGTATGGTTATACGATACCACAGATTCAAAAATTTACTGGCAATGGAACGACGGCTTCATTTGCATTAACCAATTATATTGGTGCAGATAATGCAACTAATGCTATCGTTGAGATTAATGGATTGCGTCAAACTAACTCTGCTTATGCCATCAATGCTGATAATAATACTATATTGTTCACCCCACCTCCACCAAACGGCTCTGTTGTTGCAATAACGTCATATAACTTAACCGAGAGACAATATTTAAATACTCAATATAACATAACTGGAAGCGGAGCATTATCTTCAATTACAGTGACAAGTACTACTAATTCAGTAGTATCATTCGATTACGGTATAGTAATCCCTGTGCCGGGTCTTGTTACCGGGCAGCTTTATACTATACAATCACTAAATGATGACGCATACCCAACGCCCGGAGCAAATACAGATTTCACAGCAATCGGGGCTTCTTCAAATACAATAGGAGTTACATTTACTGCTACTGGACCAGGCACGGGGACGGGATCAGCTATTATTGCAGGTGATGGTTACGCTGCGCTTAAACAATCTGCGTTACAAACGGCAGGATCTTTTAGTATAGGAAAAACTTACTCTATTGTAAGTTTAGGTACAACAACCAATACTCAATGGAATACTATTGCAGGTACGACCGGAATAACTTACGCAGTTGGAAGCACTTTCACATGCGCTAATGTTGGTACAGGGTTAGGTAATGGAACTGCATATGCCTACACAGATGGGTTGTTTGACCAAGTATTAAATTATTTGACAACTTCAAGTACTAGTAATCTAACAGTTGATTATCCTATTACATTTAATAGCCCAACTATAGGTGGATTAGTTGCTGGTCAAACATACTTTGTAACAGCAATATTAAATAGTACCGATTTCCAAATAGCTACTCAGATAGGTGGAACACCGTTTACGTTAACTACTCAATCTGGTACAATGACAGGTATTATTAACGGGTTGACAGTTTCTAACATTGTAAGTATTAATAATGCTATTTCTCCTTCTACAGTTAGTGTTACAGTTAACGGAACTCTTGCTAGTACAGGACCCGGAGTACCATCATATGTACAATGTAGTAATACTAGTAACTTAGTACCAGGTGTTGATATAATATTTAAGGCACCGGTGTTTAATGCCGGCACATTCACGTCAGGCTCAATATATCAAATAACTTATCTTGGCACTACTGATTGGGATTCAATAGCCACTACTAAATCATGGACCGGAGACCCAGTTGTTGGTGGAACATTCACTTGCAACGGCAACCCACAAACAGGAACAGGTACTGCATTGTTAGCTAATCTTGGTGGTATCATTACTACAGGTCAAGTATACTTTGTTGGTATAAAAGCTAGTACAACTGATCCGCTTAATCAAACTGACTTTACCATTGTAGATCAATTTGGTAATACAATTGATCTTACTACTGCGTCCGGAACACTTACTGCATATATGGGAGGTGTTCCTGCTGTACGTGTTACAACAGGCATAAACAATCGTCTAACTGAAAACCAATTGGTTCGTATTGACGGAGTAGTTGGCTCTACTCAATTGAATAATAATGTATATTATGTTCATGTGTTAAGTAATACTCAATTCGACTTATACTTAGAACCTTACGACCCGGCACTAAATGCAACTAACTATCCGGTAATATTTGTATCAGCATATGTATCCGGTGGATATGTATGGGCAGATGAATTATTCACTATCGCTAACACTACTGCAATTGCTACATCATCTGTTGGTAATAGAATTACAGTAGCAAGTACCGCAGCTTTAATACCAGGAACACCTGTGATATTTAGCATACCGGCAACAGCACCTGGAGTAAACATATTAGGTGGAATATTGGATAAGACAACATACTATATACTACAAGTAACACCTGAAGTTGATGCTGGCAAATTTATTACAGGAAATGAATACGAAATAACATATCTTGGTACTACCAATTGGAATACAGCTGCCGGTACTTCCGGTATTACATATGCAGCAGGTGATACTTTCATAGCTGCTGCATATGGTACAGGTACAGGAATTGCAAAAGGATTGCAAGAATTGACAATTACTGAAAATAGATACCCGGATAATATAGAAGTTGCATTAACTGATGCTACAGTTAGTGAGGGTGTAATAATAAATGTATCTCAATTTGAACAAGTTAATGTTGACAGATTGTGGGTAACTGTCAATGGTGCTAGAGTTCCATCAAGTTCATTGAGATTAAATCCATACAACAACTTGAGTATTTTGACTACCGTTAATACCGGTGATGTTGTTATTGTGACAAGCATGATGCCAACAGCGACTCCAAATGAAGAAGTTTATGTATTGAATGTATCTCAAGCCGGAGACGGAAACGTATATAGAACAAATACTCAAGCTAGAACTTGGTTAGTCAGACCATTGTCGTTTACTGATACTACGATTTATTTCAATGATATAAGCCGTATTACGGATAGCATAGTACAAGATGTTTTATGTCCAGCAGAAGTTTCTGGCAGTTATAACATTGGATTAATTTCAAATAAGAATGTTCTGTGCCATATTACAGTATACAACAATACTACAGAAAGAGTAATTGACCCGTCTCACTTCTATATAGTTATAGTAGATACGGCTCCAATATTACAGATTACTAATCCTTCATCCCCGATAGTTACTACCGGCGATTCATTGACAATTACATCAATTGAAGGTCGTTTAGTATGGATGGAAAACGGAGAATTGATTGGGTTTGGAGAATGTGATTTAGTTAATAATTCGGTAAGCAAATTATCTAGGGGTACCGGTGGTACAGCGATACAGCCGTATGCCCCAATTTACTCAGAGGCGTATGGATTGACACCAAAGAATAGAATGACTGATGTATTATATTCTTCAACTTGGAATCCTATCCCCGGAATTTACAATGAAACAGAGGGTGATCCATTGCAGATCGCAGATACTGATGGTGCAACATTCTTGCGAGGCGATGCAAATTAAAAGATAAATAAAATATGAATAAAAATACGGAAGATCAACCAAAAAAAGAACCTGAAGCTACTAAAGCTAAACCTAACGAACATGTAGGGTTTTACTTTTCATCAGGTATAAAGATAACCGATCCAAATACTAAAGAAGTTTTGGTGCAAATGCGAGGCGATAATTAAATGTCAGTAATTAACTTATCATATAAAATAGAGGGGTTTATTAAGATATATGACCCTAATAACGGGGAAATATTTGTAGACAAGAAAAATGCTATAAACTACGAAAATATGTCAATTTCCATTGCTGACACATTAAGTAGTCGTGGGTACGGGGAAATTTATGAAATGGCGTTTGGAAACGGTGGGGCAAGTGTTTCAGATACCGGTATTATTACTTATTTGCCCCCAAATGTTACTGGGCAAAATGCAGCACTTTATAATCAAACCTATGCTAAAATCGTTGATGATACTAGTGTTTTCAATTTGGATCCTACCCGCAATAAAATGACAGTCAATCACACGACGGGAAAATATTATACGGATATTTTGGTACAATGTTTGCTAGATTACGGCGAACCATCTGGGCAGGCTGCATTTGACAATAGCACCCAGACCCAAAGTGCTTATGTTTTTGATGAATTGGGTTTACTTGCTAGATTGGGTACAGATACTAACGGCAATATTATAACAAGATTATTGACCCACGTGATATTTCACCCGGTTCAAAAGAGTTTGAACAGACAAATACAGATTGATTACACCGTCAGAATACAAAGTTTGACGAACTTAGTGACAATTTAAGATAAATAAAAGATATTGGAGTAATTTCAAAATGGCATATACAATTTTAAAAAGCAATGGAACAGTTTTAACTACTATTGCTGACGGTACGATTAATACAAACAGTACCTCATTAGCATTACCGGGTAGGAACTATGCCGGGTACGGACAATATTTGGATACAAACTTTGTTCATATTTTAGAAAGTTTTGCTAATACTAGTCCACCTGCAAATGCCTTGCAAGGTCAATTATGGTATAATACAAATGCTAACACATTGTGTGTTTGCCCATCAGATGGAGCTGCACAAAGCGCATGGATCACATTAGCACAGTCCGGTAGCGGTGGTACTACAACATTCGGTTCAGTATCAGTTACCGGTAATCTTACTGCAAACAATATTACTTCAACAAATAATGCTAATGCTGATGTTATAACAACTAGGTTGCTAACAGTCAATGCTAATGCTAGTATAGCAAATGCATTTGTTACTACGGGTAATATCACAACATTAAACACTACATCGATTTCAACTGGTTCACAAAGTACAACTGGTATACAATTGGGTGTTTGGACACAAAATGGTGCAGGTACTGCAAATGGTGTGGCAGGAACAAGTATGTGGGTTACTGGTGGAAACTTAGTAATCACAGGTGGTGCAAGTATTGGTATTCGTACTGATAATTACTATTATGCTAATGGTACACCAATCAGTTTTGCAGGTACATACAACAACGGTAATGTATCTGATTACTTGACTGGCGCTAACAGTACACCAAGATTTGGAGGCGCACTTGCCCCGGCAAGTGTTACTACAGCAAATATTACAACAGGCGGTGCAGGTACAGCTGGACAATTGACAGGTACTTGGTCATTGGTTGGTGCTAGTAGATTACAAGCAACCTATGCTGACTTGGCAGAACGTTTTGAATCAGATGCATATTATGACGCTGGCACAGTTGTTGAATTAGGTGGGGATAAAGAAATTACTAGTGTTAAGTATGAATTAAGTGAAGATATATTTGGCGTTATCTCTGATACTGCTGCTTACTTAATGAATTCAGGCGCCGGCGATAACACAACTCACCCACCGGTCGCTATGACCGGTCGTGTTCAAGTTAAAGTTAATGGTATAGTTAAAAAGGGTGATCGTTTAGTTAGCGCAGGAAATGGTACGGCACGTGCTGCTAAAGCCGGCGAAGCAACCGCATTCAACGTTATCGGACGAGCATTAGAAAATAAAACAACTACTAGTACTGGAACAGTTTTAGCAATTGTTACTGTATCTAAATAAGGATAAAAAATGTCATACGCACAATATGGAACAATTGCAGCAGCGGATTATAATTCTCTAGTTGGTACTAATCCAAATATTATTTCCGGTACGCTAAACACAGTTTGGTCTACTGGTGGAACAAACACTGGTTATGGTCAAACTGCTGTAGTAACTGTAGCAACCGGAGATTTAGTTTATGCAGCAAACTGGGCAAATCTTGTAAACAAAACAGCAAACTCTGCATCTCATCAAGGTACTTCAATTACTTCAGTAACTGCACCTTCTGCTGGGGATACAATTGCGTATGTTTCAGCTATCCCAACTAACTTAACAACCATTTATACAAGTAGATTGAATGCAGCTACTCAAGGTAGTAGTACTTCAAATGCAGTAACTACTGGAAGTTCTTGGTCAACTCAAATTTTATTTACACATACAGTAACATTTGCTAACGGTGATGCTGCTAGATATTTCTTTAACTCTGGCGGTCAACTAAAAATTACTTGCTCACAACCAACTGGATCTGCAATTGATAATTTGTGGAATTCGTTGGCAACTGCTGTTGGTACAATTAACATTAGCGCACCTTCATCAGGTACAGTAACTATCGCTAGTACATCATACTCTGGTATACAAAAGTCAGGCGGAAGTGGTTCAGCTACAGTAAGTTCAAATAACGGATACTATGCACTAACTACTGCAAATGCTAACGTGTTTTCTCAAACCGCAGCATCAGGTCCATCAGGCTACTTAAGTTCTTACATTAGCGTAAATGTTAAGAGTAATGGTACACAAGGTTCAAATGGCGATAAGGGAAGTGTCATCACAATTTATACACTTTGGGATGAAGTTCCAGATGGTCTAACTGTAACAAGTGGCGCAGTAACTACTGTAACAGCCGTTGCACCAGAAACTACTTATTTGGCTAATACTTGGGGTACAATCTCCATTACTGGCACCGTAGCATAATTTTTCACATCATCTTTGTATCCATCTAAATACTCATAGGAGTACTCATGGATACAAAGACATTAATTGCTGAAGCCAAAGCCCGCTTCAATCATAACTCAGCCAAAGCATATCTAAAAGACAAATATGACAGCAAATTTATTGTTGCTGATCAAAATGGACTTTGGCGTGCCAATCCAGAAACCATCAACTTCTTAAATTCTTTAGTAGAAGAATGGGTAATACTAATAGATACCTTTGATAATCCAGTTAAAGTAAAACGAGTTGACTTGTTGTACAAACTTACTGACACTTACAAAAACACAATGGAAGAATGGTATAATGAATGGGCTGAATTAGAGAAGAAAAGATGAGTAGAGGAATACTGCTTTTTGCGTTCAACAGCCCAAAATATAATTACTATGACATGGCAGTAGCAACTGCTAAACGAGTAAATCACTTTTTGGATTTACCTGTTACGTTAGTAACAGATAGTGAATCATTACCGGTAAGACAAACATATGAATTTGATAATATCTTACTGGCACCTGCTGATAAAACAAACAAAAGAGATTGGGGATTATGGTTCAATAAAGGTAGATATCGTGCATATGCATTAAGCCCATATGATGAAACTATCTTACTAGATACTGATTACATGGTTAACTCAAATAAATTACTAAAGACATTTGATTTACAAACTGACTTCTGTTGCCATGATACTACTAGTTTCATTATGTATCCAAATGCTGAACAGGAACCATTAAGTGCCCGTAGCTTTAATACATTGTGGGCTACTGTAATTATGTTTAAAAAAACAAAAAGAGCAGAACAAATATTCAATTGCTTAGAAATGGTTCAAAAGAACTTTGAACATTACTCAAATATACACGGATTCATATCATCTACCTTTCGTAACGATTACGGATTAACATTAGCAACAAGAATAGTTAATGGACATACTTATCCCAAAGAAGATATAATACCCTGGAACTTATTACATGTTGGTAATAAAACAATTGTATATAAAAATAACAATGATGAATTTAACACTGAGTATACCGTGATGTTTGATAACTGGGCTAGGGGTAAAATTCGTAAAGAATATATTGTGATTAAAGATACTGATTTTCATGTTATACTTAAAGATAACTTTATGGAGCTGATAAGTGAATAAAGGTTTTGTAATAATGGCTCAGGATACTGAGAAAACAAGCTATACTAAATGCGCTGAAACATTAAAGAAAAGCATAATTAGGGTAATGCCTGATGCTAATGTAACTGTCATTACAACTGATATGTTGCCCCACGGTGATTTAGGTGGCTTTGCAAATGATTGGCAAGTATATGAAACAAGCCCATACGATTACACAATCAAGTTAGAAGCCGATATGTATATCCCGCGCAACATAGATCATTGGTGGGATGTGTTAAAAGACAGAGATGTAGTAGTATCAAGCACAATTAGAAATTTTATGCAAGAGATATCTGATGTAAGAGTATATCGTAGATTTATAGACGATAACAACTTGCCGGATGTATACAACGCTATTACATACTTTAAAAAATCAGTTACTGCTAAACAATTCTTTGAAATAGTTAAAGATATATTTGATAATTGGGAAGAATATAAAAAGATATTGAAATGTAATTCACAAGAATCAGCTTCAACGGACTGGGTTTATGCTATTGCATCTCATATTATGGGTGTAGAAAAAACAACATTGCCAAAGTTTACTGAAATGAGTATGGTTCATATGAAGCAATATATTAATAAAACATCAACTGAAAATTGGACAGATACTTTAATATATGAATGTTTACCTAATCAGATTAGAGTACAAACTGTCCCGCAACAGTATCCGTTTCACTATCATGTGAAGAATTTTTGTGATAAGATAGTACTATGAACGAAGAAGATATTGTTATTCTGTGGGAAGCCCCTAAGATTGAGCCTCCCGAGTTAAGATTGTATTATGATACAAATGGTAAAGTCATTTGTTATTGTGGTGACAAATCTATTCCCGGAGATAATTACATTGTCATCGATTCGCACACATTCTCTGCGGCTAGGCCTGATGTAAGAGTTATAGATGGAAAGATTTCAACAGTTTCGTCTAATGGAATAGTGCAAAAATTAATGCCAAATGATAACGAAGGAATTAGTTGTCACATAGAAGATATTAGTATCATTGTAGATGCTAACGAAGAACACATTAAATGGAAAATAAACGTATATGAACTCTGATATTGTAGATGTAGCTGATTTAGATTGTATCTATCTCAGTTATGATGAGCCACAGAAAGAAGAATTTTGGCTAAAGATTAAGAACATGGTTCCTTGGGCTAAACGTGTTGATGGGGTTAAGGGTAGTGATGCTGCACATAAAGCCGCAGCAGAAGAATCTGACACCGAAAGATTTATTCTTATTGACGGGGATAACATGCCCGATGAGAATTTCTTCAATATACAATTAGATTTTACAGGCAAAGGCCTTGAGTACAAACTAGCACAATATCGCTGGAAAGCAATTAATGCTATCAATGGATTGCGGTATGGCAATGGCGGTATGAGTAGCTGGACTAAAACTTATGTACGTGAAATGAAAACCCATGAAAATCAAAAAGACGGTGATGTAGCACGTGTTGCTGATTTCTGCATGGACGGGAAAGATAACTTATACTGGGCAATGTATGACTGCTACTCTACTACTTACCCCAATCATACTCCCTTTCAAGCATGGCGCGCTGGCTTTCGTGAAGGAGTCAAGATGGTTCTAGATAAAGGTGCAAGACCTGATATTAATACCTTTAAAGAAACTGTTGCTAGTCGTAACTTGAACAATTTAACTATATGGCACAATGTAGGCGCTGATGTTGAAAATGGTATGTGGGCTATATATGGCGCACGGTTAGGCACATACATGACCATGTTAACTGAGTGGGACCATACTAATGTACAATGGTTTGATAACTATATAACACTTTGGGAAGAACAAGAATACAGAGATCCAGAAGTTGAAGCATCATCTATTGGTGCAGCATTAAGTGATAAACTTGGATTACCTATGTGTACATTGAGTAGCGATCAAAGTAAGTTTTTTAAACGACACTACAATGCAGACAAACATAATTTGGGCCCGTTAATAACAGAGATGGATGTTATTCGCAGAATTGAAGGCTGGTAATGAGTGGGGAATACGATCAGTTTGCTAGAGATATGCGTGACCGCTTAAATGCGGTCAGCCCATCTTTATGTCTTGCTAAGTGGCAACAAGTTTCTATTCACTTACCTAGTGGATTGACTCAAAGTTGCTACCATCCACCCACACATAAAATTCCACTAGATTTGCTAGAAAGTAAACCTAGTACATTGCATAATACTCCAATAAAAATACATGAGCGTAAGCAAATGCTTAACGGAGAACGACCAGATGGATGTAGTTATTGCTGGAAAGTAGAAGATGCTATTAGCGATGACCCAAAAGGTCATGTGAGTGATAGACATTATCGTAGTAGTGAATGGTGGAATGCACCTACTTTTGACGAGGTTACTACAAACAATTTTGATTATGATGTTACTCCGCGCTATGTAGAAGTTAATTTTAATCAGGCTTGTAATTTTAAATGTATGTATTGCAGCCCGCATTTGAGTACAAGTTGGGAAGATGAAATTAAAAAGTACGGTGGGTATAAATTACAAAACATGGTTCACAATGACTTAACTGCATTGGAACTAAAAGGGATGATGCCATTGAAAGTATCAAATAAAGACAACCCATATGTAGAAGCATTTTGGAAATGGTTCCCTGAAATCTATCGTAAATTGCGTGTATTCAGAATGACTGGTGGAGAACCATTAATGGATAAAAATACGTTCAAGGTATTAGATTATGTTAATGAGAATCCGCATGGACAACTTGAATTGAGTATCACTAGTAACATGTGTCCACCGGATCAAAAACTATTTGATAACTTCTTAGCTAAAGTTAAACAGTTAGAAGAATTAAGAACCTACGAAGATAAAGAAAACTTTAATGAGCATAGCGGTAATTATTGGTATGTAGACAAAGGATTAAAACATTTTTGGTTGTTTGTATCATTAGATGGATTTGGGGAACAAGCTGAATACATGCGTAGCGGGTTAGAGTTTGAGAGAATGTTAAACAATGTTCGTACCTTTCTACAAGAAACAAAGTATTCTACTGTTAGTTTTATCAATACGTTTAATATCCTTTCTATCCCCAGCCTACATAAGTTTTTAGCAATGATATTGGAATTAAGAACTGAATTTGGTGGAAGAAGCCAAGTTGAGTTTGATATTGCACCTGAACAAACTGAAACAGAAAAAGAAAACAATATTGTACATAAAGTATATAAGCAAAAGAAATACCAAAGGGTGTTCTTTGATATACCAATTCTAAGATATCCTCCCTGGTTCAGTATACAGAATTCCGGGGAGTACGGGATTACCGAAGTAGAACGTTGTTTGAAATATATGGAAGATAATGTTCAGGGTGATGATTATTTGGAGACATTTGAAGGATTCAAGCCATACGAGATATTGAAAATCAAACGAGATTTGGCTATAATGAAAGAATCTTTGCCCCGAGATCAGCTACTACTAAATAAAAAGAACTTCTATATGTTTATTACTGAATATGATAGACGTAAACAAACAACCTTTATAGAAACATTTCCAGAACTAAAAAGTTATTGGAAAGAATGCATTAAAGCATACACACAACATTGAAAGTAACAGATGGCAGGCAAAAAACATAATGAGAGTTTTGCAGAGTATAAAGCAAGATTAATTGATCCGATCAGCGATAGCTATTGTGCAGCTAAATGGCTAAACGCTACTATATGGTTAGGGAATGGACAAACAACAAGTTGTCACCACCCATTGGGCCATCAAATTGATGCAAACGAATTGATTGAGAATCCGTCAGCAATTCACAATACCCCACATAAGAAATATATGCGTAAGTTGATGCAAGAAGGTCAACGTCCGCAAGAATGTGAATACTGCTGGAAGATTGAAGATATTGGTCGTAATAACATTAGCGACCGAGTATACAAAACTGCGGTGTTTGAAGAAACCGAAATACTAAGAACAGCTAAAGCAGATTGGCAAGAGAATACAATGTTAAAGACATTAGAAATTTCTTTTGACCGCACTTGTAACTTTGCTTGCTCATATTGTAACCCAAGTTTCAGTACAACGTGGGTTAAAGATATTCATAAGTATGGTCCTTATCGTAACATCGACGGTGACGCACGTAGCCATTTTGTTAATGCTGCCGATCATGCTAAACCAATACCAGATGAAACTAACCCTTACATTCAAGCGTTTTGGAAGTGGTGGGAACAAGAAGATGGTCTTGCTGATAATTTAGAAGAAATTCGTATTACTGGTGGTGAACCGTTGATGGCTCCTGGTGTATGGAAGTTGTTTGAATGGTTTAAAGAAAATCAAGAACGTGTTAAGAATCGTAAAGATGGTAAGGTTATGCGTTATGCTGTAAATAGTAATCTAGTACCTAAAGAAGAAATTATGGATAAACTGATAGAACTAAGTCATTTTGTTCCTCACTTAGAAGTTTACACAAGTGCAGAAAGCATGGGTGCTCATTCAGAATATATCCGTGATGGATTTGTTTGGGATACTTGGTTACATAACTTAACAAGGCTTCATACTGAGGGTAATATCAAAAAGACACACATTATGATGACTATTAATAGTTTGTGTTTAGCAAGCATTACGGAATTCATGGATGAAATATTAGAATTTAAAAAGAAGCACGATACTCATTATCCAACAATGAGTTTGAATATATTACGTTTCCCTAGCTTCCAAAGTTGTTCATTATTGCCAATGGATATTCGTCAAAAGTATAGTGAGAAATTACAAGTTTGGTTAGATAAACAAATTGCTGAAGATATCAAAACAACTAGTGGCATGCCAATATTGATGCATATTGAACGTGAACAAACACAACGATTGATTGATTACCTTGATGTAATCAAAACGCCGCACAAAAATGTTAAAGATCCTGAGCAAAACAAACGAGATTTTAAACAATTCTATCATCAATATGATATCCGTCGTGGTAAAGATTTTCGTAGTACCTTCCCCAAAGAGTTTGTAGATTTTTATGATAGTATTGATACTGAATTACCAACATCAACTGAAATCACTACTGGTAAGTATCGTGACGGCACAGGGTATATTCCAATTCATCCAGCAGAAGATCCAAGCAAAGATGTGTTCTTTAATCCAGATTTACAATGACAGACAGAATAATACCAATATGGGAACATGCAAAGCCCCACAAGGATAGCAAGAACAAAGTGTTTTGCATGGCTCCGTGGACTCATACCTACATAAGTCCTCAATCTGAACGTAGATTATGCTGTGCTAGCAGAGAAGAACATAGCTTTCAAAAACAATACATTGATAGTTCCAATGACAGTAAGTACGGTGAAGTAAAGGAAAGTAGTACTTCACTTGATGCATACAAACCATTAAGTTTAAAAGAACATTGGAATAGCGATTACATGAAAGACATTCGTGTAAAACTAATGCGCGGAGAAGAAATCCCACAATGTGATGTTTGTAATAAAAATTTGTTGATGGAGGGGTACAGTTATCGCGGGTGGTTCACCGGATCATTGTTCCATGATAAGATACAAGAAGCATTCGATAGCACAGATGATACTGGTTACACTACAATGGAACCGATATCATTTGATTATCGTTTTAGTAATCTATGTAACTTTAAATGCCGCATGTGCGGGGAGCAATTAAGTTCATCATGGGAAACTGAAAAGAAAGTTAATAACATGTGGACACCAAAGAATCAACCTTTTATGGTTCCAGAGATTAAAACAGCAATGCAGGATTTCCAAGAAAATGTAGTTGAAGTTGAATTCCGTGATGCAGTTAGTCGTGGTATAATAGAAGAAATGTATTGGGTTGGCGGAGAGCCATTAATGTATGATATTCATTGGTGGACATTAGAAGAAATGTTAAAGAACGGTAGCAATAAGAAATGCTATATGCGCTATAATAGTAATCTAAGTCGTGTGCAATTCGGTGACAAAAACTTATATGACTATCTCCCATTGTACAAAGATTGGATGATGTGTGCTAGCATCGATGGTACCGGAGAGATAGTAGAATATATTCGTACTGGTATCAAATGGGACAAGTGGTTAGATAACTTTAAGCAAGGGCTATTGTTACCTAATGGAAAAGATAAGATGGTGCTTGATTTAACATTAACTGCCCCGGGAATGTTCTCTTTAAAAGAATTGTTTGATTTAAGTATTGAGTTAGATGTAAAGATTGAAACTAAAACAACCTTTGGATTTCATAATGATATCATGTGGACTCCCTTGAGTTGGCCTAGACCTATACTTAATGATATGGTTGATGACATATTAGAATATATTACACCAAGGGCAACTTGGAAACAACACACATTAATAGGAAATCTTGAGGCGTTGAAGAATACAAGAAAAACGCACGAAGAAGAATGGCCAGATACCTATCAGCAGGGTGCTAAAAACGGCAAAGGCTGGGTACATCAATTAGAAAAGATTCGTGATAACCCATTAACAATGCGTGACATATATAGTCGTAATCCTGAATTATTAAAATGGTGGGATAATATTTAATATGAGCGATACACTATGCGTATTACCTTGGATGCATTTAGCTACCCACCCAAATGGAGGTGCTAGTTTATGCTGCCGCAGTAATCACACTAACGCAATTAGTTGGGCAAAGAAAACTGATTCACAAAATTTGGTAATGCTTGATAATGATTCAGTTGAAGATATAATGAACAGTAACAAGTTTGTCCAAGTTAGACAATCAATGATTGACGGTAAACGCCCAGTTGAATGTGAAGGCTGTTGGAGTGATGAAGATAAAGGCATTAAAAGTAAACGTCAGTATGAAAATGAACGTTGGCAACATATTATTCCGTTATTAGAAAAGTCCGCAAAATTGCAGAACATTGATTTGAGATATGTAGAATTGAGATTGGGTAATATTTGTAATAATGCATGCCTAACATGCAACAGTTACAGTAGTAGTAAATGGTATCCGGATGAAAAGAAAATTGCTAAAGTTCTTCCTTGGTTTGAATTGCGCCCATTAGAGAATTTTAAATGGTTTGAGAAAGAAGAATTCTATTATGACTTAGCAGAAAAAAGCCAAAGTGTAGAAGAAATCTATATCAATGGTGGGGAACCCACACTGATTAAGGCTCACTTTGAATATTTGAAACATCTTATTATATTGGGAGTAGCAGAGAATGTGCATCTTGTTTATAGTTTAAATATGATGGATATACCTGACAATTTAATTGAGTTATGGAAAAGTTTTAAGCAAGTAACAGTCAATGCTAGTATAGATGATTTAAATGAACGTAATTATTACATTCGTTATCCCACTAAGTGGGAAGAAACAATTGCTAGTATTGAGAAGTTAAATAAACTATCTAATGTACAGTGGCATGTTACACAAACTGTTAGCATTTTTAATATATTTACGTTAAATGAGTTTAGCGAATGGTTAATGGAAATATATAATAAAACTCCTCATCACAACTATGTATTATATCCAGATTATTTAAGCCTAGCAACATTACCGGAATCTGTGAAAGAAAAATTACGTGAGCATTATGCAGATAAATTACCTGAATATCAACGTAAAGATTTGTTAGCTAAGTTACAAGTAAACCATCAACCAGAATTATTAATAAAAGCAAGAGAGTTTATTATGTCAGTAGATCATGTCCGAGGACTTAATTATATGGACTATATACCCGAACTAAATATGTTTATATAACAAATACACACGAAGAATCAACCATTGATTTTATGTGGCAATAATACATAACCAAATGACAACAATTCCTATAGCAATAGAACACAGTTTTTGTTCAGCAAAATGGCTAATGGCTACTATGCATTTTGGCATGGGTGAAAATCACTCATGTTACCATCCGCCAATTCATCGTTGGAACCTAGAAGATGTCCAACGTGATCCTAGTATGCTGCACAACACCCAACATAAGATTGAACAACGTAGACAAATGATGAATGGCGAAAAGCCAAAAGAATGCTATTATTGTTTTGATATGGAAGCAATTAATCCGGATGTTATCAGTGATAGAAAACGCTTTACCAATGAGCCATATGCAATTGAACGTAGACAAGAAATAATTGATGCACCATTCGACAAACATATCAATCCAAGTTATTTAGAATTAAGTTTTAGTAATGTATGTAATTTTGGTTGCAGTTACTGTAGTCCAGGTCAATCAAGTAAGTGGGAACAAGAAGTACGTAAGTATGGAAGTTATCCAGTCGCGGATCACACCGTACATAAAGATAAAATGCATGATATGATTCCGGAAGACGGTAATCCATACATTGATGCATTTTGGAAATGGTTGCCAGATGCATATAGTGATTTGAAATATTTGCGTATTACAGGTGGAGAGCCATTAGCTACACGCAACTTTATGAAATTGTTAGATTTTGTATCAGAAAATCATAACCCTAACTTAACATTAGTTGTTAACACAAATCTATGTGTACCTGATAAGAACTTGAATATGTTCTTTGAGAAGGCTACTACGTTGTTAGAAGCTAAGACGATTAAGGGGTTAGAAGTTTATACTAGTATGGATACATGGGGTCCGCAAGCAGAATATATACGTGACGGATTAGAGATAGACCGTTGGGAGAATACTGTTCGCAAAGTAAGTAAACAGTTTGGTGTACCTATTAGAATTATGGTTACATTTGGATTAATGAGTATTTTTAATTTCAACGCATTTATCAGTAAAGTAATTGAATTGCGAAATGACGGTGTAGATATAATGTTTAATTGTGCGAGATTAGTTGATCCAAAGCAATTTGATTTGAGGATACTGCCGGACTACTGCGATAAATACTTTCAAGATACCAATGAGTTTATCCATTTGCCAAGTAATACAATGGCAAATGTTGAGTTAGAGACATGGCAAATGGTTTATGACTTTTGGAAAGCAAGACACACTACAATGACACAAGAAGACCGAGCATGGCGTACTGAGCAATTTAGTAAATTTATCAATGAATATGATATTCGCCGCGAAAAGAATTTCAACGAAACCTTTAAGGAGTTAGACCAATGGATCTAGAACCGTTTAAGAATTGCCTAGCGCATTCCAAAAGCATGTTCATTACTACTAATGGTGATACTAAGTCCTGTTGCTATTTTGATATTGATTTGCCATCTAAGTTAAACTTGGATACTCATAACAAATTACTCAGTGAAGTTGATATTGCTCAAGCATGTAAACATTGCATAAACATTGAAAAATCAGGTACAACTTGGTCTCATCGTAAAATCTTTAAAGAAGATAGGGATTATGTTATATCTATCTTCTTTGATAGTTTATGTAATCAAACCTGTGTCACCTGCTTCCCTGAAGTTAGTTCTTCGGCAGCAAAAGAATGGTATGACAGCAAGTTTATCAGTAAGATAGAATATGAACGTGTTCGTAAAATACCTCAATATGGCGATGAAAAATTAGAATTAGTAAAAGATATTGTTAGACGTAGACCAAATGAAAGTATCATTATTGAAGTATACGGTGGTGAACCTACGTCTAGTCCGCATTTGCTACCAATGATAGAATGGTTAGTTGAAGAAGGTTATAGTAAAAATATTACATTATCTCTTATCTCTAATGGGTCAAGAGTATTGAAAAACATTGAAAGTCATTTACCTAACTTTAAAACAATCAAAGTATCATTTAGTATTGATGGGGTCAATGATCAATTTACCTATCTAAGATGGCCAACTACATTTGAAACATTACAAAATAATATAGATGTTTACTATAAGCTATCAAAAGAACACGGCAACCTAATCTTGAGTTATAATCTAACTTTGAGTTGGATGAATGCTCTTGTATTTTTTGACTTTCTTGATTGGTTATATGGAAGATACGACACCATACAACCATATCTTACTAAGTTAGTGGGTAAAGATTATTTTAGTGTAGATGTGTTATCCGATGAAACCAGACAGATGCTAGTAGAAAAAGCAAAAAAATATGTTTTAATTATTCCGGATGCATATAGAGCGATTGAATATTATATAGATTATATGTCCGGACGAGTAGTTGAATCAAGCAAAGATAGAATGATAAAGGGTATCCAGCACATGAAAGAATTAGATGCTGTTAGAAAGACAGATTGTACACAGTTGTTTAAGGATATAATTGAGTTGGAGAAATCAAATGTCAAATAAGGATTTTCATTTAAATAAAAGCAAAATATTTTGTATGGCACCATGGGTGCATACTCATATATGGCCAAACGGAGATGTATATCCCTGTTGTATGGCAGATACCCACACCCCGCTTACTAATTATAAAACGCAAGGTGATTTGAAATCAGTTTGGAATAGTGAAAAGTATAAATCACTTAGAATAAACATGATGAATGAAGTAGAATCACATGAATGCAACAAATGTTATGAACAAGAAAAACACGGAAAATACAATCTTAGAAAACAATTGACAGAAGAATATGCAGATCAATATGATTTAGTAACGCAAACACAAGCTGATGGCCATTTAGAAACATTAGAATTGCATTACCTTGATATTCGTTTTAGTAATATTTGCAATCTTACATGCAGAACATGCGGTCCTGAATTAAGTAGTGCATGGGCAGTAGTTAAAGCATCAAAGTTTCCTGAATTGAAATTGCCAACATTTGTTCGTATTGAATCCAGCAGTAAAAATAAAGAATTTTGGGATGACCTCTCTCAGTATATTGACCGTGTGGATCGTATATACTTTGCAGGTGGTGAGCCATTATTAATGCAAGAGCATTATAATATATTAGAATATCTTATTGAAAAGAAACTTTTTGATATTAAAATTTTTTATAATACTAATTTTACAACGCTTGACTTTAAAGGTACAAGTGTATTAGAGTATTGGAAAAAGTTTAATAATATTGTAGTATGTGCTAGCTTAGATGGAAGTCATGAAAAAGGTGAATTCATCCGTAAGGGATTAGAATGGGATACTATAATTGAAAATAGAAAACGTATGCAGGAAGAATGTCCTAACGTTAGGTTTATTCTTGCACCCACAGTTAGTGTGTTTAATGCTGACCATGTGTTAGATTTTTATAATGAATGGTTAGAATTGGGATTAGTTAAACCATTTGATATACAATTTAATGTATTGTTATTCCCTGAGGCATATAGAATATCATTATTACCGGAAGATATTAGATTATCTGTTGCTGCCAAAATAGATAGCATTATGGAAACTGTAGAAGTGAATCCTGAAAATTATAATCAGTTTACGCAATTCAAGTCAGAAATGCAACAGTTTAAAAATGCTGTATTAGATAATATGGATGAAGACCGTAAAGAAAAAGTATTGGTTGATTTAAATCGTAGGATAACTGAATTAGATACTGATAGAAATGAATCAACATGGGAACTATTCCCAAATTTAATAACAATAAAAAGATAAAATTATGGATAAACAAAAAATATGGTGTTCCTTTCCGTTCAATGGTATATTTCTAAGTGGCAACTCTGAAATAAAATATTGCTGTGCTTCTAGGACAATACTAGGTGACATTAATAAGACAACTATTGAAGAAGCCATGTCAAGTGATGCCGCAAAAAGTATTCGTCAATCTATGATAGAAGGTAAATGGGATTCTAATTGTGTTGTTTGTAAAGGTGTTGAAGATGTAGGTGGTAAATCTACCCGCATCCAAGATATGTATTCAATGGATCCTGAAACAGTTACTGTAGATGATTTTACTCCTGAATTTTTAGATTTACGCTGGAATAACACCTGCAACTTAACCTGTAATTATTGTATCCCTGAATTTAGTAATAAATGGGCTAGCATAAAAAATGAAAAAATTATTGGCATTGCTAGTGAAAATGAATCTGATTTTTTCGATTATATTGCTAAAAATAAAGACAAGGTGAAAAAAATATTCTTATTGGGAGGAGAACCTCTGTTGCATAAACAGAATTTGAGATTGACTGATATTTTACCAGATTCAATTTATTATATTCTCACTAATCTATCAATAAAGAATTTACCAACTAATCCTAATGTTCAGAAATTTCTAACAGTGACTAAGTTTGATTGGGGAGTTAGTTTTGATTGTATCGGCAAGAAATTTGAATATGTAAGACACGGTGCCGATTGGGATTTGTTTGTTGAGAATTTGAAATACATGCAACAACAAACAGTAGACCGCGGATCTTTTTTCTCTGTGCATCCGTTGTACGGGTTATATTCAGCATATAATTTAGTTGAATTTTATGATTTTGTTTATGAAAACAATCTATTTCATACAGGTGGAATTTGGTGGCAATCTTTATTGCACAACTCCGGTGGCTGTATAAATAATATGACCAAGAAAATGAAAGACGGTGCGATAGCTGAAATTGACAGGTGCGTATCTAAATATCCAGATGGAATGGGAATTAATATGTTACTTGAATTTAGAAAACAACTAGTTATAGATTTAGATAGACCCGATGATCCTGCATATATGGATGGTGTGTTAAAAGAGTTTATTGACCTTGAAGAAAAATATTTACCAAATAAAGAACACTCTTTTGCTCAGTTATGGCCAGAAGTGTATGAACTAATAAAAGAAGGGTGTACTAAAAATGGAAGCTGAACAAAAGAAAGATAAAATTCTTACTAAAGATGACCTCATTATGGCATCATTGTTGCCATACGCACAAAAAATTAATACAGAAAAAAAGACAACAATTGATATATTCAGTGCCAGCAGAAATACTAGTTTAGTATTGATGTTGTTACCAGAATGGGCAGCTACTTACCCTCCTTATAATTTAGCAAGATTAGCGGCAGTAACTAAAGCGGCTGGGTATAGAACAAAAGTATTTGATGTTAATGTAGAAACATACAAGAAAAGTAGAAAGTGGGATTTAGGTTGGGACCCATGGGATTATGTATACATGACACGTTGGTTTTCGCCACAATATCAAGAGTTAGTTGAGCCAGCTTTACTTCCCATATTACAAGAGTATGTAGAGAAAGTTGTAGCAATCAATCCAACCGCAGTAGGTTTTACTTTATATGATTGTAACAAAGAACCAGTAAAGTGGATGAACCGTGAATTGAAGAAAAGATTACCAAATATAATTAGTATTATAGGTGGGCCAATCTGCCATAGAACAAACCCAATGGTAGGAGAGGGCTTTGATTATATTGTAATGGGTGAGGGTGAAGAACTTATATTAGATGTATTAGCTGATATAGAACAGAATGGTAAGCCAACCGAATTAAAACATTTTGTTCAGAAATTTGACCAACGTATTGATATTGACGCATTACCAGTGCCCGATTATAGTCATTTCAATTTTAATGATTATCAAATGCCGAATGGTGCTACTACTGAGTTAAGTCGCGGATGTGTAGCTAAATGTGTATTTTGCGATGAAACACACTTTTGGAAATACAGGGATAGAAAATCTAGTAGCTTGTTAGATGAACTAAAATATTTATATGATAACGGTGTTAATTACATTTGGTTTTTAGATAGTTTAGTTAACGGGAATCTAAAAGAATTGCGTAATTTTATGCAAGGTGTAATACAAAGTGATATGAAAATTGGGTGGTCTGGATATGCCCGATGTGACGGAAGAATGGATTTAGATTTCTATAAAGATATGAAAGCATCAGGGTGCATTACATTATGTTATGGAGTAGAATCTGGATCTGATAAAGTATTGCGTGATATGAATAAAGGCATTACTGTCAAGGAAATAGAAGATAACTTTAGAGATGCTGAAGCAGTTGGTATCGATGGTGTAATTATGTTGATTCCGGGATTCGCTACAGAGCGCCCCCAAGAATTTTACGAAACTATGATTACATTATGGAGAATACGTAATAGAAGAATTAATAATATTGCCGCCGGACAGATTGCGTTAGCTATCGGTGAAGAATCTATCATAGGACATATGAGAGAAGATTACGGTGTACTGCTGCATGCATTTGGTCAGAATTGGATTACTAAGAATTTTGACAACAGTAAGGTTCATCGTTTAATAAGAGTAAAACTTCTAAACATATTTCTTAATAATTTAGTAAACACTCGTGGGATGGATTTTTCAAATAGAAAAACTTTAGAAAGTCATTATAAATTTGATATTGAAGATCCTTCAATTCAGAATGAAATAGAACAAGAAATTTTTGATTTTGATATTATTAAACCTAATACTGGCAATGGGTTAGCTGATACTGTAGTTAACGAAATTTGGCCATTGTTAAGAATATTTTGGAAAACTCGTGGTGCATATAAAATGGAATTAAATTTTGATGAGCATATAGATACCGAAGAATTCAGTACCTTTATAGGTTCTCCGTTCAATGCTAAAATACTATTTGAAATAGATGCAGCCGGCAAATGGAAAGCTGACTTTGATTTTGATTTTAAACAACCAAAAGATTATTGGCACCATAACAGTTTTGCAAATAGCAATTCAAATGCATCAAAAAGAATTGAGATATTTGCTAGAAAATCAAAATTCCCTAAGAAAACTCTTGAAGAGGGATATAATGATCTTATGGAAAATTATGTTAACATAGATTTAAGTTTTAAATATAATTATGTAAATGAGGGCCAATGGTAAATGTTTGAATGGGATGATATTATAATATTAGGGGATAGCTTTGCTACATTTCAAAATAAATCCGAGTCTTGGACTTATCAGTTACTAAACAAATTAACTGATACAACTAACATAGATTCTAGTAACCAACAGATTAAAAAACCACGCGGAGCGGGATATTCTGGGTGTTCTTGGTGGTCAGTTAGACAAAAATTTATAGCTGAACTGAAAATTAAAGTTCCTAAAGTTTTAATAATATGTCATACTGAACCTAACCGCCTTCCGTCAGACCACAATCTTCCATTAAACTTTGTCTCGGTTCAAAATATAAAAAAACATATTTTGTATGACCGAGATTTGCTAAAGTATGATTATGAAGGGGCAGCTAAAGCAGCAGTCATGTATTATAAACATTTAGCAAGTGAGGAATTTAATAATTGGGCTCAACTTAGATGGTTTTCTGAACTAGATGCTATTACAAAATATCATAATATACCGTACGTCATACATATGAATTGTTTTTACTTTCCCGTTCTATCTGAGTTTGAATTTGAAAATGGAATGACAGTCGAAGAAATATTATGGGATAGTTGTAGTGAACGCCGCATGTGGGACAAGAATCCTGGAGTATCATTTAATAATGATACCTCTTTAATAAATCATTTTACCCCTGCTGAAAATAAATTATTAGCAAATTGTTTATATGATGCTATTAATACTTACTCAGTTGGTAAAAGAAAGATAGGGTTTGAACTATGCGAATAATTATTTCAGGGGATAGCTTTACGTATGGTCAAGGATGTGATGATAGAATATCCTTTACTGATCCGGTTACCGGTAAGCATGAAGAAAATTTCACAGGTGGAGAACCACCTAGTAAATATTGCTGGGCTTCTTTACTTCAAGAGCATTATCCAGAACATGAAATTATTAATCTATCGAAGCCCGGTGAAGATAATACTAATATAAGTATGTCGATTAGTGATAATATAAATGACGCAGATATTGTATTCTTTGCTGGAACTACATTTAATCGTTTGCAAGTTTCAACTAAATTTGACAATCTTCATGCATCATGGGTCCTGGGTGTCCCATTAGGTAAAATTTCATTTACTGATGATCATCGAAAAGCAAGTGAATTGTTTTTGAAATACCTATATGCAGAGGAATATTTTATTAACGTTACTGTTGCAATGATTTGGTCTGTCTATGGGCAATGTTTACAAAAAAATAAACAATTTTTATGGTCATCTGCTCCTTACGGACTAAACGGAAACGATTATCATCGGAATAAAGTTAAAAACCATCGCTTAATGAATCTTGACACAATGTTAAAAGATACAAAAATCCCTTCATTATTTTCTTATTTCCAACATGAGTTTGTTAATAATAAACCATACTTACATAAAGATAGTCATGCAAATAATTTAGGGCATAAGTATTACTTTGACCATGAAATATTACCTGTTTTTAAAAAATTGATTAAATAAATATAGCTTAAGGAGCTCAATATGCAATGGTTACGAAAAATTTATTATAAGATAGTAAATGAGATACGATATCGCAAACGACTAAAAGAATTGCGTAAACGAGATCCATTTATTTATAAATGAACTATATTGGTATAAGTGCAGGGTTCCATGATGCTGCTGTTAGTGTAGTAGATGACCATGGAAATATATTGTTTGCTGGACATAGTGAACGCTATAGTAAGAACAAACACGACAAGGATGTGTCTGAAGAATTATTAACAGACGCACTAAAACACACCAACTCATCATACCTAGAATATCATTACTATGAACTCCCGTGGTTAAAGTCATTGCGTCAATTACGTAGCGGGGAAGGTTTTATCTGGCCAACATGGGAGAAGTTATTGGGTTCTACTTATCATCAGATGGGTACACCTAAAATACATACGCATAGTCATCATCTATGTCACGCCGCAGCAGGATTTCAAACAAGCCCATTTGAAGATGCCACTATCGTAGTTATTGATGCTATAGGAGAGTTTGACACCATCACTATCTGGGATGCACATTATGATTTTTCAACTGGCAAAGCACAATACAAAAAACTATGGAGTGTAAAGTATCCAGATAGTATTGGATTATTCTATTCAGCAATGACTGAAAGAGTTGGACTACGTCCACTAGATGAAGAATATATTCTTATGGGTATGGCTGCGTACGGAGAACCTAATCATATTAAAGAAATGATGAATGAATTCGTAGATAGTAAAGATATATTCACTTTTAAGCAAAATCTACATACTGGTGTTAGTAAAGATTTCTTAAAAGATGCTAAAGATATAGATATTGCTAGCAGCAGTCAACACTTAGTTGAGTACATGATTACTAGAGTAATGAGTAAAGCTAGAACATTGGGTCGTAGTAGAAATCTAGTATACGGCGGCGGTGTAGCATTGAATTGTTTAGCAAACAGATTGTTGGGGAACTTCTATGAAAATATTTGGATTATGCCTAACCCAGGTGATGCTGGCAATAGTTTGGGTGCAGCATGTCTTGGGCATGGTCGCAAAACTAATTGGACTGATGCTTTTCTTGGGCATAACATTAGTGGCGATTATCCTGTTAACAATATACTTGATGTGTTACTTACTGATCGTATCGTTGGTGTTGCGTCGGGTAGAGCAGAGTTTGGTCCAAGAGCATTAGGGAATAGAAGTTTATTAGCTGACCCAAGAGGTGATGAGATTAAAGATAAAGTAAATGAAATCAAACGCAGACAAAAATTTCGACCTTTCGCTCCTGTCATATTAGAAGAATATGCTCATCAATATTTTGATATGCCTAAGCATTGGCATGATAGTAGATATATGCAGGTGATTAGTAAGTGTAAATATCCTGAGAAATTCCCTGCTATTGTTCATCACGATGGTACTAGCCGTGTACAAACTGTCCCCAAAGATGGCTCGGGAATTAGAGAGTTATTAGAGAAATGGTATGTAATGACAGAATGCCCAATGTTGTTAAACACTAGCTTGAACATTCGAGGTGAGCCAATGGTCAACGATCGGACTGATGCAGATAGATTTGAAAAACTATATGGAGTCAAGGTTTTGTCATAAGTAATTAAATGCTAAGAGATGTATTTTATTACGGCAAAAAGCCCAATGTTCACCCAAGAGAAAGATTTGCAACTTCAGTAGAAGATGCTAGAAGTCAATGTACCACTGAACATTTTTGGATAATCAACGAATACTGTGATTATCGTAATTTTGATTGGGATTGGGATTTTGAATTTCTACCTGACGAAGATGTTTGGGCACAAGAACATAACAACGTGTGGCCTAGCACACATCAAAAAGATAGTGGTACATGGCTATGTTCAGCAGAGCCGAGTGAGATAATTATCTATCGTGCTGATATTGATCCAGTTAAACGTAAAAATGAAAAGAATGATAATTGGGTGTTGTTAGATTTAGTTGATGAAACTAAATTTGATTTTAGCTGGCACCCAGATCCAACTGATCCTCCCTATATCTATACATGGGGATGTAAATTCTTCCCAGTAGAACTACAAGCCTGTTTAGAATATCATGTTCACGGTGCAACAACCGTGAAGTATATGGATAATATTGTAGAGTTGTTGCCACAGACAGAACGATGGGTTGAAGTACAAGAGATAGACAAATCATTATTTGATATGTCATGGAGACCTAACCCATTGGATCCTCCCATGAATTATGTATGGGGTAACAAATACATTGATGGTAAACTAAAATCTACATTAGAGTATCACATGCCTAGTGCAACAGAGACAATGTATATGTCTTATCCAGTGCCAGTATTGCCTGAATATGAAAGATGGAAAGAAATACAACCAGTAGATAAAAGTAAATTTGATTTTAGCTGGAGACCTGATCCACGTGAACCCTCTTACATTTATGTATGGGGTAATAAGTATGAGCCTGCTGAAATATTACATACATTAGAATACCATTGCAATGGCGCTACTGAAATTAAATACATGAATGAGCCAGTAGATGTAATGCCTCAATGGGACAGGTGGAAGCTATTTGATGAAGTAGATAAAACTAGTTTTGATTTTAGTTGGAGACCTGATCCAAAAGAACCAGCATTAATATACGCATGGGGTAACCAATGGAATAAGCCTGAGGACAAAATATCTATTCAGTATGTTGTACCCGGGGCAACTGAAATAAAGTACATGACTGAAAGAATAGTTAGATTACCATGCATGGAATACGCCGGCTGGGTAACTAGTGATGATGCTGCCTATGAAAGTTTTGATTATTCATGGGAACCCAATCCACATGATCCTCCTTATGTATACATGTGGGGGAACAAACATTATGGTAGTGAATTATCTCCTACTATTTCCTATACTGTCCCAGGAGCAACTGAAGTTAAACATATGTCACAAGATGTTAAATTGACAGTAAGTAAAAATTGGGTTTTTTACCTAGAGATAGATAAAACTAAATTTGATTTGACATGGAGACCTGATCCAACTAGCCCACCTTATATCTATGTGTGGGGTAATAAGTATGACCCAGCAGAAGTTAAACCTACTTTGGAATATATTGTACCTGGAGCAACTGAATACAAATACATGGATATTGTTGATTTAGAGCCAGAATGGGATAGATGGAAAGAAATACAACCAATAGATAAAAATAAGTTTGATTTTAGCTGGAGACCTGATCCTAATTTACATGAACCACCTTACATATATGTATGGGGCAATAAACATATAGCAGGAGAACTTAAAGCTACATTAGAATACCATGTGCCGGGTGCTACAGAACGCAAGTACATGGATGAACTTGCTGACGTATTGCCCGAGCAAGATCGTTGGAAAGAAATACAACCAATAGATAAAAATAAGTTTGATTTATCATGGAGACCTGATCCAACTAGCCCACCTTATATCTATGTATGGGGCAATAAACATATAGCAGGAGAACTTAAAGCTACATTAGAATACCATGTGCCGAGTGCTACAGAACGCAAGTACATGAGTGAGTTAGTAGAAGTGTTGCCCGAATTCAATCGTTGGAAAGAAATACAATCTATTGATAGAAACACGTTTGATTTAACATGGAGACCTGATCCGCGTGAACCTGCGTATATTTATGTATGGGGTAATAAACATATAAGTGCTGAGTTAAAATCAACAATTGAATATCATTGTGACGGCGCCACTGACCGTAAGTACATGGATACTCTTGCTGACGTATTGCCCGAGCAAGAACGTTGGAAAGTTACACAAGAAGTAAAAAACTTTGACTTTACATGGAGACCTGATCCAAGAGAACCGGCATACATTTACACTTGGGGTAATAAACATATAGCAGCAGAACTTAAACCTACGGTAGAATACTATTGTGAAGGTGCTACTGAACGTAAGTATATGGGTGAAGTTGAAGTAATTCCCGAAATGGATCGTTGGAATATTGTACAGGAAATTTCTAACACATTTGACTTTACATGGAGACCCGATCCACGTGAACCTGCATATATCTATACATGGGGTAACAAATACATACCCGGAGACATAAAACCCACACTTGAATATCATTGTGACGGGGCAACAGAACGCAAATACATGGGAGATGTTGATGTTATCCCTGAATTAGATAAGTGGAAAGAAATTCAATCAATAGATAAAACCAAGTTTGATTTGGCATGGAGACCTGATCCGCGTGAACCCGCTTACATATACGTATGGGGCAATAAGCATATATCGGGAGATTTAAAAGCTACACTAGAATATTATTGCACTAGCGCAACTGAACGCAAGTACATGGGTGATATTGAAGTATTGCCTGAGTATACTCGGTGGAAAGAAATTCAACCAGTAGATAAAACTAAATTTGATATGACCTGGAGACCAGATCCAAGAGAACCTGCATACATTTATGTGTGGGGTAATAAGCATGTTGAAGCTGAGTTAAAATCAACTTTAGAATATCATTGCCCTGAAGCAACAGAACGTAAGTACATGAGTGACGTTAATGTGTTACCTGAGTTAGATAAGTGGAAGATTACACAAGAAATAACTGATTTTGATTTAACGTGGCGACCGGATCCACGTGAACCCGCGTATATCTATACTTGGGGTAATAAACATATAAGTGCTGAATTAAAACCTACAATTGAATACTACTGTGAAGGTGCTACCGAACGCAAATACATGGGTGACGTTGAGGTGTTGCCTGAGTTAGATAAGTGGAAGATTACACAAGAAATAACTGATTTTGATTTAACTTGGAGACCAGATCCAAGAGAACCTGCATACATTTATGTATGGGGAAATAAATGGATATCCGGTGAATTGAAACCCACAATTGAATACTATTGCGAAGGTGCAACAGAACGTAAGTATATGGGTGATGTTGATGTGTTGCCGGAGTTAGAGAAGTGGAAAGAGATTCAACCAGTAGATAAAACTAAATTTGACATGACCTGGAGACCAGATCCAAGAGAACCTGCGTTTATATATGTATGGGGAAACAAACATATAAGTGCTGAATTAAAATCCACATTAGAATATCAAGTTGAAGGCGCATCTGAACGCAAGTACATGGGTGATATTGAAGTATTACCTGAGTTTGACAAATGGAATATTGTTCAGCAAGTAGAAAACTTTGACTTTACATGGAGACCTGATCCAAGAGAACCTGCATATATCTATACTTGGGGCAATAAGCACATCAATGCCGAATTAAAACCTACGCTTGAGTATCACTGCACTGGTGCCACTGAACGCAAGTACATGAGTGAAGTTGATGTGGTTCCTGAGAAAGACAAATGGAAAGAAATCCAACCAGTAGATAAAACTAAGTTTGATATGACCTGGAGACCAGATCCAAGAGAACCTGCGTTTATATATGTATGGGGAAACAAACATATAAGTGCTGAATTAAAACCAACAATTGAATATCATTGTGACGGGGCGACTGAACGCAAATACATGGGTGATGTTGAAGTATTACCTGAGTTTGACAAATGGAATATTGTTCAGCAAGTAGAAAACTTTGACTTTACATGGAGACCAGATCCAAGAGAACCTGCATACATTTATGTATGGGGAAACAAATGGATACAGGGAGATTTAAAATCTACACTTGAGTATCATTGTGACGGGGCGACCGAAATAAAATACATGAAAGACCTCTTAGAGGTTGCACCGCTACATGATAAGTGGAACGTTGTACAGCAAGTAGAAAACTTTGATTTCAGTTGGAGACCGGATCCAAGAGAACCTGCATACATTTATGTGTGGGGTAATAAACATATAGCAGGGGAATTAAAATCTACACTTGAATTTCATTGTGAAGGTGCGGTTGAACGTAAATTTATAGGCAATGTTGAAGTAGCACCCGAGTGGGATAGATATAGTATATTAATACCAGTTGACAAAACTAGCTTTGACTTCACATGGAGACCTGATCCACGTGAACCTGCGTTTATATATGTATGGGGTAATCAATCTAATAGTGCAGAAAAAGAACCCACTATAGAATATCATTGCCCGGGAGCTATCGAACGCAAGTACATGGATGACAAAGTTGCTAAAACATTGCCGATGATTGAAAACTGGAAAATGTTAATACCAGTGGATAACTTTGATTTTAGTTGGAGACCTGATCCTGATAGTCCTCCTTATAACTATATATTTGGAAATCAATGGCATGATGCCATGACAGAACCTACACTAGAATACCATGTCACTGGTGCTACAGAGAAGAAATTTGTTATTGATATTGTTCCTAAGGTATCAAAGACACAGGAGTATTGGAAAACACTTATACCAGTTAATAGTTTTGATTATAGCTGGAGACCTAACCCACACTCAACACCTTACATATATGTATTTGGTAATCAATGGCATGATAGTGTAACTGAACCTACAATTGAGTATCATACGCCTGGCGCTACTGACAAGAAGTATATTACAGATGTTATAGGCACAGTAAAATCAACAGCAACAGATAACCATTGGAAACGATTAATCCCAATTGAATCATTTGATTATAGCTGGAGACCTGATCCCAATAGTCCTCCTTATATATATGTGTTTGGTAACAAGTGGAATCCTGCTACAACTGAACCATCAATTGAATATCATGTAGATGGTGCAACTGAATACAAATATGTAACCGACCCCGTTGCCATTCCTAAAGCAGAGATACAACATTGGGCTATCAGTAACAATGATGACTTAGAAACATTTGACTTTACATGGAGACCCAATCCACATAGCCCGGCACAAATATATCAATGGGCCGACAATGGACCTCGATATACTGTGCCGGGAGCAAACGATGTTGTGTTAATGGGACATAATGGAAAGACAAAGAAAACACTAGTTAATCGTTATAAGATTAAAACAACATTAGAGGATTTAATTAGTGAACATCCTGAAGAAGTATTTTGGGCTATCAACCCTGACTTGAATTATGATAAGTTTGATTTCAGTTGGAGACCCAATGAAGAAAATTTCCGTCATATAAATGTATTTGGTAATGAGTATAGCAAGAACACTCAAACGTATTATATTAATGGCCCTATGTATATGCTTGGTAATAAAGAATACAATTATGTTGAAGAACAAATTGTTCAAGTTGATAGCAACTTAAGTATGTTTTTTATTGATAGAAGCAATAGTGAAAGTACAAATAGGTTTAATGAATTAAAGTTACGCTATCCACAACTACAAAAGACAAGATACTTAAACAGTTGGGTAGAAACTATTAGTAGATGCATTAACAAATCAGAAACTAAATTGTTTTGGGTATTGAATAGTGAATTAGATTATACTGATTTTGAATTTGATTTCTATCCTAGTCCATGGCAGATGAAAATGATTCATGTTTTTGGAACACAATGGAGTCATTGGGGTAATACCTACATGATTAATAAAGAAACATTTGTAGAAGATACAAAGTACGTAAAGATAATTGAACATCTATCTAATCTAAACTTTGTAAAACAACGAAAAGCAAAAGCCACTAATCTATTGTACGATATTGTTTATATTGACCACAGTAATATGGATATGTCCAGTATTGATAACTTAATTATTAAGTATGAAAAGAGTTATTTGAACACATTTAAAAACATGTTAGCTAAACTTCCTGTTAAAAAAGAGCATTATGTTTGGGTAGCTAGCACTATATGTGATTATACTAATTTTGATTTTACTTATATATGTGATCCGTTTGCCAAAGAGCAATTGCATGTATTCCCCAGTGATAAACAGAAGTTTGGTGATACATTCTTAATTGATGTTAACAAGTTGCGTACCTTAATTGAAGATATGAATGTATTAGAAGATTATGAGAAGATTAATTATAATCAAACACAACGTGTAAAACGATTACCCGCTCCAATAATTATTACAGAAGATGATACCCATGTGTCTAATATTAACACCGAGTTTGATTTCCCGTATGCAGTGTTCACCACTGTTGATAATAAAAACATTAGAGTAGTAGATACTGAACCAATGAACGTTTGGGACAGTAAAACTAAAAACATTATAATTACTAGTCACGGCGGGACACGTATTGTAGTACCAAAAGAAGCAAAAAAATATGTGGAGAGCGAATTATATGACTATCCATACATAACTTCCAATGCTACTTTAGCAAAATCTAATCCAATGGATATTGTATTCTTAAGTAACGGAGAAACAGGGGCAGAAGAAAATTATCAACATCTGTTAAAAGTCACTAAAGGTTTGCCCAATCGTGTAACCAGAGTAGACGGGGTTAGTGGTCGGGTAGCAGCATATCATGCGGCAGCGGAAGCAAGCAACACACCATGGCTGTTTACTGTGTTTGCTAAGTTGAAAGTCAATGACAAATTTGATTGGAGCTGGCAACCGGATAGATTACAATTAGCTAAACATTATGTATTTCATGCAACTAATTCAGTTAATGGATTAGAGTATGGTCATATGGCAATGATTGCATATAATAAAAGATTAACTCTTGCAAATCAGGGTAAAGGGCTTGACTTTACTTTAGATGATGAGCATGAAGTTTTAGAAATTAATAGCGGTATTGCTAACTTTAACACTGATGAATGGAGCACATGGCGTACCGCATTCCGTGAAGCGTTAAAATTAAAAGCAGATCCTTCTTCTGCAAGTAAAGAACGATTAGATGTTTGGTTAAAGGTTGGTAACGGAGCATTTGCCCAATATAGTATACAAGGTGCCCAACATGCTGTAGAATACTATAATGAGGTGAATAGTGACTTTGAGAAATTACGATTGAGTTACGATTGGCCTTGGTTAAGAACATTCTATGAGAATAAATACAAACTATGATAGTTAAACTCGCAAACAAAATTGGGCAAGCACATGGCAAATTCTTCATGTGGTTAGGGCATAAAGCCGAAACTAACCCATGGTGGGCAGTCGCATTAACAGTATGGGCACTATATGAAATTGGTGAGCATATTGCTGGACCGGTTATGGCAATCATGTATGCCACCGGGCACCTAGTTGTCCAATAATGTCAACTAAATACATATCTAACACGTTATATACGTATAGAGGATAAATTATGAAAAAACTATTATTAGTACTTACCTTATTAGCAGCAACTACTGCACACGCTGACTATAATGAATGGCGTTATCATCACCCACAACGTGAAGTTGTGCGTGTAGAACGCAACGGCGGGGATGTGTTGATTCCATTACTTATTGGTGGAATTGCAGGAGCAGCAATTGCTAATGCCAATCAACAACCAGTTGTTGTTCAACGTGAGCAAGTTATTATTCAGCAACCGCAAACAGTTTGTACTTCTTGGAAAGAGATTCAACAACCTGATGGTCAGATTTACCGTGAGCGTAATTGCTACCAACGATAATGTATCGTTATAGAGTTTGGGTTAGATTAAATCAATATCAGACGGCTGATGTAACAATCAATGCTGATAATGATTTACAAGCCAAGTTATTAGCAGAAGCTATATATGGTGTGGGTATGGTACTAAACTATACTCGCATTGATTAAAGGATAATATATGTTTATTGGATTGATGGGTGTTGACAATGATGGCAAGACCATGTACACTCCTAATGGTAACAAGATATTTTTCACACTGCCCTGGGGACTAGCGTGGCGAGTACAAGAGATACAACATTGGATCGCTAAGAAAACTTGGTGATAAATAGTAGTTATTGCTGTATGAAGCAAAGAGAAAAGTGTTCTGGACGGGGGTGCGAATCCCCCCAGGTCCACCAAAAGAACTTTTGCATTAGCCACACCAGAAATGCAGTATGTGGGGGAATGTTAGTCGATAGTTCTTTTGATGGGCCTGCATAGTTTCGACAGGGCAACAAGTAAAAGAGTGGACAGCACAAGAGCAACCTTGTAAAAAGAAGAAAAACCGTAAACGCAAACGACGAATTGTTCGCATTAGCAGCCTAAACGCTAGCTTAGGGTAGTTATACCTCGTAACAGAAAATAGCAGAACCCGCTTCGGCGGGTTTCTACCTTGATAAATAAAGTTATGACATTCAAAAATCAATTTGTTAACTTCAATGATTTATTAACCAAAGGATACGTTGTGGTTAAATCATTTTTAGATAGTGAAACTATAGAATTACTAGTAAATGATTATAACAGAAAACAAGATTCAGGAAACAAAAATTATTTATATTATCAGATGTCCAATGCTGCTAGATTAGTAGTAGAAAGAAACGCATTAGCAATTGCTAATACAATCAAAGAACTAGGTATATTAAATGCCGATCTAACGACTCCGGCATCAATCTATCTATCACCCGAAGCAAAGTATTTTGATTGGCATCAAGATCATGAGCCATGGTATATCTATCAACAATTACATCAATACTTAAATTTCAATATGCCAATAATAAAACCAGATCCAAAACTTTCTGGTGTAAGTGTTATACCATTTGATATATTAGAAACTGTATTACCTGAATATGTAAATAGATTCAAACACAATGGTGCTACTAGATTTATAGCTTCTGAAAATTCAACTAAAGTATACAATGATAACGACGGAACTGAATTTACATTGCCAATTAATATTGATTCAATTAGTGTTTCACCAGAATTAATGCCTGGTGATCTTCTGTTATGGCGAGGTGATTTAATACATAAAACACAGGATGCACTTACTCATCGTGTAGCAGCTTCTTTTAGAATTACTAATCGTGATGCATTAATTAATAAAAATATATTACTTTCGGGTTGTGAGTCAAAAAAAGGTTTCATACAACGAAACTCTGAATTATTTAATAGAGCATTGGCTGTGTTTGATAAGTTTGAAACGGATGAACTTCCCGCATATCAGGTCTTGTCTAACCTATATACCAATTAAAGCATCATATATTGCGTAAACAGTATACTTACTTTGCGAGAATACATAATTTATTTGACTCGTTTTCTGTCACTAAATATTAATCTAGCCTGAGTAATATCAGGCTTTTATTTAAAGGAAATTTAATATGAAGAAAATCGCACTTGCGACAATTTTAGCCGCTGTATCTCTTGCAGCATCAGCACAAGTAACCGTATACGGTAAAATGCGTGTGTATGAAGAATCAGTAACAGCTGGAGCTGCTCCAACAGTAACAGCACTAACCAACGATACAAGTCGTTTGGGTTTTAAAGGTACTGAAGCATTAGGTGGCGGACTATCTGCTAACTTCACAATTGAAACTGGTATCGGTGCAGATGCTCCGGCAGCAACTACATTGGGCGATAGAACTATGATTGTAGGTCTATCAAGCAACAAGTGGTCAGTTGCTGTTGGTCGTGACAAGCACACAATCGCACGTACACTTGATAACTATGACGCAATGGGTAATGTATACGGTTCAAGTACCGCAACAATTCACGCTGCTCAAGGTTCACGTTTCAGCAATGCTTTGTTCGTTTCAGCTACTCCAGTGACTGGTTTAACTGTTAACTACATCAATAGCAATAGCGAAGTAGCAGGCGTTAACAACGCACAAGCTGCTAGTATTGAATTTACTCGTGGTCCAATCAGTGCTACTGTAGCAAATTTTGATAACGGTACAACAAGTACTTCAACAATCTATGGTGCAAGAGTTAAAGTTGAAAAGACAGGTACAACTGTTTTCGCTACTTACTCTGATGACAAAGTTTCAGGCGTAGCTTCAAGTGGTAAATCAATTGGTGTTAATCAACCATTGACTGGATCATTGATGGCTCTTGCTAGCTATGGTACAAACGATACAACTAAGGCATTTGACTTAGGTGCTAGCTATAGTTTAAGCAAGCGTACAACAGTTCATGCTCGTTACATCAAAGAAGATGCAGCAGCAACAACTACTAAGTATGCATTAGGTTTAGAACACAATTTCTAAAATTTAATTGAACAATAAAAAGGCCCTTACGGGCCTTTTTTCATTCATAATCTTGTCTTAAATCAGGATCAATTAATTGTCCCCGCATCAAATATATAGGACTCTTGCGATAGATGATAGCATCATGAAATGGGTCTGTAAGTATCTTAATACACCATACTAATGCAACACGGCGACTTTGTATAGCAGTAAGTTGTATCATACGAAACACTACAGCAGCAACACCCAACCATAACCAACCCCAACCAATTCTATCTAATAATGTATCTGGTGCAGCATCTGGCATGACAAAATTAAACAATGCCGCATCAAAATACGCCAGTAATGGAACAGCTAACCAGCAAGCAATCAATACTCTTTTGCGCTTTAAGTTATATCCAATTTTGATTTCTTCTTTGTGTTCTTGGGTAGCTTGATTATAGGTGTCATAATCTTTTGGTTCAAAAAAGAAATGTCCGGCTTGTCTTGTAGTCATTGAGATGAACCATGCTACATAAGCACTAATTACGGGGTCAATAAACAAATAAATATATGCCACTATAAAAGATAACGCACTAATTAAATGTAAGAATTGATTAATGCGGCTGTGATGATAGTAGCGATGATCATCCCAGCGTTGGACTCTAAGTGTTTCTAATATAGACATATATTCTCCTTTATGATATTTATCTACAAACCGCTGGTATAACATGATTGTCATATATCTGTCATGTATATGAAACTAAATAATTATATAACATTGTAATAGAACTGTAATAGAACTCAATGTAAATATTATAGTGTCATGGTGACGCACACACGGACAATAAAAATTATAAAAGGATACTACCATGAGATTAGATGACTTAGCAGTAAGATTAGTTGCAGTAGAAGCTAAACTAGCAACATTAACAGGTGTTATATCAAACGGTGACGCACCAACAAGCATTGATGATTTAGACGCACGTTTATCAGTAGTTGAGACAACAGTTGACCACTTAGTGGCTGAAAAAACTCAAGAACATATTGACGCAATTATTGCTGCACCAGCAAATGATGCGCCAGTAGATGTTGAGCAAGTAGTTGCTTTATCACCAAGTGCTGACCACGCAGAAGCTGCTGACATTGTTGCTGATGTAGTTACAGCACAAACTGAATCTGCTCCAGTTGAGCATGATGAAGTTGCTGATATCGTTGCAGCGGCAGTAATGGCAGTTGTTACAGCAGATCCAGAAGTTGTAGTTGACGCAGAAGCGATCACAAAAGCTATCACAGACGCAGTTGCTGAAATGCCAGCACCCGCTCCAGAAGTAGTAGACCAAGTTGTTGCTGCTATTACTGAAGTAATTGCTGCTGCTACAGGCGTTGATGAAGTTACTCCTGAAGTTCAACAACAAGTTGCTGACGCAGTTGCAGTTCCAGCTGACCCATTATTAGATGCTATTGAAAAGCGTTTGGATGATGTTGAAGCAAAGGTAGACGGACTATTGGGGAAGTAATATCTAGCATTAAACGCTGGATTGAGCAGATTTTAAAACCGACCACAAGATAGGGTGGTAGCTGGAACTCGTAACCAGTACTAAGAGCCGAAAGGCTCTTTTTTATATATAAAATAAGAGTGAGAACAAGCATGTATGAAAACTTACCGATCAATCTTTATATCCGATGTTCATCTTGGTACAAAGGATAGTCAAGCTGACAAATTAAACAATTTCCTTAAGCACAATACATGTGATACATTATACTTAGTAGGAGACATAATAGATGCCTGGCGAATTCAACAAAACAAATGGAGATGGAAACAAAGCCACACTAATGTGGTCCGTCGTGTTCTCGGTCATGCTAAACGTGGTACTCGTGTCGTTTATATTGCAGGAAATCATGACGAATTCTTGCGCCCGATGATACCTTACGGGTTCAGTTTTGGACTCGTTGAGATACATAATCAAATAGAACATATAGGTGCTGACGGCAAACATTATCTTGTAACACATGGAGATTTGTTTGACGGCATAACAAGATTGGCACCCTGGCTAAGTTTTTTAGGAGACAAAGCATATGATATTATACTGGCATGTAACAGCAAATTTAATTGGGTAAGACATAAATTTGGCTTTGGCTATTGGAGCCTTAGTCAATATTTAAAACAGCGTGTTAAAAAAGCTGTTGACTTTATATTTCATTTTGAAAAAAATCTTGCTGAATATTGTAAGAAGCGTGGCTTTGATGGTGTCATCTGTGGACACATTCACCACGCAGAGATTAAAGACATTGATGGTGTTAAATATATGAACGACGGCGATTGGGTAGAAAGTTGCACAGCATTAGTGGAACACCATGATGGTCGTTGGGAAATAGTTACTTGGATTAAGGAGCATGACAATGAAATTAAGTGATAAAATTACTATAGTTGTACCCTGCAAGAATGAAGAAAATTATATTCATCATTTATTAGATTCATTACGTTCACAAAACATTGGTGATACTAGAATTATTATTGCTGATTGTTCTACTGACAACACCAGACAAGTGATACGTGATAATAGTTTTGAATTGAATGTTGAAATCATTGACGGCGGCCCTGTCTCAATTGCTAAGAATAGAGGTGCTCGTTTAGTCAATACACCCTACATACTATTCATTGATGCCGACGTTCGTTTCTTTAAGTATGATGTGATACGTGATGCTGTTGATAAACTTGAATCTAAAAATTTAGATTTGGTTGGACTAAACATCAAGTGCTATGACAAAGATCCAAGAGCAATGCTTGGATTTGCTATTTTCAATACTATAAATCATACACTAAAATTCTTTAGTCCATTCGCCGTTGGAGCATTCATGCTAACCCGTAAAGATAAGTTTATTGAGTATGGTGGCTTCCCTGAACAAGTGTCAACATCAGAGGATTATTTTTTATCAAGGAAGTATAGTCCAAGAAAGTTTAGAATAGTAAAACATCACTTTGGACAAGATAGCCGTAGATTCAAAAAGATGGGATATATGGGCATGACCAAATATCTTATTAAGAACTTTATCAATCGTAATAACAAACAATATTG
>Ga0304729_1000083_pt1 | contig 61357 bp, 63 predicted proteins | sample C_131016_MF_Meta_FD_190475 | JGI IMG/M metagenome (GOLD analysis project Ga0304729, IMG submission 190475) | Freshwater microbial communities from Lake Croche, Canada to study carbon cycling - C_131016_MF_MetaG (v2) (version 2) | ecosystem: Environmental > Aquatic > Freshwater > Lake | place... | reverse complement strand
TGATGGGGGGGGGGGTAGAAATTTCTAAGGCAAACTAGTATTTGAATTTAATTTTGTTATATACTCGATAAATATTATTTTCACTACTCAATATTATATCATTATATAGTATTGAATTGAGTATTTTTCATTTATAATGTGACTCAGGACGGCGTAGCCGTTTTATACCTAATTGAGTTAATCATCTACCCCAATGATCTTAGATAAAATTTTTACTGGAAAAATTAGAGTACAACTTCTTACCAAATTACTACTCAACCCAGCAAGTACTGTGTATTTGCGCGGCTTAGAGCGTGATTTAGGTGTAAGTAGCAATACAGTGCGTTTGGAATTAAATAAGTTATCGGATATGCAACTCATACAAGAGCATACCGAAACCATTAATACCAAAACCAAACATTATACAGTCAACACCAAGCACCCCATGTTTAAAAGTTTAAGGGGCGTAATAATGCAATATGTAGGTTTGGATCAAATTATTGAAAATGTGTTGGATAAACTTGGCAATGTTGATGAAGTGTATTTAACCGGCGACCTTGCTTTAGGAAAAAACAGCCCCTTTGTAGATTTAGTTTTGGTGGGCGATATAGACAAGACTTATTTGTATAACCTTATCGAAAAAGCAGAAACTTTAATAGATAAAAAAATACGTGTAGGTTTGTATTTGCCCCAAGAATTTACAGAGGATAAGCTAAAGGATGTGGGTGTTTTTATGAAATTGATGTAGGATGTTTGGATTAGTATGGTCCACACTAATTTGGAGTGTTCGCAGATATTCATATATCATTAATAAGTTGAAAATCAAACACTTTATATGTTTGATTTTTTGTTCATGGGTTATGAGAAAAGATTGAAAAATAGGTTAAATGTGCGCACTTTTGTGCGCTTAACCACATAGTACTATAAATTTTTTCAAAAAATAATGAGAGAAGATAACATAGAAATTACTTTTAACCTTATATATAGTCAAGTTAGTAAGTGGATAAAATTTATTTCAAAAAAATGGTTAATTATATTGATTGTTTCATTTCTTGGGGCTACAGTTGGCTATTTAGTAAATTATAAATCAAAACCAGTTTACTTAGCTAATTTAACCTTTACTTTAGAAGATAAAAATTCGTCGTTAAATTCATCTATTTCGATATTGAACACATTAGGAATGAATAAAGGTGTTAGTGAAATTTTTACTGGTGATAATTTGCTGGCACTTTTTCAAACTAGATTAATTGTAGAGGAGACGTTGTTAAGTAAGATTAACGTGAATGGACATAATACAAGTTTAGCCCAACTATTCATCAAAATAAATAAGATTGATAGCACATGGCCTAATAACGATAAATTAAAAAATATAGATTTTAATAGTAACGAAAAAAGAAGTTTGTTTACAAGACAAAAAGATAGTATACTATTTGAATTATATAGGAATATATCTAGAAATTCGATTTCGATTTCTCAAACAAATTCAAAAATAAACATATATACTTTAAAAATAAAGACTAATAATGAGCAGTTTTCAAAAATATTATGTGAATCATTATATAGTACAACTTCAAAATTCTATATTAATCAAATCACAAAAAAAGCTAATTCTAATTTTGAATTACTAAAAAAAGAACGTGATTCAATAAAAGCATTATTAAATACAAAAATTGTTAATTCAGGTGAATATGAAGATAAATTATATAATTTAAATTCGGCTTATACTCAACTCAAAACAAACAGTGATGTTGGCCAAATTAATATTAAGATAAATAATAGCCTTTATAATACAATTAATTCAAATCTAGAAGCAGCGAGACTGAATTTAAGTATTAAAACTCCATTAATGATGATAATTGATGAGCCAAAATATCCACTTGAAAAAAAAGAGGTAGATATTTTAAACTTAGTTGGAATATATTTTATATTAACAAGCTTGATGACAATTATATTTTTTACAATTAAACAGCTGTTTAATAATATGTTAAACCATAGAATTTTAAATAGATAATAATTAATGAAAACCAGAGAAATACAAATTGCAATAATTGGTTTGGGTTATGTTGGGCTTCCATTAGCAGTAGAGTTTGCAAAGAAATACTCTGTAATTGGATTTGATATAAATGAAGAAAGAGTTAATGAACTTAAAAATAAATTTGATAAAACTTTAGAAGTATCAAAAGATGTATTGGGTTCTGTAATAATAGACGTAGTTGAAAATAAGAGAATTATTGGACTATTGCCAACCACCAATATTGATAAAATTAGAAATGCAAATATTTTTATTGTCACAGTCCCAACACCAACTGATAAACATAATAGACCTGTTTTAAACCCAATTTTATCTGCAACTAAAACAATAGGTAGCTTGCTTAAAGTTGGAGACATCGTCATTTATGAAAGCACTGTATATCCTGGAGTAACTGAAGAAGAATGTGTCCCAGTTTTAGAAAAAATATCTGGCTTAGTATATAATACAGATTTTTTTGTTGGCTATAGTCCTGAAAGGATTAACCCAGGTGACAAGAAACATACTGTTGCAAATATTTTAAAAGTAACTTCAGGTTCCACACCTGAGATTGCAAAGCAAATAGATGATTTATATAAGAGCATAATTTTGGCTGGTACTTTTATGGCTAAAAGTATAAAAGTTGCAGAAGCAGCTAAAGTGATAGAGAATTCACAAAGAGATATCAATATTGCTTTCGTAAATGAACTTTCCAAAATTTTCAATTTGTTGGAAATAGATACATGCTCAGTATTAGAGGCAGCAAGTACAAAATGGAACTTTATAAACTTTAAACCTGGTTTGGTTGGAGGTCATTGTATAGGAGTCGATCCATATTATCTTGCACAAAAAGCACAAGAAGTTGGTTATCACCCAGAAATCATTTTGGCTGGAAGGAGATTAAATGATGGTATGGGCAAGTATATTGGGACTGAATTGATAAAAAAAATGCTTAAAAAAGGCTTGCAAATTATAAACTCTAATGTGCTAATATTGGGAATAACATTTAAAGAAAATTGTCCAGATATAAGGAATACAAAAGTAATAGATATTTATAACGAATTGCTAACCTATGATCTAAATATTGATGTTTATGATCCTTGGGCAAATTTTAACGAAACAAAACTTGAGTACGGAATTAATCTATTAACAACTTCCCCAGTTCTTAATAATTATTCTGCAATAATTTTAGCAGTTGCTCATGATGTTTTCTTGGATTTTAAAATCGAATCTTCTGAAAATGTTGTTATATATGATGTAAAAGGCATACTCCCATTAAATAAAATTGACGGAAGGTTATAAAAAATTTATGGAGAATCAAAAAATATTAATCACAGGAGGCGCCGGATTTATTGGATCAAACCTTTGTGAATATTTTATTAAAAAAGGTTATTTAGTAGATTGCTTAGATAATTTTTCAACAGGTTTTAAAAAGAACATTGAAGAATTATTGAATAATCCAAATTTCACTCTTGTAGAGGGGGACATTAGAAATTTTAATGATTGTAAAAATGCTACAAAAAATGTTGATTTTGTTTTACATCAGGCTGCTTTAGGATCAGTACCTAGATCTATTGAAGATCCAATTACAAGCAATGAAGTAAATATATCTGGTTTTTTAAATATGTTAGTTGCTTCTAGAGATTCTAAAGTAAAAAGATTTATTTATGCAGCAAGTTCTTCAACATATGGTGATTCAATTTCTCTTCCAAAAATTGAAGATCAAATTGGGAAACCACTTTCACCTTATGCTATTACTAAATATGTAAATGAATTATATGCAGACGTATTTAGTAAAACTTATGATATTGAAACAATAGGATTAAGATACTTTAATGTTTTTGGTAAAAATCAGAATCCAAATGGTGCATATGCTGCAGTTATTCCAAAATTTATTTCAAGTTTAATAAACAAAGAATCTATTATTATTAATGGTGATGGCTTACATTCTAGAGATTTTACTTATGTAGAAAATGTGATACAAATGAATCATTTAGCAATTCTTTCAAAAAAAAATGAAGCAATAAATACAGTTTATAATACAGCTTTCGGAAAACGTACAACACTAAACCAGTTAGTTGAATACTTGAAGGAGATACTTAGTGAATATGATTCTGAAATTTCAAATGTAAATGTTATTTATCAACAAAATAGAACTGGAGATATTCCACATTCACTTGCAAGTATTGAAAAGGCTAAAATGATATTAGGTTATAATCCTCAATTTGACATTAAAAGCGGATTAAGGCATGCAATTCAATGGTATTGGCAAAATCTTAAACAAATGTCTAAATAATTAGTTGTAAATAATGTTTAAATCTAACATGATTAAAAAAATAAACTTTTTAATACCATCTGATTATAAGAAGAAGCTTTTTATATTAATTGGTTTATTATTTATAGGAATGATTTTTGAAATGTTAGGATTGGGTGCAATGGTTCCTGCACTAGGAATAATGTTAAATCCTAACGTTGGTGATAAGTATCCCAAAGTTCAACCATTATTAAAAGCATTGGGCAATCCAAGTCAACTTGAATTAATTATTGGAGGAATGAGTGCTTTAGTATTAATATATTTATTTAAAACTTTGTACTTGTTTTATCTAAATTGGAGGCAAAGTAAATTTTCGGGTGAGCTTGCTTCTGTGTTAAGCCAAAAATTATTCTATGGATACCTAACACAACCTTATTCATTTCATTTAAATAGAAACTCATCAGAATTGCTAAGCAATATTCAAAATGAAATTTTTCAGTTTAATGTTGTTTCTCAGGCTGCAATTAATCTTTTTCTTGAATTATCTGTAATGTTTGGCATGGCATGTACTTTAATATTGGTAGAGCCAATCGGTGCAATTTCCGTGAGTTTATTTTTGTTTTTATTTGTATTAATTTTTCATTCACTTACAAAAAATAAATTAGAAAAACTAGGTAATGGAAGACAGATACATTCTGAATATGTAAACAAACATTTATTACAAGGATTTGGAGGTGTTAAAGAGATAAAATTAATGGGTAGAGAAAAATATTTTTCAAATGCTTTTTCGGAACATAACAGAAAATACAACAATATAATAGTTAAAGCAAATACACTAGCCTTGGCACCTAGATTGTACTTGGAATTTCTAGCAGTTTGTGGTTTAACGGGCTTATTACTTTTAATGGTTATCCAAGGGAAAAGCATTGACCATATATTACCAACTTTAGGAATATTCCTGGCTGCAGCTTTTAGAATGATACCGTCAGTAAATAAAATTGTTGTATCAACTCAGCAAATAAGATATGCAAAACCAGTAATATCAATTTTATATAATGAATTCAAACTAATTGAAAATACACCTGATATCAAACATAATAATATTGATAAATTTCAATTTAAATCAAATATTTACTTGGAAGACATAAATTTAAAATATACAGGATCACTAAAAAATGCTTTAGATGGAGTAAGCATTACTATTAATAAATTTCAAACTATTGGTTTTATCGGAACAAGTGGTTCTGGTAAAAGTACTTTGGTTGATGTAATATTAGGCGTCATTTATCCTAATAAAGGTAAAGTATATGTTGATGGAGTAGATATTAGTACAAATTTTGCAGGTTGGCAAAGTCACATCGGGTATGTTCCTCAAACAATATACTTAACTGATGATTCATTGAGAAAAAATATTGCATTTGGTATACCAGATGAACAAATTGACAATGTTGCGGTATTGCGAGCAGTAAAAGCAGCACAACTCCAAGAATTTGTAAGTACATTACCAGGAAAATTAGAAACTTTTGTCGGTGAAAGAGGAGTGCGACTTTCTGGCGGACAGCGTCAACGCATTGGCATCGCAAGGGCACTTTATCATGACCCAGAGGTATTAGTACTAGATGAAGCTACAAGCGCCCTTGACTCTGATACGGAGAAAGGTTTTATGGAAGCAATAGACGCTTTACAAGGAAATAAAACAATCATTATTGTTGCACATAGGCTTACTACAGTTGAGCGCTGTAATTATATTTATAAGCTTGATGAAGGTAGAATAGTACAGGAAGGTACTCCACAAACAATACTTGAAAATAGAAAGTCTATTTAGAAAATGTAATGTTAGTTAAATCGAATAATTATTATTATACAAACTTATATTTAATTAATACTGCAATAAAATATTGATGATAGAATTTAATCAGTTAAAAAAAAATCTAAAAAAAGATTTTTTGGGCAAGAAAGTTGTTAAAATTGCTCTTATGGGCGATACCTCCACACAGCTTCTGGTTCAAGCATTGCGAGCATACGGTTTTAATGAAGGGTTTGACCTGCAAATATGGGAAGCTGATTTTGACCAAGTAGAGCGCCAGGTATTTGATTCAACATCTGAATTATATAACACTTTGCCTGATATAATCATTCTATTTGAGTCTTCGCATAAACTACTTTCAAAATACAATAAGAGCAATCCAGAAAAACATATTTTTTTTGCAACAGACAAACTGAAATCAATTAAGAGTTATCACGATACAATCATCGAAAGATCAAAAGCGAAAATTATATATTATAATTTTTCTGAGATTGATGATTCTGTATATGGTAATTATGCAAACAAAACAGAAACCTCATTTTTGTTCCAGTTGCGTAAACTGAATTATTTATTAATGGAATTTGGTTTAGTTACTCCAGGGTTCTATCTATGTGACATTTCTTCAATTCAGAACAATGTTGGAAAGGGAGTTTTTTTCATGCCTTCAATGTACGTAAATACTGAGATGGTAGTAAACATTGACATACTTCCATTGATTGCGGCCAGAACAGTGAGTATTATAGGAGCATTATTCGGTAAATTCAAAAAATGTGTAATACTCGATTTGGATAATACCATCTGGGGTGGTGTTATCGGCGATGACGGAGTGGAAAATATTCAGCTAGGAAGCTTAGGAATCGGAAAAGCATTCACTGAGTTTCAGTACTGGTTAAAAAAACTAAAGAATAGGGGGATTATACTCGCTGTTTGCAGTAAGAATACAGAATCTATAGCAAAAGAACCATTTGAGAAACATCCTGATATGGTATTAAAGCTGTCTGACATATCAGTCTTCATGGCTAACTGGGATACCAAAGTTGAAAATATCAGGCAAATACAGCAGGTGTTGAATATAGGTTTTGATTCAATTGTATTTATCGATGACAATCCTTTTGAACGCAATATGGTAAAAGAAAATATTGAAGGTATTCTTGTGCCTGAACTACCTGCTGATCCAGCATCTTACCTTGAATACCTTTATGAAATGAATCTTTTTGAGACCGTTTCATATTCAAAAGAAGATTCAGAAAGAACGAAACTGTATCAGGTTGCAGCGGAAAGGAACATACTTCAAAAAAGCTTTGCAAATGAACAGGATTTTTTACAAAGCTTGAACATGGTATCGGTTATAGAACCTTTTAATAAATTTAATACACCAAGGGTTGCGCAACTTACACAACGCTCCAATCAATATAATCTTCGGACAGTCCGCTTTTCTGAATTAGATATTCAAGCATTGAGAAAAGATATTTTTTTTACTTTTTCATTCACACTAGAAGATAAATTTGGAGATAACGGGCTAATATGTGTTGTTATACTCGAAAAAGACAATAGTGATACATTTTTTATAAATACATGGCTTATGAGTTGCCGTGTTTTAAAGCGCGGAATGGAAAACTTTGTTTTAAATACAATCTCCAAATTTACTGCAGAACATGGCTTTAAATACTTAAAAGGAGAATATATTCCTACAAGTAAAAATGAAATTGTAAAAGATCATTATCAAAAGCTAGGGTTTGAACCGGTAGATGGAACTTGGGTATTAGATATTCAGAATTATGTTAACAAAACATGTCATATTATTCCAAAAAACAACTATATAAATGAATAAGAGCGAAATCCTTGCACAAGTTAATTTTATTTTTATTGACATCCTTGACAATGAAGATATTTTACTGAATTTTGAAACTACAGCAAATGATGTAGAAGAATGGGATTCCCTAAATCATATTCAGTTGATCGTAGCAATTGAAAAAAAATTTAAGATCCGGTTTACATCATTAGAAATACAGAGCTGGCAAAATGTAGGAGAAATGAGTGATTGTATTCTTACAAAACTAATATGATGTTTAGTATTAACGATACTTTTAAACGTGACTTTGTTGTTTCGGTCGAAGTGTATGAAGGATTTATGGAAATCTTTAATGATAGAAATCCGCTTCATAATAATGAGGCATTTGCAGTTTCAAAAGGATTTAAAGATATAGTAATGCATGGCAATATTCTGAATGGTTTTCTTTCTAACTTTATCGGCGAGTGCCTCCCCTTTAAAAATGTCATAATTCATAAACAGGAGATACAATATAAAAATGCTGTTTATCTCAACGATACCCTGTATTTAAAAGCTGTAGTGATAGATATATTCGACTCTGTTAATGCGGTTGAGTTTAAATTCAGTTTTAAGAATAGTGATTCCAAAACGGTATCTGTTGGAAAATTTCAAATTGGTTTATTGTTATGAACATATTGATAACAGGCGGTGCTTCCGGGCTTGGGCATGAAATTACATTGCGAATGGCTTCAGTTGCCGGCAACAATGTTTATTTCACTTACTGCAATTCTGTAAATGCAGCACAAAAAATTACAACTGAGTTCTCGAATACTACTTCATTTAAATGTGATTTCAGAAATGAGAAAAATATATCGGAGCTAAAAGAGAAAATAACAAGTTACAATATTGAACTACTTATTAATAATGCATATTCTGGTGACTTTATAAGGTCCTATTTTCACAAGGAAAATGTAGGTGATTTTTTTAAGGCTTTCAACGAAGACATATTACCTGTAATCAATATTACACAAGCTGCTATTAATCATTTTAGAAATAAAAAATGTGGTAAGATCATTACTATACTAACTGCTGCTTTGGTTAATACGCCGCCAATCGGCTCTGCAATATATGTTGCAAATAAGGCATATTTAAAAGAACTCACAAAAGTTTGGGCAATTGAAAATGCAAAATTCAATATTAGTTCTAATACCATTTCACCAGCCTTCATGTTGACAAATCTTACAAGTGGTATGGACGAAAGGATGGTCGAACAAATGATTCAAAGTCACCCATTAAAAAAATTATTAACTGTTCAAGAAGTTGCAGAAAGTGTTTTTTTTCTTGCCAACTCATCTTCGCAAATAAACGGGATGGATCTTATAATTAATGCAGCAGCAAATATTCAATAGATTACCTATATGATATTTAATTCAGAAGATTTCCTAATTTTTATGACAGTTTTTTTTATCCTATACTGGCTTCCAGTAAAGAATGCCTTGAAAATGCAGAACTTTTTGTTACTTTTAGGAAGTTATTTTTTTTATGCATGGTGGGATTGGCGTTTTATTGGTTTACTAATCGGATGTTCGATAGTAAATTATTTTTTTGGCATTGCAATATATCAAACAACAAATCCAAAAAGAAAAGATTTTTTACTTTCAATTGGATTATTATTGGGGATAGGCGGATTGTTATTTTTTAAATATCTGAATTTCCTGATTTATTCATTTATTGGCATTTTTAGATTTTTTAAGTTGAGTCAGACTGTTCATGCTTTGGATATCCTTCTTCCACTAGGGATCAGTTTTTATACTTTTAGGACAATAAGCTATCTACTTGATATACATAAGGGTAAAATCAAACCATGCTATGATTGGGTGATTTTTTTTTCCTATGTTTCTTTTTTTCCAAGTGTGATATCAGGCCCGATTGATAGGGCCTCACATTTGGTACCTCAACTACAGAAAAAGCGCGAATTCAATTATGAATTGGCTGTAGACGGGATGCGCCAGATTTTGTGGGGACTTTTCAAAAAAATGGTAATTGCGGATAACCTTGCAAAAAATGTCAATTATATATTTGAAAATTTTCAGAACCTTCCAGGAAGTTCTTTAATTATTGGTGCAATTTTTTTTACTTTTCAATTGTATGCTGACTTTTCAGGTTATTCTGATATGGCCATCGGGATCTCCAAGCTTATAGGGGTGAATATTATAAAGAATTTTGATTACCCACTTTTTTCGACAAACATTGCAATGTTCTGGAGGAAGTGGCATATTTCGCTCACATCATGGCTAACAGATTATTTGTTCACACCTTTAATTATTGCATTTAGAAATTATGGAAAAATCGGTTTGACTTTGGTAATTTTGATCAATTTTACAATCATTGGAATATGGCATGGTGCAAACTGGACATTTATAATGTTTGGATTTCTTCACGGATGTTTTTATATACCCTTGATTATAAACGGGACACTAAATAAAAAAAATAAGGTTCCAAAAAAAATGCTCATTACTTATTTTATTGAGGCTTGGAAGATGACAAGTACTTTTCTGTTAGTGACTCTTACTTTTATTATATTTAGATCAGCAAATGTTGGTCAAGCTATTTATTATTTTGGAAAGGTGTTCTCGGCTTCACTTTTTGACTTTCCATTTTTGCGTTTTAAATTGAATGCTATAGTAAGCATAACTTTTGTTTTAGTAATGCTATTAACAGAAGGGCTTCAACGAGGGAGATTACATGGGCTAGACATTGGCTTTATCAATAAACCTGTCTTACGATGGGCAATTTATTACAGCCTAATCTGTATCATTATTTATTTTGGAGCAACCTCTTCAAACCAGTTCATTTATTTTAAATTTTAAAATGAAATGAAAAAATTCTTGATACACTTATTGCTTCTACTTCCCTTTCCATTATTAATTATAGGGATAAATTATTATCAAGACCCAGCCTATCTTTTCCAAGATTCTCGATATGAAGAAGGAATTGCTTCCTATTTGTCAGATGGATATAATGTAACTAATGTACAAAATTGTGATGAAAGGCTTGTGCAGAAATTTTTTATAGAAAAAATACACGAATGCCCAAGCGAGGTTATACTAGGATCTAGTAGAATAATGCAGATTGGAAGCAAATTTGCTGAAAATGGCAAACTGGTTAATAGTGGCGTATCAGGTGCTTCACTTGAAGATTATCTAGCACTTTATTATCTTTATGAAAAAAAAGGTTGCCCAATCAAAAAAATAACGCTAGGGCTGGACCCTTGGATACTAAATGAAAATAATGGACAAATAAGATGGAAAACATTAGCCCAAGAATGTAGTGAATTTGTTAAAAAAATATCTCATAATACAGATTCGATAATTCCTATAAGCACAACTTCAAAGTATGCTAGATATGGAGAATTATTATCATTAAGTTATTTTAAAACTTCATTAAGCTATCTCTTCAAAAGCAAAAATAATGTATACAAGTCTGTAAAATCCAATATGAATGACGAATTTACAAAACTTAAAGATGGCTCAATAGAATACGATAAGCTAACACGTAGTGCAACTCCTTATGAAATACAGTCTAGAGCAGACATTTTTACTATTGCAGATCCTGTATACTCTCTCGGTAATTATACAGAGTTTTCTAAAAAATACCAACTTTGGCTCACAAGGTTTGTTGAATATCTTCAAGGAAAGGGCATTAAAGTTGAATTTTTTTTATCGCCTTTTCACCCAACTGTATATAAATATTTTTTAAATAAAAAATATTATCATATTGTTTTTGATACAGAAAAATATTATCGCTCATTTGCTACAAATCATCATATAAAAGTAGTTGGCTCATTTGACCCTTCAAAATATAACTTGGACAATAACATTTTTATTGATGGATTGCATATTAGTGAAAAAGGAATTGCCATAATTTACAAAAAAGATACAGAAAAACTTTTCATTAAAAACAGACTATATTGAATTTATGAGCCTAAAATATAATAAAATTCTTGTAACTGGCGCCGATGGTTTTATTGGCTCACATCTCACAGAAGCTATAGTTGAAGCTGGTTATGATGTGAGAGCATTTGTTTGCTATAATTCTTTCAATTCAAATGGATGGCTTGATACAGTATCGAGTCATATAAAAAAGAAAATTGAATTTTTCCCCGGAGATATAAGAGATCCCAATGGTGTAAGAGAGGCAACGAAAGGAATAGATGTTGTTTTTCACCTAGCCGCTTTAATTGCAATTCCATTTAGTTATCTTTCACCTGATTCATATATTGATACTAATGTCAAAGGAACTTTAAATATCATTCAAGCTGCAAGAGATAACAATGTAAAAAGAGTTCTGGTAACATCCACTTCAGAAGTTTATGGAACTGCCCAATTTGTACCTATTACAGAATTACATCCAAAACAACCACAATCTCCTTATTCTGCATCGAAAATTGGAGCTGATGCTATAGCAGATTCATTTTATAGATCTTTTGATTTACCAATTACCATTGTAAGACCATTTAATACTTTTGGTCCAAGACAATCTGCTAGGGCAGTAATCCCAACAATAATTTCACAATTGTTAAATGGAGCTCAAGAAATTAAACTTGGAGATGTAACTCCAACAAGAGATTTGTTATTTGTAAATGATACTGTAAATGGGTTTTTAAAAATTGCAGAGTGTGATGAGCTAATTGGACATGAAGTAAATATTGCAACTCAAAGTGAAATTTCAGTTGGAGATTTGGCACAACAATTAATTAATCAAATTAATCCAAGCGCAAAAATTATTACTGATACAATAAGATTACGTCCAGAAAAATCTGAAGTCTTTAGGCTTTTTGGATCAAACGAAAAGCTTAAGTCTTATACTGATTGGAATCAAAAATATTCACTAGAAAAGGGTTTAATGGAAACAATAGATTGGTTTTCTAAAAAAGAAAATTTGCAACAATATAAATCTGATATTTACAATGTCTAATTATACTGAAATAATAGATTTCATAAAAAATCAATTTCCAACTAAAGATTTTATTCCTTTGCATGAACCTAATTTCTCTGGCAGAGAAAAAGAATATGTATTGGATACTATTGAATCAACATTTGTTTCCTCAGTTGGTGCATATGTAGATAAGTTTGAAATAATGATGGCTGAGTTATCAAAAACTCAAAAAGCTGTTGCTTTAGTAAATGGGACTTCTGCGCTGCAAATTGCATTGAGATTATCTGGTGTGGGAAGTGGAGATGAAGTATTAACTCAAGCATTAACCTTTATAGCAACCATTAATGCAATAATATATAATGGCGCTTCACCTGTATTCTTAGATGTTGATTTAGATACAATGGGGTTGTCTCCAAATGCTGTACAAGCATTTTTAGAAGAATTTGGAGAAATAAGAGACGGAGTTTGTTATAATAAAAAAACAAATAGAAAAATTGCCGCATGTATGCCAATGCATACTTTTGGATTTCCTGTACATCTAGATAAATTAATTGCAATTTGTAATATTTGGAACATCCCTGTTGTCGAAGATGCAGCAGAGTCAATTGGTAGTGAATATAAAGGAAAGCCAACAGGTGGTTTTGGTAAATTAGGTGTATTCTCTTTCAATGGTAATAAGATTGTAACAAGTGGTGGTGGAGGGGCAATTGTTACTAATGATATACAGCTTGGTATTAAAGCAAAACATTTAACTACTACTGCAAAAGTACCTCATCCGTATGAATATGTACATGATGAAATTGGTTATAATTTTAGAATGCCAAACTTAAATGCGGCATTAGCTTGTGCCCAACTTGAGCAATTAAAATCATTTATTCAGAATAAAAGAAATTTAGCGTCTGAGTATAGTATTTTTTTTGAATCTACTGGAGTAAAGTTTAGAACAGAATTACCATACACCAAAGCCAACTATTGGCTAATGTGTATAGAGCTAGAAAATAAAAAAGACAGAGATTCTTTTTTAAAAGAAACAAATGAAAATAAAGTGATGACGCGACCAATATGGCAACTAATTTTTAAGTCTCCTTTATATTCTAATTTCCAAAGAGATTCCCAAGAAAAAGCAATTTACTTAGAAGATAGAATTATAAATATTCCAAGTAGTGTTAGAAAATAAAACTGCGATAATCGGTTATAGTGGACATGCATATGTTGTAGCTGAGTCGCATTTGTCAAATTGTAACCCACTTAATTATTACACAAACATAATTCAAGTAGAAAAAAATCCATTCAGCTTAGCATATTTGGGTTGCGAGACTGATCCAAATTTTGAAGGATGGGATATGAATTTATCTTTTATTTTAGGTATTGGCGATAATAATTTACGATATAAAATAGCACAATTATTATTAAGTAAGTTTCAAATAATAGAGCCTGTAATCGATGCAAATTCTATAATTTCTAAAAGAGCAAATATTGGTGTTGGAGTCTTTGTTTCAAAAGGGGTGCTAGTAAATGCGTTTTCTAAAATTGGCGACTTTACAATTTTAAATACAGGTTGTATTATTGAACATGAATGTGAAATAAGTACAGCTGTTCATATTGCACCAGGTGCTGTTCTTGCTGGAAATGTAAAAATTGGGAAAAGATCATTTATTGGCGCAAATTCAGTAATAAAACAAGGTGTAGAAATTGGTGACGATGTTTTAATTGGAGCCGGATCTGTAATCATTAATAATGTAAGTAGTAATACTAAAATTGTAGGAAATCCAGGTAGAATTATATAATGAATAATAAAGTTTTAATAATAGCAGAGGCTGGTGTTAATCATAATGGAAGTTATGAAAATGCTAAAAAATTAATTTTAGCTGGGGCTGAAGCTGGAGTAGACTATGTAAAGTTTCAAACTTTCAAAGCAAGTAAGTTGGTTTCAAAAGAAGCTGAAAAAGCAGATTATCAAAAGAGAAATACAAATGACGAAAGTTTATCTCAATTTGAAATGTTAAAAAAGTTAGAGATGCCTGAAGAATGGCATTATGATTTAATCAAATATGCAGAATCACTCAATGTTAAATTTTTATCAACTGGATTTGATGAAGAAAGTATAGATTTTTTAGAATCTATCAATATTGATTTATTTAAAATTCCTTCAGGAGAAATTACTAACAAACCTTTCTTAGAACATATATCAAAAAAGAAAAAGCCAATTATTATTTCGACGGGAATGGCTAATCTAGAAGAAGTACGTGCAGCAATTGAACTTTTACAAAATAACGGAATTCAAAAAACATTAATAACAATATTACATTGTAATACGGAATACCCCACTCCCATGTTAGATGTAAATCTTAAGGCAATGCTTACTTTAAAGGAAGAATTTGAAGTAAATATTGGATATTCGGATCATACACTTGGCATTGAAGTGCCTATAGCAGCGGTTGCATTAGGTGCAAAAGTTATAGAAAAGCATTTTACTCTAGATAAAAATATGGAAGGGCCAGATCATAAAGCATCACTTGATCCTTTTGAGTTAAAACAAATGGTTAATTCTATTCGTAATATTGAAATGGCTTTATCTGGAAGTGGAATTAAAGAACCATCTACCTCAGAATTCAAAAATATTCAGATTGCTAGAAAAAGTATTCATACAAATAAGCCGTTAGAAAAAGGGAATATATTAAAAAAAGAAGATTTAATTATGATGAGACCTGGAGATGGAATTTGTCCAATGGATATAGACTTATATTTAAATAAACAAATTGCAACAAACTTACCTGAAGGACATAAAATTTCAAAAAGCGATTTTATTTTATGAGAATTGGTATATTAACAAGTTCTAGAGCTGACTTTGGAATATATTTACCTTTAATTAATGAATTAAAAAAAGATAATTATTTTAAATTTTCATTAATTGTTTTTGGCACACATCTATCAAAACAACATGGCTATACATTACATGAAATTATCGAAAATGGAGTAGATCCACGATTTGTTATTGAGCCAGTTATTTTTGGTGATAGTCCAGCTGAAATTGCAAAAACAATCACAGCTACATTTAATCAATTTGATAGTTTTTGGGCAGACAATTATAATAACTTTGATCTGATTTTATGTCTAGGAGATAGATATGAAATGTTTGCTGCAGTAACTTCTGGAATCCCATTTGGCATAAAATTTGGCCATATCCATGGCGGAGAAACTACACTTGGCGCTATTGATAATATCTATAGACACGCTATCACATTAACTTCGTATATACATTTTACAGCAGCAGAAGAATTTTCAAATAGAGTAAGTTCATTGATTGCTAGTAGAGAAAATATTTTTACTGTAGGATCTCTGAGTCTAGACGGAATTAATAATGGGTTTTATTTGAATGAGTATGATTTTTTTGAAAAATGGAACGTAAATTTAAAAATCCCTAGTATATTAGTTACTGTTCATCCTGAGACAGTTGCATTTCAAGAAGTAGAAAGACATTCACAAGAAATATTAAATGCAATAAATGAGCTTTCAAATGACTTCCAAATAATTATTACTATGCCTAATGCAGATACAAATGGCATGATAATAAGAAACATGATCAATCAATACCTAAAAAATAAAAAAAATATTTTTGTATTTGAAAGCTTAGGAAAGAAAAGTTATTTTAATGCAATGAAATACTGTTCTTTTATGATTGGAAATACATCAAGTGGCATTATTGAAGCTGCTTCATTTAATAAATTTGTCATTAACTTGGGAGACAGACAAAAGGGGCGTTTAACTAGTGACAATGTATTGCATTCTAACTTCAACAGCGATGAAATATTATCTAAAGTAAATTATATTAGAAATAATCATTTTAATTATACAGGCAAGAACAAATATTTTCAAATAAATGTTGCTAATTCTATAATTAACATTTTGAAAAAAATTGAAATTGACAAGTAACCATATTATAAATATGGCTGAATCAGCAAGAGAGGCACTAAGAATTCTAAGTAGTTTGCCTGATAATTCCAGTCTTACTCTTTTTGTAGTAGATGATAATGAATTATTAAAAGGTACAGTAACTGATGGTGACATAAGGAGAGGGTTATTAAATAATTTGGAGATTTCACAATCTATTGGATTGTTTATGAATCCTGACTTTAAATATGTAACAAACTCTTTTGGCTATACATTAGATCTAAAAATTTTCCGAAATCAAGGCCTTGGCTTAATACCATTATTGGACATTAATAAAAAGTTGCTAGAAATCATTGATTTAAAAAAACGTAAAGCGGCTTTGCCAATTACTGCATTAATAATGGCAGGTGGTAGAGGTGAAAGACTAAAGCCTTTAACAGACACCTTACCAAAACCAATGTTATTAATTGGTGATAAGCCAATAATTGAACATAATATTGATAGACTCATTAGTTTTGGAGTAAAGAACTTTTATATAAGTGTTAGGTACTTAAAAGAATCAATTATTTCTTATTTGGGTGATGGATCTTCAAAAGGCGTTAAAATATCTTATATTGAAGAAACAAATCCTTTAGGAACTATAGGGTCGATTACAAAACTAGATAATATCAACCATGAAGATATATTGGTTATGAATTCTGATATATTAACAAATATAGATTTTGAAGATTTTTACAATTCATATAAAAATCAAAACTCAGATATGATGTTAGCAAGCATACCGTATGTTGTTGCAGTACCTTATGCTGTTTTGACTACAAAAGATCAATTTATTCAAAATTTTGAAGAAAAGCCAACCTATACATATTATTCTAATGGTGGTATATATTTAATGAAATTTATTTTAAAAAATAAATTAGTTAATGACGAGTGTTGTAATGCAACAGACCTTATGGAAATCTTACTGCAAGAACAAAAAAATGCCCTAACACATTACCCAATTCTTGGATACTGGCTTGACATTGGGAAGCATTCTGACTACCTAAAAGCTCAAGAAGATATAAAACACATAAATATTTATTAATGTCTAGTACATTATTCTTAATACCTGCACGTGCAGGTTCAAAAGGGCTGCCAAAAAAAAATATAAAGCAATTAGGCACAAAACCACTTATTGGATACACAATAGAGTTTGCAATGCAAAACGCGCTTAAAGAAGATATTATTTGTATTAGTACCAATGATATTGAAGTAGTAGAAATAGCTAAAAATATTTATAATTTAGAAGTTCCATTTATAAGGTCAGAAGAATTGTCAAATGACACTGCCTCGACATTTAATGTAATTATTGATGCAATAAATTTTTATAAACAAAACGGTTTATATTTTGAAAAAATTATGTTGCTGCAGCCAACTTCACCTTATAGAACTCAAAATGACTTTCAAAATATCAATAAAATTTATAGAAAAACAGGTGCTGATATGGTAGTTTCGGTAAAAAAATCAAAAGAAAGTCCATTTTTTACTTTATTTCAAGAAGATAATAGAGGTTGTTTAAAAAAAATCATCACAAATACAAACTATCTAACAAGACAAGAATGCCCTCCTGTATATGTTTATAATGGTTCTATGTATTTAGTAAATACCAAAAAATTTTTAGAAATAAAAAATTTCAACTTTGAGAATATTATTAAATTCGAAATGCCAGATTCAAGAAGTATAGATATAGACACAAAATTAGATTGGATTTTGGCGGAATATTATCAAAATATTTATAATGAAGACTGTTAGAATTATACCAAGATTAGATATAAAGGGACCAAATTTAGTAAAAGGAATTCACTTAGAGGGTTTAAGAGCGTTGGGCCAGCCATCTGAATTTGCAAAATTTTATTATGAACAAGGTGCAGATGAAATTTTGTTTATGGATGTCGTAGCTTCTTTATATGAAAGAAATAGTCTTCATGATATCATTTCAGAAACTGCAAAAAGTGTTTTTATTCCGATAACAGTTGGGGGTGGAATACGCACACTAGAAGATATTAAAAATATATTACGCTGTGGAGCAGATAAAGTTTCTATAAATACTGCAGCAATAAAAGATCCGAATTTTATTTTTGAAGCTTCTAGGGAATTTGGTTCTTCAACAATTGTTGTTTCTATTGAAGCAATAAGAAATTCTAGTGGAGAATATTATGCATTTATTGATAATGGAAGAGAATTTACTGGAGTTGAAGTTTCTGAGTGGGCAAGAAAAGTAGAAGATTTAGGTTGCGGTGAGATAATAATCACTTCAGTAGATAGAGAAGGTACTGGTAAAGGATTTGATATTGAACTTTGTCAACTAGTAAACGATAATGTTTCAATTCCAGTGATAGCACATGGAGGTGCAGGAAAAAAAGAAAACGTAATTGAAATTTTAAAAGATAAGAAAATTGATGCGGTCTCAATTGCATCAATTTTTCATTATGAAGCAATTAAATACATAAATAACGAAAGCGAGAGTGCTATTGAAGGTAATTTTGACTTTTTAAATAGTGGGAAAAAAATAAAAAATTTAGAGGCAATACTTTTATCAGAATTAAAGCAATCATTAAAATTGAATTTGATAAATTGTAGATAAATATGAAAAAAAATATTGTTATAGTTGACTATGGGTTAGGAAATCTATTTAGTATAGAGCAAGCTTGTAAGCATTTAGGATATTCGACTACATTAAGTTCAGATCCAACAATAATTTTGGGGGCAAGTAATTTAATATTACCTGGTGTTGGATCGTTTGAAATTGCGATGAAAAAATTGATTGCCTTTAACTTAATAGAAACGTTAACTACTTTTGTAAAGACTGGAAAGCCCATAATGGGTGTCTGTTTAGGTATGCAATTATTGTTCGATGAAAGTAATGAATTTGGTAAACATAACGGTTTAGGTTTTATAAAGGGTAAAGTAATTAAGTTTCCTGAAATTGTTAATAACCAAAAAATTCGTATTCCTCATATAGGTTGGAATAAAATCTACAAGTGTGAACTTGAATGGGCAAGTACACCACTTGTTAATATTAAAAATGAAAATTTGATGTATTTTGTTCATTCATACTATGTGCAGCCCAAATCAAATGAAAACATTTTAACACGCACTAATTATGCAGGATTCGAATTTTGTTCTTCGATTAAAAAAGATAATATATTCGGGTTTCAATTCCATCCCGAAAAAAGCGGAAAAGAAGGTTTAATGATTTATGATAATTTTTTAAAAATTTAATATGGAAAGTAAAAAAACAAAAGAGAAATATAATCTTCCAAGCGAAGTAAAATTTTGTACAAAATGTACAATTTCAAATCAAAGACCAAGAATTACTTTTGATGAGAATGGGGTTTGTTCTGCATGTAATTTCGCAGATTTTAAAAAAAATAAAATCAATTGGACAGAGAGAGAAAGAGAATTAATTACATTATTAAATAAATATAGGAGAAATGATGGAAGATATGATGTTATAGTGCCATGTAGTGGGGGAAAAGATGCTGCATATATTGCTCATGAATTAAAACACAAATATGGAATGAATCCATTAACAGTTACTTGGGCGCCACATTTATATACTGAAATCGGATTTAAGAATTTACATGAAATGATTCGTGTAGGTGATTTGGCTAATATACTTGGAACACCTGCCGGAAATACACATCGAAAACTTACAAAACTCTCTTTTGAAATTTTAGGTGATCCATTTCAGCCTTTTATATATGGACAAACTAATTTCCCATTACAAACTGCTGTTCAGCATCAGGTGCCATTGATAATGTATGGTGAAAATGGTGAAGTTGAATATGGTGGTGATATGAAAAATGCTTTTACTCCAACAAGAGATTATAGATCAGATCACAAAAAACATTACTTTTCGGGTTTAGGTCCAGATGATCTTGTTAAATATGGTGTCAATGAAAATGATTTAAAGGCATATATGCCGCCATCAAATGAAGACTTGGATAAAAATCAAACTGAGATTCATTTTTATGGTTATTATAAAAAATGGGTTCCTCAAGAAAATTATTATTATTGTGTAGATAATACGGGTTTTGAAGCTAACCCAGTAAGAAATGAAGGCACCTATTCCAAATATGCTTCACTTGATGATAAAATTGATGGATTTCATTATTACTTAGCCTATATTAAATTTGGCCTAGGTCGTTGTACTTCAGATACTGCACATGAGATTCGTGATGGGCATATTACTAGAGAAGAGGGAATTGCATTAATTAATAAATTTGATGGTGAATTTCCTGAAAAATATTTTAAAATATTTTTAGAATACTGTGATATCACTGAAGAATATTTTTGGGAAGTAGTTGATAGTTGGAGGTCAGAACATCTGTGGAAAAAAAATGACAAAAACGAATGGAAGCTAAGAAATATTATTAGATAATAAAATAACATGATTTATTTTTTTAAAAAATATTTACAAAAAACATTTTTTTTTTATAGTTCAAAAAAAAAATATAAACCACCTAATAAGAAAAAAATTATTATTTATGATAGAAGTGGTTCCGAACTATTTTTTAACTATCTAAACATAAATGATGTTGAAGTTTTAGATGTAAGAGGAGAAAGCATCAATGTGCCTATACTTATTCGAAGCCTCTTTCATAAAAAAAGCAACAGAAATTATAAACTATGTTATATTGATCAAGTAGACCCTAAATTAATTATTACATTTATTGATAATAATACAGATTTCTACATTATAAAGAATTTTTATCCTAACATAATTACAATTTTTGTCCAAAATGGATATAGAGGTATTATTGGGGATGTATTTGATAAGTTAAATATAATCAACTGTACCAACTTCAAAGTTGATTATATGCTTTGCTTTGGAGATGCTATATGCAAACATTATAGTAAGTATATACAAGGAAAATCAATTTCAATTGGTTCTTTTAAAAACAACATGATAAACTCTTACCCCCAAAATATTAAATCTAAAACAATTTTATATATATCACAATTTAGAGAGAAAAATAAGAAAACAAATGTATTTATATCATCTTCAAGTTTACAAATTTCAACTGAAGAATTTTTTTCAACGGAATTTTATTTATTGCCTAAACTCTACACATTTTGCAAAATAAATGGGTTTAGATTACAAATATGTGGATGCTCAAATAGTCAAAGTAATCATGAAATAAGTTATTACAATAATGTTTTTCATGATTCAGATTGGGATTATTTTTCAAAAGAAAATATTTTTGATTCATATAAGTTAATTGATATTGCCGATTATGTAGTTACAATTGATTCTACCCTTGGGTATGAAGCATTTGCTAGAGGGAAAAAGGTGGCTTTTTTTACGTGTAGAGGAAACTATTTGAAGATACAAGGTGCAGATTTTGGATGGCCCCTAAATATCAAAAAAAAGGGAGAATTTTGGACAAATGAAATAAATGATTTTGAAATTAATAGAGTATTGAATTTTGTAACAAATGTACAATCAAATATTTGGGAGTCATTAAAATTAAAGTTTATGCCTGGTTTGATTAACTTTGATAAACAAAATCAAAAATTTATTAAAATCCTTATTGAGGAAGGTTTTTACTAGCAAGAAATAAAATTTTAAATTAATTATTATGAAAACCTCTGATATACTAAATACTGGAATAAAGCTAATAAAGAATGTAAATAGATTTAATTTTGGTTCAGGATCTATTTTAGAACTAAATAGATTAATAGACATTAAAAGAGAAGAAGCAAATAAATTACACAAAAATTGCAATGTGGTATTTTTTATTGATATTTTTTTTAAAAAAAATATCAATAAAATTCAAGGAATTAACATCGAAATGAATGATTTAACAATATTTGTTTCTACTCTTAAAGAGCCCTATACCAAACAAATAGATGAGTATAAGAATTTTTTAATTGAAAAAGGTTTTAACGATCCCTGTGCAATTGTTGGAATTGGTGGTGGAACAACAATGGATAGTGCTAAGGCTGTTTCTAATTTACTTAAAAATCCAGGAAGTGCGTCAGATTATCAAGGTTGGGACTTATTAAAAAATCCAGGGGTATTTAAAATTGGAATTCCAACTATTTCAGGAACTGGATCCGAAACTACTCGAACCTGCGTAATGACAAATTCACATACTGGTTTAAAATTAGGTATGAATAGTGATTACACTGTGTTTGATCATATCATCATGGATCCTGATCTTACGGACAGTGTTCCACAAAACCAATACTTTTATACAGGTATGGATGCATATATCCATTGTTTTGAATCACTTAATGGTTCTTATAGGAATGCAATTGGCGATGCTTATTCAAGAGAATCAATTAGTTTATGTAAAGAAGTTTTTTTGTCTGAAAATATGATGTCTGCGAATAATCGAGAAAAATTAATGGTTGCTTCTTATTTAGGGGGTTGTGCGATCGCCAGCAGTTATGTAGGAATTGTCCATCCTTTTTCAGCGGGATTAAGTGTTGTGCTGGGTACACATCATTGTATAGCAAATTGTATTGTAATGAGGGCAATGGAGGAATTTTATCCGGATGTATACACAGAATTCTGGGAAATGGTTGCCAAACAAGGGGTAGAGATCCCGGAAGGTATCTGTAAAGATCTTACGGATGTTCAATTTGAAGCTTTGATAAACGCTACCGTTATCCACCAAAAACCATTGACCAATGCGCTTGGTGAAAATTTCAGAGAGATATTGACAAACGAGAAAGTTATTTCGATTTTCAAAAAAATGTAACTAGGCTAAGATCGATTTCTTAAAATTTTAAAAAATAGTTATGCCAGGATATGAATTAATCGGTGCAGAAGAACAAGCAGAAATCAACGACATTTTTACAAATGGCGGAATACTCTTTAGACATGGTTTCGATAAATTGCGTAATGGCTGTTTTAAAGTACAGTCGTTTGAGAAAGCATTCAGTGAATACTTTGGCGGCCGCCCTGCACTGGCCGTAACTTCAGGTACTTCGGCACTAAGGGTGGCACTGGCCGCTTTAAGTATCGGTAAAGGTGATGAAGTGATCACCCAAAGTTTCACTTTTGTTGCTACGGTTGAAGCTATTATAGAATCCGGTTCAATTCCAATTTGTACTGAAATTGATGATAGTTTGAATATGGATATTATAGATCTTGAAAAAAAAATAACTCCAAAAACTAAAGCAGTTATAGTAGTCCATATGTTGGGTATACCTGCTAAAGTGAAAGAAATAGCGGATCTTTGTAAGAAGAAAGGAATTTATCTTATTGAAGATACTGCATGGGGCTGTGGCGGAAAACTAGGCGACAAACAATTAGGAACATGGGGAGATGTGGCAACATTTAGTTTCGATTTCGCTAAAACAATGACAACAGGAGAGGGAGGAATGATCCTGTTCAAAGACGAAGCAATTTATAAAAAAGCCGCAGCCTGGCATGATCATGGACATGAGAACAATCCGGCTGTTCCGCGTTGGGAAGATACACGTTCCAGCAGCGGGTTCAATTACCGCATGACTGAAATGCAGGGTGCGATAGGCCTGGCACAGTTAAAGAAATTAACTTACGTGGTTGAGCAGCAAAGAAGCAACAGAGATAAGATTTGGGATGCCATTAAACATATACCGGGCATCAAATTACGCACTTCACCTGAAGGAACATTTGATACTGCAGATGCCCTTGTATTTTTTGTAAAGGATAACGATACTGCCATTAATTGCAGAAAAGCATTGCTTGATATCAATATTTCAACAAAAATATTACCTGAGGCATATACCTGGCATTTTGCAGAAACATGGGTGCATATGCCGGAATTAGTAACTGCGCACAACGGTGATCTTGACAATGCATTTCCTGTCTCACGAAAGCTTTTAAAACAGGCAGTATCAATCCCTATATTTGTAAATATGAATGAGGATGTGCCTATAAAGATTAAATCCGCTTTAGAAAACATAAAAGTTTAATATGAAAGCCAAATTAATTTCTGTAATTGTTCCGGCCTATAACCAAGAAAATTATATTGGACGTTGCTTACGCTCTTTATTACATCAAACAATTAGTCAGGATGATTATGAAATAATTCTCATCAATGATGGCAGTACAGATAAAACATCCTATGCAATGGAATTGTTTGAAGGTGATCTGATCAAAGTGATACACCAAGATAAAAACAAAGGATTGCCTTATTCTCTGAATGAAGGAATTAAAATGGCAAGGGGTAAATATATTGTAAGAGTTGATGCGGATGATTATGTAAATAAACATTATTTACTTGTACTGAGTACTTTTCTTGAAATGAATGAATACATGGATGCAATTGCCTGCGATTACATACTTGTTGATGCAAAAGAAGCAGTGATTGCCACAAAAAATTGTATGGAAAAACCAATCGGCTGTGGTATCATGTTCAGGAAAGAGCAAATCGTAAAGATCGGTATGTATGATGCAGAAATGCGTATTCATGAAGACAAGGATATGTTTATGCGATTTACAAAAGAACATCAGATACATAGGGTAGAACTTCCGTTATACCGCTACCGTAAACATGATACTAATATGACAAATAATACAAAATTGATGGATACTTATATGGAAAAACTAGTTATTAAAAACAAAAATTAAAAAACATGAAACTTGCAGAATTCATATCAAATTTCCGACCCGATAAACATGTGATTGAAAAGCCATACATCATTGCAGAAGCCGGTGTTAACCATGAAGGAAGCATGGATATAGCCAAGCGTCTTATTGATGAAGCAAAAGAGGGCGGTGCTCACGCAATTAAATTCCAGACGTATAAGGCAGAAACAATTGCTTCAAAAGATTCTCCTTCATATTGGGATCTTACCAAAGAACCTACTAACAGTCAGTATCTGTTATTTAAAAAACATGATAAATTCTGGAAGAGTGAATTTGAAGAACTGGCAAAACACTGTCAGTCTGCAGGCATTGAATTCTTAAGTACACCTTTTGATGTAGAATCGGCTCATTTTCTGAATGAATTAATGAATGTATATAAAATATCCTCTTCCGATCTGAATAACAAGCCCTTTATTGATATTTTATGCAGATTTGGTAAACCGATCATCCTTTCTACCGGCGCTGCTTATATGTGGGAAGTAGAGCAAACAGTAAGCTGGATCAAGGCACATGGTAATAAGCTCGCATTAATGCATTGCGTATTAAATTATCCAACGGCTGATGAAAATGCCAATCTTGCAATGATCCCCGAACTGATCAGGAAATTCCCTGAATATATGGTTGGGTATTCGGATCATACATTGCCAAAAGATATGACAACACTGGAAGTAGCCACACTTCTTGGCGCACGCCTGCATGAAAAACATTTCTCTCATGATAAAACATTGCCCGGGAATGATCATTACCATGCAATGGATAAAGAAGACCTGAAAGTATTTAATGCTCGCATGGATAAACTATTAAGTTTATTAGGCAGTGCTACCAATGAGTTCCTGAAATCAGAAGAGATTTCGCGAAAAAATGCAAGAAGAAGTCTGGTTGCCAATCGTTTTATTCCTCAGGGCAAAACCATAGATGCCGAAGATGTAACATGGAAAAGGCCTGCAAAAGGGATTGACCCACGTAATTATGATCAGATTATAGGTTCAAAAGCAAGAGTTGACATACCCGAAGACACGGTTCTTAAATGGGAGCTTTTCGTTGAAGGGAATCAATAATAATCCATAGTAAATGACAGACCAATCGAATCTTTATTCCGATATTGATGGACTAACACATGATCTGGTGAAATTTCCTGCTAATTACATGGTTGATTATTTCAATCAAACCAGATATAAAGGTATTGCCGGGTTTGCTAAAAAAATAAAAGATAAATTTGAAGATTACCCATTCGCAAATACATATTCCTATTCAGAAATTGACAGACTTTTTATTTCAAGCCACCTCAAATTCCCGCATCCTTTTGGTATAACTTTATCTGTAGACTTTATAGGATGCGATTGCGTAATCGGACAAAATGTAACGATAGGCACCAATGGTGCCGGGCAGCAATTCTCTTCCTCTTCTGAGGTATATGGTAAACCCAAATTGGGCTATTGTGTTAAAGTAAATCCTGCAGCGATCATATCAGGACCTGTTAATGTGGGCTCTTTTTCTGTTGTCGCAGCCGGCGCAATTGTAACAAAAGATGTGCCTCCATTTCATATTGTATACAATGTGAACCAGTTGAAACCGTTAGCGAATGATCATAAAAATATCATCCTGCATGCACTTTACCAAAGACTTATTATATACCGGGGTCCTTCAGATGGGGTTGCATGGAGTTCCAAAGGATATTATCAATCCGGCACATATAAGGAAATACAAGATTTTTTTAAAACGCAATTCGCGCATGGTGATTTAAAAAATGCATCTGATGATTTTTTCAGATTCATTCTATCAAAGATATGAGTAATGGATAAAAAGAAAGTTGTTTGTATTGTTCAGGCGAGAATTGGATCTACAAGATTGCCAGGGAAAATGTTACAATTGCTTGGCGAGCATACCTTACTTGAATGGGTTTTGCTGCGGGTAAAACGCGCAAACTTGATTGATTTACTGGTGCTGGCGACAACAGATAATGAATGCGATAATGAGATTGCCAATGATGCAACGGAATTGGGTATAAATGTTTTTCGCGGTAGCGAACAAAATGTCATAAGCAGGTTTGTTGAAGTTTCTGAATTATATTCCTCAGATATTGTTATCAGGGTTTGCGCAGACAACCCTTTTATCGCCTCCGAAGAAATTGACAGGTTGATAATGTATTTTACCCAAAGCGATTGCGATTACGCCTGTAATCATCGACCGGTTTTAGATAACCAATATGCAGATGGCTTTGGTGCAGAGATCTTTTCAAAAAAAATATTAATGGAGATCGTTGGTCATGCCAACAGCCCCGCGCATTTCGAACATGTTACTGCATATTTATGGGAGAATCAGGACACCTATAAACTTTGCAGTTTTAAAGCGCCTGCGGAACTGGCCCACCCCGAATTAAAATTTGATATAGATACGGAAGAGGATCTTAATTATTTAAATCTATTGGTAAAGGATCATTCAATAGGGATTGATACACCTGCGGCAGATATTGTGAAGTTTTGTATTAATGCAAAAAATAAATGAAGGAACGGAGATATTTAATTACAACTGCTTTAGAAGAAACATGGCCGGAGAGTGAACCTTCGCTTTTTTTAGGTGAATGGTGCCTGCAGTTTGAAAGAAAAGAAAAATGGGAAAAAATGGAAGCGGTGGTATTGCCGTTTCATTGGAGCGACTTTACGAAATTGGAGAAAGATTATCATTATCTCACGGATCTTTATGAAAAAATACTTCCACAATTTGCCAAATGGTTAAATGAACATCATAAAGTAGATCTTTCAGTTCGTTACTGGCGAATATTGATTGGCCCATGGCTAATGTATTTTATCCATATTATATTTGAAAGATGGGAATCTGTAAGTATGGCAAATGAACTATATGATCTCAGCAATTCAACTATCTTGGAGTTTAATGAAGACGAATTGATTCCTGCTGATATAGGTGATTTTGTGAGTAAGATGGTAACAGATACATGGAATCATTTTATTTATGGAGAGATCATAAAAGCGAAAGGGATTAGGTTCACTTCAGAAAAAAATACTAAAATACAACCTGCATCAAGCGGCACACGTAATCTTACCACAAAACAGCAACTGATCAAAAAAGGGAAGGCTGCAGTGTATTGGGTTGGGGACTTGTTATCAAAAAGAAACAAGTATTTTATTGGTAACAGTTATCTTGGTAAGCAAGCAGAAATAAAGCTGAATTTACAATTGCGGCAATTTCCGGCCCATTACCGTTTAATGGAACAGTCGCGAACATTACCCAATTTCTATCTGAGAAATAATTTACCATTCGGTTCAACAGATACAAATGCGTTTGAAAATTTTCTTCATGGCTTTTTTGTTAAGCAAATTCCAACTGCATATCTCGAAGGTTTTGAAACATTGATCGCAAAAACCGACAAACTGCCGTTTCCCGCAGCACCTAAAGTGATCTTTACTTCTAATTTTCTGGCATATGATATACTTGCCATGTCTTATACGGCTAAACATGTAGAGCGCGGTACAAAACTGGTTCATGGCCAACATGGTGGTTATGGAGTACCTTCTTTTATGAGTGCTTTTGATCACGAAAAAAGTATTGCCGATAATTTTTTATCATGGGGATGGAAAGATTCTGAGATAACCAATCTGATACCTGTAGGGATCTTAAAACCAGTAGAGGAGTATGCATCGGAAACCTATCAAAAGAATTCCAAACTGCTATTAATTCGCGGTTCGTTCCCCAGATATACGTTCAGATTGGATTCAGGTTCCGGCTCGGATGAAAATACCGCCATTGAAAGTTGCCTGCAATTTGCCGGTGCATTGCCGGAACTTCTTCAAAAAGAAGCACTTCTTGTAAGATTATATTCTGAAGATTATGGTTACTCTGAAAAAACACGGTGGCAGAAGAAATATCCTAATATACAATTGAATCTCGGCTATGGGCCGATCTCAAACCTGATTCCACAATCTAGAATTGTAGTGTACAGTTACAATATGGGTACAGGCTATCTTGAATACTTGTGTGCCAATATTCCTACAATAGTTTTCTGGGATATGAAACAATCGCCTGTGAGTAAAGATGCAGAATACTATTTTGATAAGCTAAGATCTGTTGGTATTTTTCACGATTCTCCGGAATCAGCAGCTGCCATGATCGCGGAACACTGGACTGATGTAGAAACATGGTGGAAAGCTGAAAATCTGCAATCGGTGCGTGAAAGTTTTTGCAGTTATTATGCAAAAACCAATTACAAACTGGTAGACGATATTGCCGGCATTTTACTAAATCTTGCAAAGCCAATAGCATAAATTTAATTTAACAAAAAAATGTACCCGTACATTTTTTGGATAAAAAGATAACTAAATCATTATGAGATCATTTATTAATATTACGATCGATTTTATTTTCAGGGTATTAAAGAAACGGGCTTATGGCAAGTATATACTCGATAGGATTACACAACTTACCGTTAAATCAGCTACCGAAATTTCTTACGACGGGCTATCACTCACACTTGCTGTACCAACAAGATTTTGTGAATGGAGAGCAGATTCCTTTGCTTCAAAAGAACCGGAAACACTGGAGTGGATCCGAACTATAGATAAAGGATCCGTGGTTTGGGATATTGGCGCCAATATTGGATTATACTCATTGTTTGCAGCAAAAAAGCAGAACTGTAACGTTTTTGCATTTGAGCCATCTGTCTTCAATTTAGAGTTATTAGCAAAAAACATTTTTCTTAATAAACTCACGAAACAGATAACGATTGTTCCATTGCCATTGAATGACAAAATGGGGTCTAGTTTACTAAGAATGACTTCTACAGAATGGGGAGGGGCTCTTTCAAGCTTTGATCATGATCTTGGATTTAACGGCGAAAAAGTGGACACAGTATTTGAGTTTTCATTGATTGGCGTTTCTATGGAAGATGCCAAAAATAAATTAGGCATCCCACAACCGGATTATATTAAAATGGATGTTGATGGAATTGAGCACTACATTCTAAAAGGAGGAATGGATGTTTTGAAGAATGTGAAAGGATTGCTGATAGAGATTAATGACGATTTTCATGAACAGGCATCCCAGTGTGAAGAAATCCTTACTGCAGCAGGTCTTGTGCTTAGTGAAAAAAAACATGGTGAGGTTTTTGAGAACGATGAATCGATGTTTAAAAACTGTTATAATCAGATCTGGGTGCGTAATTAAAATCACTTAATAAATAAGGAGAAATGATGAAACCAATTATCGGCAGCTGGATCACCCTGAACAACCCTTCAATCGCAGAGATTATGGCTGATGCAGGATTTGACTGGCTTTGCGTTGACATGGAACATTCTGTTACGGATTATTATGAGGCACAACAACTCATTATGGCGATTCAAAGTAAAGGCATCAAAGCTTTTGTACGTGTTGGAGAGAATAATACAAGGATCATCAAAAGAATTCTGGACGCAGGTGCTGACGGTATTATTATTCCATCCGTAAATTCTGCAGCAGAAGCCCGAAAAGCAGTTAGTGCAGCAAAATATCCACCAATGGGTACCAGAGGAGTTGGACTGGCAAGGGCACAGTCTTATGGTTTCGGTTTTGAAAATTACCTTGATACAAAAGCAAAAGATATCAAAGTGATCGTTCAGATCGAACATATTAATGCGATAAAAGAACTGGACGATATTTTGCAAACAGAAGGCGTTGATGGAACATTTATCGGACCTTATGATCTTTCCGGTTCAATGGGTAAACCCGGACAATGGGACGAACCCGATGTAAAAGAAGCACTTCGTGTTTACGAAGCAACGGTTAAGAAATATGATAAATGGATAGGCTTTCATGTGATACAGCCAGATTATAATCTTGTTAATGAAAAAATTGCCAAAGGTTATAATTTTATCGCTTTCAGTCTTGATGTACTTTTTATGGGATCAACTGTTCGCAATCAAATGTCAGAATTAAATAAAACAATGTAATACAATGAATATAATTGGAATAATCCCCGCACGTTTGGCATCCAGCCGTTTGCCCAACAAACCCATGGCCGATATTTTAGGAATGCCTATGATTGGGCATGTTTATTTCAGGTCTAAAATGAGTAGCGATTTCAGCGAGGTCTATGTTGCTACCTGCGATCAGGAAATCGTTGACTTTATCGAAAACATAGGTGGGAAAGCAATAATGACAGCCGATACACATCAACGCGCATCTGACAGAACTGCGGAGGCTTTATTAAAAATAGAAAAAGAAACAGGCAAAAAAGCAGATATCGTAGTAATGATCCAGGGCGATGAGCCGATGGTTACACCCGCAATGATAAGTGCTGCTATCGAACCGCTTTATCACGACTCAAAACTTAATATCACCAACCTGATGGCAATCATGAAAACACAGGAAGAGCATGAAGATCCGGCGGAAGTAAAAGTTGTGGTGGACAAAAATAATTATGCACTTTATTTCTCAAGGGAACCGATCCCTTCAAGAAAAAAAGGCGCTGATAATATTCCCATGCTGAAGCAGGTTTGTATTATCCCATTCCGCAGAGATTTTCTGTTGGAATATAACAATATGTCGCAGACACCGCTGGAGATCATTGAATCGGTTGACATGAACCGGTTGCTTGAAAATGATATCAAAATTAAAATGGTAATGAGTAATGAGGAAACCTATTCAGTAGATACGATCGCTGATCTGAATAACGTGAATCAAAAAATGAAGAACGATCCTTTGTTGGAAAAATATTTGAAAAAATGAGTAAAAGAATTTTGTTAACCTCTACATCGTTCCAGGACACACCGGGTAACCACCAGGTATTATTGGAAAAACAGGGCTTTTTAGTTGACAGATTGAGGGGGCCTGTAAAAGAATCTGAGTTATTAAAAGTAATACAGGATTACGACGGTATAATTTGTGGTGATGATGACATTACTAGGAATGTGATCGAAAAAGGTGTTGCGGGTAAACTTAGGATTATTTCTAAATACGGGATCGGGCTTGATAAGATCGATCTGCAGGCTGCAAAGGATCTGAAAATACCTGTTACCAATTGCCCGGGTATTAACCAGGTTACCGTTGCAGAGCATGTATTTGCATTATTGCTTACTTATGTAAAAAATATTATCCCTGAAAATACCCATATGCGTAATCAGCAATGGGTACGTCTTATTGGCAATGAGTTATTTGGTAAAACAATCGGCATCATAGGTCTTGGAAATGTAGGAAAAGAAGTTGCCATCAGGTCGGCCGCATTCGGGATGAAGATTCTTGCATTTGATAAATTTATGGACATGGATTTTGCATCCAAACACAATATCAGTTATTGCGAAACAGCCAATGATATTTTGCAGAACAGTGATATCATAAGTTTGAATGTATCTTTAAACCCGTCATCAAGTGATTTGATTAATATTGATAACCTGCATATTTTAAAAAAAGGTGTTATCATAGTTAATACAGCAAGGGCAGGCCTTATCGAACAGGAAGCGATCATAAAAGGAATAGACGAAAATATTATTAAGGCCTATCTAACAGATGTTTTGAACGAGGAGCCAATGGTAAAGGATCATCCTTTTTTAAAGTATGATAATATCATCATTACACCACATATAGGTTCGCGGACCTATGAAAATGTAGTTAATCAGGGTACAATGGCTGTTGAGAATCTTTTAAAACATATTAACCAGTAAACAGATTGCTTAATGAGTAATATTATTATTTTTGGCGGCGCCGGATTTATTGGTAGCCATGTAGCCGATGAACTTACTAGGAGAGGTCATTCGGTAACGATTTACGATATTAAATTATCCCCTTACCTCGGATCATCGCAACAGATGATCGTGGGTGATATTTTAAACAGGGATGCTGTAAGGGATGCTGTAAGTAAATTTGAAATCGTATATCATTTTGCAGCGATAGCAGATATTAAAGAAGCGAGAGACAAACCGGTGGATACCGCAGCATTTAATATCATGGGCACCATGTATATATTGGATGCTTGTAGAGAATATGGCATAAAGCGATTTGTATATTCTAGTACCATTTATGTGTATAGCGACCATGGATCTTTCTACAGAAGCTCAAAACAGTCATGCGAATTATTTATCGAAAATTATAGTAAAGAATATGGACTCGAATTTACCATTATTCGCTATGGTTCATTATATGGTGAGAGAGCAAATAATTTTAACTTTATTAAAAACTGTATTCGTCAGGCATTAATGGAAGGCAGAATCGTGCGAAAGGGTGATGGTGAAGAGATTCGTGACTATGTAAATATAATTGATGCGGCAAAAGCCAGTACAGACGTCTTAAGAGATACTTATAAAGATGCTTACGTAATGATTACAGGTCCACAAACAATGAAAGTAAAAGAACTTCTGTTTATGATTAAAGAAATAATGAATGACGAAATAGATATTCAATATAGTACAGAACCATTAGAAGGTCATTATAAGATCACACCGTATTCATTTAAACCGAAGGTTGCATTAAAAATGGCAACTAAAGATTTTCACGATATTGGACAAGGTGTATTGGATACAATTTATAATACATATCAGGAATTATTAGAAGAAGGACTTACCCCAAAAAAATTCAAAAAATAATTAATAACTTGAATAAGCTAGAAAAATATATATTTCTTTCATATTTTATGGATGAAAATACTCCATTGTATGGTGGAGGTAAAGGGGTTTTAGTGTCATCGGAACGATCTATAAATAATGGAGATACGGCAAATACAAAAAACCTATCACTGCATAATCACTCAGGCACACATATTGATTTCCCTAATCATTTTTTTGCTAATGGAAAAACTTCAGAAATGTATGATGCTGCATATTGGATATTTTCAGATCCTTTTATAATCAATCTAGAAACAGATGAAGATCAAATGATCGCCTTTTCTGAAGAACAACTTAACTCGATTCCTTCAAAAACAGACTTTTTGATTTTGAAAACCGGATTTGGAAAATTTAGAAATGAAGAAAAATACTGGAATAGTAATCCTGGACTTTCCCCTGAACTAGCAGATCAGTTAAGAAAAAAAACGCCAATGTTACGAGTGATTGGGTTAGATTTAATTTCAATTACATCTTTTAAGAATCGTGAAATAGGCAGAAAAGCGCACAGAGAATTTCTGAAAAGTGAAAATCCGTTTCTATTAGTTGAAGACATGGATCTTTCACAACTAGACAGTAATCCTAAATCTATTATTTGTACGCCATTGATGATTAAAGGGCTAGATGGTTCACCGGTAACGATTATAGCAAAATTAAAATAGTGATGAAAGCTAAAGCAATCATTTATGATTTTGATGGAGTAATATGCGACTCTGTAAATTTAAAAACCGAAGCATTTGCAAAATTATATGAAGAATATGGTAAACATATACAGGATCAAGTTGTTGATTACCATATTCATCATGGTGGAATATCAAGGGTTGAAAAAATAAAATATTATCATAATCAACTTCTAGGCAAAGAAATTTGTGATGAAGAAATAAAAAAATTTTCAGAACAATTTTCACTACTAGTGAAAAAAAAAGTCATTGATGCGCCTTTTATAAATGGGGCTGATATTTTTATTAACAAACATGCTTCCGATATCCTACAATTTATTTGTACTGGCACACCTGAAGATGAAATACTTGAAATTACGGAAGAAAAAAAAATAAGTCATTTATTTAGAGGAATTTACGGCAGTCCTAAAAAGAAAACACAGATTATAGCTCATATTCTAGCGAAAACCGGATTATTGCCTTCTGAAATGCTATACTTTGGAGATGCACTTACAGATTACAATGCAGCTTTGTTTTTTAATATACCATTTATTGGAATCCAAAACTTCGATACTACTTTTCCTTCTAATACAAATATTATTAAAGATTTCACAGAACTGCTGTGAGCTTCTTGTGTTGATATACAAAGCCGGATAATTATTAAATGATAGAAAGTTCAAATAAAAAAAATAACAGAGTAATATTTATTTGGGATTCAGATGATATCCCCCCTATTTTTAGTGATACAGTTATTCTTTGGAATGGTTTTCAAAGTGATATAGATAAGAAAATTATTTCACTTCCAAAATTTGTAGAAGAAAATGCCGAGAAATTAAAAAAACGATATCTTGCTTGGATATATGATATAGGAGTACGATTGATTGGTAATAAGAAAATTGTTGATCATTTAGAGATAAGACCAGGCCTAAGTTACTGGTGGATGTTGCCGCTAACAGAAAAAAGTGTTTTCAAGTCTCCTCAATTAACAAGTGCGATAAAATTATTTGCGATTGAAGAATTACTGAAAGACATTAGTCCAAATAAAATAATATTAGTTTCGAGAGATGATAAAATTACATCAGTAATTTGTAAATGGTGCAAAACACAAAATATTTCTTTTGAAAAAATATTAAATAGTAGAAATATTCCTCTAAAACTAAGTAGAATAATACCGGTGTCTGTGTATGCTTTTTTTTTCTTAATGAGACTATTTTTTATTAGGTTTAGTTTGATTCAAAAGAATAATGTAAGTCAACCAAATGCCAAAATTAGTTTCATTGATTATTTTGCAAATTTTCAATTTGGCAAATTTGAAAGTAAAAAATTTAGTTCAAATTATTGGAAAAAATTAATAAATACACTTTATGAATTGAAGATAAGAACAAATTGGTTACATCTTTTTCCATCTGATACCTTAGGCGCAAGCAAAGCAGTTAATTTGGCAAACAAGTTTACAAATAAATCAGAAAATTTAGAATGTCATTCAATTATAAATAGTTCATTGTCACTATCAATGCTGTTGGGCATACTTATTGATTTTTTTAGCCTTTGTCTAAAAAGATATAAACTTAAAAAGATATCAAATTATTTTAAACCTATTAATTCCGAATTGGATCTTTGGCCATTATATCTGGATGAATGGGATAGATCATTGTGCGGCATTACAGCAATAAACAATTGTCTCATGATTAGATGGATTGAGATTTCAATAAGAAATTTACCAAAACAAAATTTAGGGTTTTATCTTCAAGAGAATCATGCCTGGGAAATAGCATTGAATTATTATTGGCGAAAATTCGGTAATGGGGAGCTATTTGGTGTAGCTCATTCTACAGTTCGTTTTTGGGATCTTCGTTATTTTCATGACAAGAGAACTTATAATGATAGTGGCCATAATCCACTTCCTCGCCCTAATATGATAGCTATTAATGGTGAAGTTTCAAAGCAAGCTTTTGAAAAATGGGATTATCCAGTTAAGGAATTAGTGGAAGTAGAAGCGGTTAGATATCAATATTTATTGTCTAAACCTGATACGCCTGAAATTTCAGATCCAACCGTTTTTAAAATACTTGTTTGTGGTGACATTATGCAAGATACAACAAGAAGTATGATGAAATTAATCGAGAAGGCTTCGGTAAACTTGCCAGCAGAAATTATTATAGATGTAAAACCTCATCCACTTTGTATGATCAAGCAAGTTGATTATCCAAAAATGAATTTCAATCTCGTCGAAAAGCCATTGGAGCAAATTCTTAGTAGATACAATGTAGTATTCACAAGTAACAGTACATCAGCTGCTGTAGATGCCTACTGTTTTGGATTGCCAGTTATTCAGATTATTGATGGCAATTCACTTAACATGAGTCCGCTTAGAAATATCGAAGGGGTAATTTATATAACTGATGATATAACATTAGTCAATGCAATAAATGAAGTTAGCATTGAAAAACATTTTGTATTCAAACCCTATTTTTACCTGAATAAAGATCTACCCAAATGGAAAAAAATATTAACTAATATAAAATACTAAAACAAACTTACTGAAATGAATTTTAAAAATCTATTTGTAAATAAATCTGTATTAGTAACTGGGCACACTGGTTTTAAAGGATCATGGCTTACCGCGTGGTTAAAATTAATGGGAGCAAATGTTACTGGAATAGCGCTAGACGATTTCACATCACCATCACATTTTGAAGCTGCTCATTTGATGGACGATATGAATGACCTGCGTATCGACATTCGTGATCGCAAGAAAATTGAAGATGTTATTATAGCTACAAAACCTGATTTTGTATTTCACCTTGCCGCACAGGCACTTGTTCGTCGCTCTTATGCAGATCCAATTGAAACATGGGAAACAAATGTAATGGGCACACTAAATGTATTAGAAGCTTTGCGAAAACTAGATAATAATTGTGCCGCTGTGATAATCACAAGTGATAAATGCTACGATAATGTAGAATGGGTATGGGGCTATCGTGAAACAGATCCAATGGGAGGACCTGATCCTTATAGTGCTTCTAAGGGTGCTGCAGAATTGGCGATCAAATCGCATATAAAATCTTTTTTTCCTTATTCAACTAGTAAAGTTCGTATTGCTTCGGCTAGAGCTGGTAATGTTATAGGTGGAGGCGACTGGTCAATAGATCGTATTGTGCCAGATTGTGTAAAAGCATGGTCAGAAAATAAAGAAGTAGAATTGCGTAATCCACATTCCACAAGGCCTTGGCAACATGTTTTGGAACCGTTAAGTGGTTATTTTTGTCTAGCAATAGCTTTAAGTATGACTCCTGAATTGCATGGAGAGTCATTTAATTTCGGTCCTCAGGCACAACAAAATCATAGTGTATTAGAATTGGTGCAGCAAATGGGTAAATATTGGGATAAGGTAAAATGGAATGATGTATCATTGTCAATTGAAGGTCCATACGAATCAGGTTTATTAAAACTAAATTGTGATAAAGCATTACATTATTTAAGATGGCATGCAATTATGGACTTTGAGGAAACAGTAAAATTTACATCAGAATGGTATAAAACTTATTATGAAAATCCAACTGAAATTCAATCGTTTACAAAAAATCAAATTTTAAAGTATATAGATTTAGCAAATAAAAAACAATTACAATGGGCGAAATAACACTTGATGATATTTTAATAACTCCATTACAAAGAATTACAGTTCAAGGTGGGGATGTTTTACATGGAATGAAAGATGGAGAGCCAGGTTATAATGGTTTTGGCGAAATATATTTTTCAAATATTAATTATAATGCAATAAAAGCATGGAAAAAACATACTAAAATGACTATGAATTTAGTAGTACCAATTGGAATTGTAATGTTTGTTTTTTATTCAGAAAATCAAAAACGTTTTAGGGTAGAGGAAATTGGATATAATAATTATGCACGTATTACAGTTCCTCCTGGTATATGGTTCGGTTTTAAAGGTATAGAAAATATAAGTAATTTAGTTGTTAATATTGCAAGTATAACTCATGATCCTAACGAGGCGAAACGTTGCTTAATATCAAATTTTAATTTTAATTGGTAAAAGTATGAAAGTTATAATTTTAGCTGGTGGTTTTGGAACTAGGTTAGCAGAGTACACTGATGTAATTCCAAAGCCTATGGTTCCAATTGGTGGGAAACCAATTTTATGGCACATAATGAAATCTTATGCAAATTATGGGCATAATGATTTTTATGTTGCTTTAGGATACAAATCTGAGGTAATTAAAGAATATTTTCTAAACTATCATGGATTAAACTCTGATTTTTCAGTTGACTTGTCTACTGGTTTAGTGAGACCACATCAGGTTGATTCAGTTGACTGGAACGTAACATTAATTGACACAGGATTAAATTCAATGACAGGTGGTCGTGTCAAAAGAATGCAAAAGTATATTGGTAATGAAACATGTTTACTGACATATGGGGATGGGGTGGCAAATATAAATATTGATAAGCTTCTTGAATTTCATAGAAGCCATGGTAAAATGGCAACTGTTTCAGCCGTTAGACCAGCAGCCCGCTTTGGAGAACTTGAGCTTTTTCAAAATAAGGTTACTAGTTTTCTAGAAAAGCCACAATTACATAATGGATGGATAAATGGTGGCTTTTTTGTTTTAGAACCCGAATTTTTTAATCTTATTGATGGCGATCAAACTTTACTTGAACGAGAACCCCTTGAAAAGGCTACCATTGCAAATCAGTTAATGGCTTATACTCATGACGGTTTCTGGCATTGCATGGATACAAAAAGGGATAAAGATTTATTAGAAGATTTGTGGACAAAAGGTGATGCAATTTGGCTTCAAAAATAATTAGCTAAATGAAAATTCTAGTAACAGGTGGATTAGGTTTTATTGGAGGAATTTTATCACAATATTTATTTTTAGAAGGACATGACATTATTATAGGTACACATAAACGAAATATACATACTAGTAATGATTACGGGAGAATTATACATATGGATTGGACAAATGATGAGACTTTAAAAGATGCTTGTAGTAAAATAGATGTCATAATTCATACTGCGGGACTTAATTCACTTGAATGTTCAAAAAATCCAGTAGAAGCATTAAATGTAAATGGATTAAATACTGCAAAATTAGTTAAAGCTGCTGTCTCCCAAAAAGTAAAAAAAATAATATACTTTTCTTCAGCTCATGTATACTTAAATCCGTTGGTTGGAGAAATTGACGAACGATCTCCACTATTAAATCTTCATCCATATGCAACATCACATTTAGCTGGCGAAAATGTAATATTAGGTTGTATTAATAAACAAGAGATCGATGGATGTGTAATTAGACTTGCAAACACTTTTGGATCACCAACAAATAAGAAAAAAGCCTGTTGGGAACTTTTTGTAAATAATATTTGCAAAGAAGCAGTTCAAAAAAAAACTATTACTATTTTATCCACTGGCGTCCAAGAAAGAAATTTCATTTCAAAAACACAATTAAATTTCCTTATTTCAAAACTTATAAATATTGACTCTTTTAAATTTCTACCTAAAATATACAATTTTGGAAATACAAGATCATACACTTTAAAAGAAATGGCAATAATCGTTGCAGAAAAATCAAATAGCCTTTTTAATTATTATCCTGAAATAACTTTAGGAATTAAATTCGAAAACGGTGATCAAGTGCCATTAAATTATTGTAGCGAAAATTTAAAAGTAATTAATCATATTGTATTTAATGATATAGAAAATGAAATTTCTAAGTTGTTGATATATTGTAAGGAGAATTTTAGTTAAAAAATATGACACCATTTTTTTCTGTTATTATACCAAGTTATAATCATGCAAGATTTATTGGCAAAGCCATACAATCTGTGATTTCGCAATCATTTCAAGATTTTGAAATAATAATTATTGACAACAACTCAAATGATGAAACTGATCAATCAATCGCTCAGTTTTTAGACAAAAGAATTAGGATAATTAAAGTTAATAATAATGGTATTATTGCAAAATCTAGAAATATAGGCATTAAGGAATCAAATGGGAAATGGATTTCGTTTCTAGATTCCGATGATTATTGGCATAATCACAAGCTAATTTCAGTTTATAAGTATATTTTAAGAAAAAAACAAGTTGATGTGATTTGTCACGATGAGCAATATTTACGAAAAAATAAGAAATTTAAAAATATTTATGGTCCTATATCAAATCAAATTTATAAGCAACTTATATATACAGGGAATTGTTTTTCAACTTCAGCTACTTCAATTAGAGCTAATTTTGTAAAAGAAAACCAGCTGTTTTTTAGAGAAAAAATTGAATTTATAACAGTTGAAGATTATGATTACTGGATGTTATTGGCCAATTCGGGCGCTAAATTTTCAATATTGCATAAGTCACTTGGCACATATTTAATACACGAAACAAATAGCTCTTTACATTTAGAAAGAACTTTTCAAAATGCTTTATCAGTTTTAAAGGATCACATTTATTTTCAACAAAAATTCAACTCCAATAAAGAAAAATTATGGACTAATACACAAAACAGAATAAACTTTGAAAAAAATATTTCATCAGAAAACCCCTTTCCCTCAACTTTATTAAAATTACATATCATTTTTTTTTTAAAAAATCCTGCATTTTATTCAAAGTACATTATTTATAAAATTCAAATAATCTTTTATAAATTTAAATATTATTAATTAGTTAATCATACATAAATTGAAATATTACAAATATATTTTGGTATTATTTTATCCATTTATTAGACTTACTAATGATTTATTTTCATTACTTTTTAAGAGTAAAAAAAATAATTTAAGAGTTCTGATACTACACGATATTCCAACAAATGAAATAGAACAATTTGCAATTTTATTAAAGTGGTTGCAAAAAAGATGGAAATTTGTTACACCTGACACATTTGAATTAATGTCAAATGGAGATATACCTATAATTGGACGAAATTTATTATTAACCTTTGATGATGGATTTATCTCAAATTATGAGGTAGCCACAACTGTCTTAAAACAGTTAAAAATAAAAGCAATTTTTTTTGTCATAACTGATTTTATAAATTTGAATAATAATAATGAGATAAAGAATTTTATATACCATAATATTCAATTAGGAACTAATGAATCTGAAATTTCTGATCAACAACTTAATATGAAGTGGGAACATCTGAAAAATCTATTGGACGATGGTCATGCAATAGGAGCGCACACGAAATCTCATAAATCCCTCGCTAAAATGATTGATTTGGTCGAGATGAAAAATGAAATAATTAAAAGTGCAGATTTAATTCAACAAAATCTCGATTATAAAGTAAAACATTTCGCATTCCCATTCGGTAACATTAATAATATTAATTTGTTAAGTTATCATTTAGCTATTAGTAGATTTGATTATATTTATTCCGGTTTTAGAGGTTATAACTTGAAAAATAGAAGTCATATCATAATGAGAGATGCTATTTCAACTAAAGAGTCCAATTTTTTAATTGGATCCTATTTAGAAGGTTCGGTTGATTTTTTATACAAGAAGTCTATTATGCAATTAGACTATTGGTTAAATCATAGTGCTTTATGAATTTAGCACCAATACCAACATGGAAAGACTTAATTTCTATTTTATTATATAAGAGAAATAGCCACTCACAATTAGCTTTAATTTGGAGTAAACCTAATAGTATTACTGGATGGTTATCAAAATCTTCCTGGTCACTTGCATTAATTTCCTTATGGAAGTATAATTCATTAGACACAAAAAAAAATGTAGTATGGTATGTTCCAGATTATTTTTGCAATGAGAGTCTAACTCAATTGAGATTTACAAACTCAAAAATAATATTCTATAAAATAAATGAAGACTTTTCTCCTGATATTGAAGATTGTACTAATTTATCTAAAGATAATCCCCCAGATATTTTCCTTTTTGTTCATTACTTTGGTCAATATATTTTACCCATTAAAGCAAAAGAGTTTTGCAGAAAAAACAAAACATGGCTTATTGAAGATGCAACTCATTTATTATTACCTGTAAGAGGTGTTGGTGATTTTGGTGATTTTCTGATTTTTAGTCCTCACAAACATATACCCATTCCTAATGGTGCAGTATTGTCTGTGAATATAAACGAGAAATCAATTTTAAATAATTTTGAAAAAAAAATAATAGAAAATCCAAATACTTGGATTTCGCAATTATCAAATGATCATAATTTAAAAAAAATAATTTGTGATATCAATCAATTTGAATCAACAATCTGGATATTGAAGCGAATATTACAAAAAATTGGTTTTAATAAGTCATCTCAAATTACTTTTGATGAAAAAATAAATATTAATAATTCAAAAATTAAATCCAAACCTAAATTAAGTTTTTTATCAAAATTACTTTTACCTTCATTAATCAATAAAATTAATTCTACATCAAACATAAAGCAAACTAATAATTTGACTTGGAAATTCTTTTTTAGTGAATCTTTTGATTATCAAGATTTAGGAATAATAAGCCCAGATATTTATTTCTCCGATCACACAACTCCATATATGTCAATTTTTAAGATTAATGGTGAATGTGGAAAAGTGTTTGATAAAATGAAAGCCGATAAATTACCAGTTTGTTCATGGCCTGACCTTCCTCCAGAAGTATTTCAAAATAAGGAAAGGCATAATGTTGCTATCCAAAAAAGAAATAATTATTTATACCTCCACATACATAGTAGTTTAAATATATATAGATTATTAAAAAAAAGTAAAACTGCTTCATTTAAAAATGATGACTTTCACATAAATTTTTCAACTTCTATAAAAAATTGGTCAAAATATTTATGTGAAATTGATAAAACAAATTTATTGCAGTCTTGGGAATATGGAAATGCAAAATCAATTATAGAAAACTGGAATGTCAAAAGATATACGTATACGTATAAAAATAAAAAAATTGCAATTTTGCAAACACATGAAAAAAAGTATTTCTTCTTTTTTAAGATAACTAGAATTAATAGAGGTCCACTTTTTTTCAATAATACGTCAAGTTTAGAAAAAAAATTAGTTGTAGAAAGTATTTTAAATCAAGGTAATATATTGCAACTTAAGTTATTGTTATTTGCACCAAACCTTTTTTTTAATTCAAATGATTTATATTTATTACTAAGTAATAATATTCGTTTAAACCCTTTTTCGTTTTCAAAATCAATCTGGATCAATTTAAATCATTCAGAGAAAGAGCTGAGAAGCAAATTAAATGGGAAATGGAGAAATATGTTAAATGCTTCAGAAAAATTACAAATAGATTTTGAATTTGGGAATAATAAAAATATGATAGAATGGATAGTAGATTGTCATCAAAATAACATGAATAATAAAAAATTTGAAGGTATCCCAGCCTCTTTACTTAAAATAATAGGTGATGTTGATATCAGTAATGACGAAAATCCATTATTAGTTTTTAGAACAGTTTACGAAAATCAAATCATTTGTGCTCTTTGTGTTTATCTACACGGTACTACTGCTACGTATTTACTAGGATGGAATGGCGACCAAGGAAGAAGGCTTAAGGCTAATAATTTTTTATTATGGAACACGATGTTGCATTTAAAAAAAATAGGCTACAAATGGTTTGATTTAGGTGGAATAGACATGATTAATAAGGCTGGAATATCTGATTTCAAATTAGGAATTGGGGGTGAAATTTATACATCTTTAGGTGAAATAATTAAGTATTAGATGAGAATTACCGTTTTAAAAAGTGTTATTATATTTTTATTAGTTTTGGCTTTAATATTTTCATTTCCATTACAAGTAATTTTCTTTAGTCCATTTCCTTCATTAATTCCATATGTTCTTATATTTCTACTTATAATCCTTACATTTTTTTCTAAAGAAAAAAAATCTTTGATGATATGGAATTTTAATAAACCAATTTACTTAGCTATCACGTCTTATCTTGTGCTAGTAATTTTTCAAACTACTTGGCAAACTTTAACTCAATACATTTCAATAAATGCCTCCTTTAGTGTATTGGTTACAAATATTTTACCAGTTCTATTTTTTTTCTATTTTGTTAGAGTAGGAGATAAAGTTCAGATTAAAGCCCTACTTTTTGCATTAGCAATTTCCGGAGTATTTGTCGGCCTGTATTTTGCATATGATTCATATTCTATGTTAGTTCTTGCAAAAGCTAATGATTTTTCACTTAGAATGATTGATTATTCGCAAAGTAGAATTGGTGGAGGTGAAGTTAATGAAGCAAGGATAAGTGTCGGTTATAGATCACATGGTTTATTAGAAAGTCATGCGATTTCTGCAGCTGCTATCTCAGTAGGGTGCTTTGCTAGTCTTAGTTTAGTACCAAAAACATCATTTTTTTTACGTGGATTTTTAATTGTGTTGTATGGTACTTTTATTGTTTTGGGATTAAATTTTACATCAATAATAAGCTACTTTTTAATTATATTTATTCTAGAATTAAATGTTTTTTCTTTTTTAAATGGAATAATTTCAAAAATAAGTATAAAATCATTCTTTACAATTTTTTCATTATTTATACTTACATTTTTTATTCTAATATTTACAATAGGAAATGATTTTTTTGATGTTATTTCTAAAATGTTAGATAACCAAGTTGAACTTGCCTCGGGTAGTACACAATATGGTAGTAATAATGGGGACACTTATATTCTATCATTATGTACCAAATTTTTCATGTTTCCAATTAAAATTCTTGAGAGTTTTCCGCCTGGTCTAATTATTGGGCAGGGCTTTGGGGGTTGGGGCGCATTGCATACTGCAGATTTTGGTATAGTTGATTCATTGTATACTTTCGGAATAGTTTTCTTTTTTATTTTTCTATTAGGTGTAATCAAATTAATTAAGTTTTCAGTTATGCATCTTAAGTTTAACCTAAGAGACCCCTTTTTTCTTAAATTTGCAAGTATGACATTATTGTACTTTGTATTTTGCGAAAGTCATTATACTGTATATAATACAAAAGCTTTTTTCCCGATTTTATTTTTTTGTTTAGCACTAATACAACAACAAAAAGATAAATTAACAAATGATTATTAATTAAAAATTCCACAATTTTGTTAAAAATAATAATAAAAAACAAAAAAAAATTTGAGTTATTATCTAACTTAAGATACATTAAATCATTCTTCGTTTACGACATAACTAAAAGCACAGAGATTAAAGAGGCGGTTTTTTATAACAAAGTAATCTCATTGTATTCAAATAATAACAATACTTCAAAAACTACATATGGAGGCAGATTTGATGATTTAAATAATGTTCTTATACAATTAGTTGATAAAAGGAAAATCATCAAAATACATGACGTCGCTATTTCATCAGGTGTTACTACCGCAGATTTGTATAATTTCTTAATTAAAGAAAAATTAAATGTGCAAATTGATGCTTCAGATAGGTTTTCAACTATTGAATATTATGGAGATAATATAAAATACTTTTTCGATTCAAATAATAATTTGATACAAATATATTTTTTTAGATTATTTCTAGGCCTGAAAATTTCAAATTACTTTTTTATTTCTAAGTTACTTTTTTTTCTGCTAAATTTTTTTCAAAACACAAGTAGGAATAGAAAAAAAATATTTCTATTTGATAAAGAATTTTACCAATATTTCAGTAATAAACAAATAAATTATTTTGATTTTGATTTATTTGAAATCGATCATTCTAATAAAAAGTATGATTTCATACGTGTTATGAATGTATTAAATCTCATATACTTTACAGATCAGCAAATTATTTTCGCAGTCAAAAATTTGTTTGAATCACTTGAAGATAATGGCATTATACTTATTGGTAGAACCTCTTTAGAAGGAATAAATAATGCAACTTTTTACAAAAAAGACAATAATAAATTAATTCCAATTAAATATATGAATAATGGATATGAACATGATAAATTAATAATCATTTTAAAATGATATTAGGAATTGATTTGTCATCTCCTGGTTCAGGAGGTGCAAGGCGACACATCACTCAGTTATTAGATAAGTTTAACCCTCTAGAACATGGTTTTAATAAAATTATAGTATGGGGCGGCGATGATTTATTATCTAAATTACCTGAAAAAAAATTTATTGAAAAAAGAACTCATAAATACTTAAATAAAAGTTTAAAGTATAGAATCATTTGGAATTTTTTTTTTAAAAATAAACAAATTAATTCTTCATGTGATATTTTATTTAGTCCATTTGGAACATTTTATAGTAATACAATCCCTTTTGTATCAATGTCAAGAAATATGTTACTTTTTGACAGGACTGAAATAAATAGGTTCAATAATTTTAGTCTAATAAAACTAAAATTATTTTTTTTATATTTACAACAATCTAGATCATTTAGAAAGGCTACTGGTATAATTTTTATCTCAGAATATGCAAAATTTAAAATTTCCAAACATTTAAAGCTAAATTTTAAGAAAACAGTTGTAATACATCATGGCGTATCTAATGAATTTAGACAAAATCCGAAATTTCAACCACCTATCAGTGAATTTAACAACACAACACCTTTTAAGTTACTTTATGTTTCTTCAGTTTGGCAATATAAACATCAATGGAATATAGTAGAAGCAGTTAGTATTCTTAAAAAAAAAGGTTATCCCATTCTTTTAAATTTAATAGGCAACAATGATAATCTTGATGCCGAGTTATTATTAACTAATTCATTAAAGAAATTTGATTCAAAAAATGAGTTTGTAATTTGGAATAAACAAATTGATCCAGGTATAGTATATAAATATTATCAAAATGCTGATGGCTTTATATTCGCGTCAACATGTGAAAATATGCCTAATATCTTAGTTGAAAGTATGTCATCTGGATTACCAATATTATGTTCTAACTTTCAACCAATGCCAGAATTTTTGGAAGACGCAGGATTTTATTTTAATCCATTGAATATTAATGAAATTGTTGAACAAATCGAAAATTTTTTACAAAATCACAATATGAGATCTATAAAATCTCAAAAGTCATTTCTTTTATCTAAATTATATTCTTGGGAAAAATGTGCAGATGAAACATTTTCTTTTTTAAAAAATTGTATCCATTCAAATTCAAAAAATGAGTAAAAAATTATTTTTAATATTACTATTTGGTTTATTTCTGAGATTATATTGTATAAATTCTCCATTTTTAGATGCTTTAGAAGAAAGACAAACACAAGTTGCTCTTGTTGCACATAATTTTTTTTTGAAAGGGTTTGATTTTTTACATCCTGAAATAAATATTTTTGGTCCAAATAGCGGATCTACAGTATTGGAATTTCCATTAATACCAGCATTAGCCTCAATTTTATATTATTTTTTTGGAGAACATGAATTTTTAGCTCGTTTACTTTGTGTGTTTTTTTCAATTTTAACTCTATTTTTCCTTTATAAAACAGCTTTAAAGTTTGTTTCAAAAAAATCTTCTATATTTGTTGTTTTATTAGCAGTTATATCACCACTTGATATATATTTTTCACGTGCATTTATGGCTGAATCCTCAATGATGTTTTTTTCAATTACATCAATGTATACTTTTTTGGAATGGAATGAAAATGGGAAAAATAAATATTTATTTTATTCATTAATATGTGCAATTTTAGCAATTATTACTAAACCCCCTGCCGCAATTTTTCTAGCACCAATTTTTTCACTTTGGTTTTACAAAGAAAAATTTAAACTATTTTATAATTTTAAATTTTTGTTGTATGTTATAAATATTATTTTATTTTTCGCTTTATGGTTCTTGTGGGCTAAATACGTTAATTCAAACAATAAAAATATTCCATCAAGTTGGGCCGAATGGTCAGATATTTTAACAAAGTTTGGAAGTATTAAGGATATTTGGATAGATGCAAATTTTTATAAAAAAATAAGTGTATCAATTTTTTTGTTATTACTTACGCCACTTGGTACAATCGGAATGTTATACGGATTAACAGAGCTTAATTCGTCATTTAATAAATGGTTCTTCATTCCCTGGTTAAATGCTATTATTTTCTCATTATTTTTTTTACCTGGTGCACACATGGGGCATCCATATTACCAACTTCCATTTTTACATTTTGGATTACTTTTATTTGGAATTGGATTAGACAAATGTACTTCTAATATTTTCTTTTTGAAAATACTTAGAAATATGCGTAGCAAGTATTTGTTATTTTTTTTTATAATTATTATATCTATCATTAGCGCATATGCATACACCGCCTATTTTAATTATATGTATAACATAAAGTATAGAATGCCATATGTAATTGAAGTTTCAAAAATAATAAAAGATAAAACAAATGTTAATGATTGCTTAATTATAAATCAACCATCAGCTATGAAAACTGTATTGACCTATTATTCAGATAGATCATCATTTGATTTTTTTCCATATCCAGGAGACTCTGCAAAAATAAGCCTAGAGTCTTACATTGCACGTGGAGGTAATATTTATGTTGCAATAGATACAAAATATGCAAGTGGAATGAAGGAATCAAAACAAAATGCTGTTTTTTGGAAATATCTAACACAAACTTACGATACTATTGCATATTCAGACCATTATGCAATATTCAATTTAAAAACAAAAAAACATAATAAATGATTGATTTAACAATTGTAATCCCATGTTTCAATGAACAAGAAAATATTATTCTTATTTTGGAAAAGGTTAAAAATTTAATTTATAAACAAAATTTTATAACAGAGATTATTGTAGTTGATGATCAAAGTGCAGACAAAACCTTTGAAGTCACTAATAATTGGTTAATTGCAAATTCTAAAAATTTGAATATAAAATTAATTAGAAGGGATTTGGATAGAAGGGGTTATGGTGCTGTAGTTAGATATGGAGCCGCTTTTGGAACCGGTCGTTATTGTATTTTTATCTCGGCTGATGCGGTGGATCCAATAGAGTTAATACCTGAAATGTATATAGAAATGGAGAAAGGGTCATGTCTTGTGCAATGTTCAAGATATTTGGTTGAAACGGATAACCACACAATTCCATTTAAGTATAAATTTTTTCAATATTTTTTTAGAAAAGGTGTAATTTTAGCAACGGGTCAGAGGATACTAGATTCGACGTATTCTTTTAAAATGTTTAGAAGATCAGATATTTTAGCATTAGGAATCACTCAAAACAGGTTTAGCATTAGTCCAGAAATTACTTTCAAATCCTTATTATCTGGGGGTAAAGTTACATATATTGCAGGTGCACAAAGTACGAGAATTTATGGAATTTCAAAGTTCAACTTCTTAAAAGAAGGTCCTGGATATTTGTATTGTTTATTTAGGTGCTTCTTGCATAGATTAAAAATTATTTATTGGTTTTAAAAATATATATTATGTTCAATAACAAAGTTCTATTAATTACAGGTGGTACAGGTTCATTTGGAAATGCAGTATTAAAAAGATTTTTAAACACTTCGATTAAAGAAATCAGAATTTTTAGCAGAGATGAAAAAAAACAACATGACATGCGTGTCCAAATGCAGAACCCTAAACTTAAATTTTATATTGGTGATGTAAGGGATTATAATAGTATATATGCTGCTTTAGATGGTGTTGATTTTGTTTTTCATGCCGCAGCCTTAAAACAGGTGCCTTCGTGTGAATTTTATCCAATCGAAGCTGTTAAAACAAATGTATTAGGAACTGAAAATGTTTTAAATGCTGCAATTAATAGAAAAGTAAAGAAAGTTATATGTCTTAGTACAGATAAAGCTGTTTACCCAATTAATGCAATGGGTATCTCTAAGGCAATGATGGAAAAAGTAATGGTTGCAAAATCAAGAGAATCAAAAGAAACAATATTGGTTGGAACTAGATATGGCAATGTAATGGCTTCAAGAGGATCAGTTATCCCATTATTTTATGATCAAATAAAGAAAAATGAATCAATAACTGTGACTGATTCAGAAATGTCTCGATTTATGATGACATTAGATAATGCTGTTGAACTTGTTTTATATGCTTTTGAACATGGAAATTCAGGTGATATTTTTGTTCAAAAATCACCTGCATCAACAATTGGGGAATTAGCAAATGCAATGGTTAAAATTTACAATTCAAAAGTTGATATTAAGATAATTGGAACTAGACATGCGGAAAAATTATATGAAACTTTGCTTGCTAGAGAAGAAGTACAAATTGCAGAAGATTTAGGCAATTATTTTCGTGTAGCAGCGGATAACAGAGATCTAAATTACAATAAATATTTTACCGAAGGTTCTGGGAGTATCTCACAAATTGAAGATTACCATTCACATAATACTAAAAGACTAACTGAAAACGAATTAATTGAATTATTAAAAAGTATAGGCTATTCAAATATATAAATAATGAATAAATTAAAATTAATAACTGTAATAGGAACCCGTCCAGAAATTATTAGACTTGCAGAAATAATAAAATTAGCTGATATAAATTTTAATCATATTTTAGTGCATACAGGCCAAAATTATGACTACAATTTGAATGAAATTTTTTTTGAAAATTTAGGACTTCGTAAACCAGATTATTTTTTAGGAGTTGCAGGCATACATTTAGGAGAAACTATTGGCAATGTAATTTCTAAATCTTATGAAGTTTTATTAAAAGAAGTTCCTGATGCACTATTAGTATTGGGAGACACAAATAGTGTATTATGTACAATAGCTGCTAAAAGACTGAAAATTCCAATTTTTCATATGGAGTCAGGGAATAGATGCTTTGATCAAAATGTTCCAGAAGAAATAAATAGAAAAATTTCAGATCATATTAGCGATATTAATTTAACTTATACAGAACATTCAAGAAGATATTTATTAAGTGAGGGATTTAGAAAAGATCATGTTTTTGTAACTGGATCTCCTTTGTACGAAGTACTTTTAAAAAATTTAGAAAAAATAAATAATTCTCAAATACATGAGAAGCTGAAAATTAAACCCAAAAATTACTTTGTTGTAAGTGCACATAGAGAGGAAAATATTGACTTGGGAAATAATTTTTTTGATTTAGTTGAAGCATTAAATGTGGTTGCGGAAAAATATAAAATGCCAATAATATTTTCTACACATCCTAGGACAAAGAAGAAGATTGAACTAAATAAAATTAAATTTCATCCGTTAATTAAAACATTGCCTCCTTTCGGATTTTTTGATTATATAAAGCTTCAGCAGAATGCTTATTGTGTTCTTTCTGATAGTGGTACTATAAGTGAAGAGTCTGCAATGATGAAATTCCCTGCTGTAAGCATTCGAACAAGTACAGAGCGCCCAGAAGCAATTGATATAGGCAGTATAGTTCTTGGAGGGATTTCAACTAATGAAATATTGAATGCAATAAATATTTGCATTCAAACTTATGATATTGCTAATTTAAAATTACCATTCGAATATGAAATTAAAGATGTATCAAATAGGGTTATTAGATTAATTCAGAGTTATACAAGTATTGTTAATAAAGTAATTTGGAATAAATAGGTTATGAAAAAAAAAATAGTAGTTTTAGGTGCAAATGGAATGGCAGGCCACGTTATAACAATAGGACTAAGAGAAGATATTAATAATTATAATGTTATTAGTATAGCAAGATCGCATAGCGAAATTGAGCCAAATTATATTCTTGATATCACTAATTTTATGGAACTAGAAAATATCATTAACAAAGAAGCCCCTGATGTCATAATTAATTGTATAGGTATATTAAATAATACTGCAGAAGAAAATCCTGATGAAGCCATACTGATAAATTCTTATCTACCACATTTTTTAGAAGCTAAAACAAAAAAAAGTAAGACCAAAATAATCCATATAAGTACAGATTGTGTTTTTTCTGGTAAAGAAGGCAATTACATAGAGTCATCTTTTAAAAATGGTATTGGTTACTATGCTCAGTCAAAAGCCATTGGTGAAGTAATAAATTCTAAAGATTTAACTTTCAGAACATCTATTATAGGTCCAGATATCAATCCAAACGGGATCGGATTATTTAATTGGTTTTATAAGCAACAAGGAGAAATTTTTGGCTATACTAATGCTTTTTGGACCGGAATTACAACGGTTGAGTTATTGAATGCTATAAAAAAAGCAATTAAGGAAGATCTTTGTGGGTTATATCATTTAGTAAATAATAAAAAAATCTCTAAATTTCAATTATTAGAGTTAATGAATTTCGAGTTTGGTAAAAGAAATACTCTTTTGCCGAATGAAAAGTATAAAGTAGATAAAAGTTTATTTAATACTAGAAATGACTTTAATTTTATTGTTAAGGATTACAGTATTATGATTAAAGAAATGAAGAATTGGATACAACAGCATTTAAATTTTTATAGTCACTATATAAAATCAGATTAATGATGAAGGTGTTAATTGTGACACAATACTTTTGGCCAGAAAATTTCAAAATTAATGATATTGCATTAGGCTTGAAAGAAAAAGGACATAAAGTAGAAATTATTACTGGCAAACCCAATTATCCAAAGGGAAGGTTTTATTCAGGTTACTCAAATTTTAAAAAAAATACTGAATTTTGGAACGACATTAAGATAAATAGATCTTTATTAATATCAAGAGGAAGTGGAAAGGGACTAAGGTTGTTATTAAACTATTTATCATTTGCAATTTTAGGATCTTTTAGAATTTTATTTATAAAAAATAAGTTTGATAAAATCTTAGTATTTGAACCTTCACCAATTACAGTTGGTATACCTGCAATTGTTGCTAAATTTATATTTAAAGCACCTATATATTTTTGGGTTCAAGATTTGTGGCCAGCTAGTTTAAGTGCTGGAGGAGGAATAAAAAATAAATTTCTTATTAAAGTGTTTGATTGGTTAACAAGATTTATCTATAAACATTCTGAAAAAATTTTAGTTCAATCGAAAGCATTTATACCTTATATTGAAAATCAAAATGTAGATAATAAAAAAATCTTTTTTTATCCTAATACTTCTGAAAAGTTTTATAAATACAAGAATCCAAACAAAGAATTACTATCTTCATTACCTAACGGTTTTAAGATAATGTTTGCAGGTAATATTGGAGAAGCACAAAGTTTTGATACAGTATTGATTGCTGCTAAAATGTTGAAAGATGAAAATATTCCTGTTTATTGGTTAATTTTAGGTGAAGGTAGAAAGCAAAATTATGTCAAAAATAAAATTATTGAATTTGGGTTAGAGAATAATTTTTTATTGTTAGGTTCTTTCTCAAGTGATAAAATGCCAGAATATTATAGTTGTGCTGATTTATTATTAGTATCATTAAAAAAAAATTTTATATTTACTTTGACAATACCTTCAAAAATACAGTCTTACATGGCATGCCAAAAACCAATTTTAGCAAGTTTAGACGGAGAGGGTTCAAAAATTATTGATGAAGCTAATGCAGGTTTTACTTCTAATGCAGAAGATTATGTTGGACTTAAAGAGTCGGTAAAAAAAGCACTCTCCTTATCTCCGGAAGAACTTTATCAATTAGGGATTAATGCAAGAAATTATTATTTAAAGGAATTTGAAAGAGACACATTAATTGATAAATTAGAAAAAATTATTTCATAATTTGAAGAGTATTTTTATTACCGGATCAAGAGGTTTTGTAGGATCTTATTTAAAAAGATTTTTTCACGAAAATTATAATTTTACAGAATTTAAAAAGAGCCAAGCTAATATAAAAATATTAGAAGATACAGTAATACACTTAGCAGGCAAAGCCCATGATTTAAAAAATGTTTCTTCAGATATTGATTATTATCAAATTAATACAGAATTAACAAAGTATATATTTAACGCTTTTTTAAAATCTACTGCTAATGTTTTTATTATGCTAAGTTCTGTTAAAGCAACTGCGGATCAAATAAATGGCATATTGACAGAGGATCATTTAAGTAATCCTATTACACCCTATGGGAAAAGTAAACTTCTTGCAGAGCAGTACATTTTAAGCAAGACAATTCCAGAAGGCAAGAGAGTCTACATTTTAAGGCCCTGTATGATACATGGCCCAGGTAATAAGGGGAATTTAAATTTATTATATAAAATAGTAAGTAAGGGTTTTCCGTGGCCATTGGGAGCTTTTGAAAATAAAAGATCCTTCTGTAGTATTGACAACCTTTGTTTCATTATAAATGAGCTATTAAATAACGAGACTATACCTTCAGGTGTATATAATGTCGCAGATGACGAACCACTAGCAACTAATTATCTTATTAGGTTAATAGCTGACAGTCAAGAAAAGAATTTCCGTATTTGGAATATCCCTCAGTCTATAATAAAGCTTATATCTAAAACGGGTGATTTTTTGAAATTACCACTCAACTCTGAAAGATTAAATAAATTAACTGAAACTTATATAGTTTCAAATAATAAAATTATAAAAGCTATTAATAAAAAATTACCTTTATCTTCTATAGAGGGGCTTTTGAAGACATTTAATTCTTTTAATACAAATGCTAATTAGACTTTTCGCACTTTTTTTATTATTTCTTTTCTCGCCCATTTTCATTCTTGTATCTATTACTATACTTATAGAGGATGGATTTCCCATTTTTTTTACTCAAAAGCGAGTTGGCATTAACTTTTCTTTTTTTTATATATATAAGTTTCGTAGCATGAAAAAAAATACTCCAAACGTTGCAACACATCTTTTGACAAATCCAGATCAATATTTACTAAAAATTGGCAAGTTCATAAGAAAAACTAGTTTAGATGAATTCCCTAATCTTATTAACATAATAAAAGGAGAAATGGTTTTTGTAGGCCCACGTCCGGCTTTATATAATCAGGAAGATTTAATGACTTTACGAGTGGCAACTGGAGTAGATAAATTGAAACCAGGTATTACTGGTTGGGCACAAATTAATGGTAGAGATGATATTTCTATTGAGAAAAAAGTACAATTAGAACAAGAGTATTTGTATACAAGATCTTTACTTTTAGATATTGAAATTATTATTAAGACTTTTACAAATGTTATATTTAGTAAGGGAGTCAGCCATTAATTAGATAAAATACCCTTCCTAATATTTCTCTTAATCCAGTCTCGGCTAATTCTAAATTACCAGCAATAGGTAGAAAGTCTAAAATAGTAACTGTTGAATTCCCTGCTGCTTTATAATCTACTTTAAAAGGAATAACTTCAATTCCTTGTTTTTCAAATAGTCTTTTCGCTCTATACATATGATAAGCAGATGTTACAAGAATAATTTTCTTACATGGCTTTATTATTTCATTTACAGCCACTGCTTCGTCTTCAGTATTCTCCACATCATTTGTTACTAATATTTTATCTGAAGTAATTCCATTGGATATAGCGTATTCTTTTAATACCTCACCTTCAGTTTTCTTGGCTTTATCCCAAGGCATTTTACCTCCGGTAAATACCAGCTTTTGAGCCTTACCTGCTTTAAATAAAGCTATCCCTCCAAAAAACCTATCAGGGTCTCCCCATTCTACAAAGGTTGAATCTCCCACTTCATTTATTTCCAACATTCCACTTAAAACAACTATTGCATCTGCACTATCTATAGCGCTTATTGGCTTTCTGTATTCACTACCTTCAATTACTTTAAAGAAGGTGTTCGAGAATATAGGAGTTGATATTATATATAGTACCCCTATTGCTATATAGATAAGCTTTTTCTTATTCTTGATTAATCCTATGAGTATTACTATAATGACTAGCATGATAGGAAGAACGAATGTGGGTAGTATTTTGTGTAGGTAGATCATTGATTTTTTGAATGGCATAAAATTAAGATATATTGGTGTGTAAGTTAGGTATTAGTCTTAAATTTGTATCCTAGAACCTCAAGTATGAAAAAAGCCCTAATTACAGGTATCACAGGACAAGATGGCGCCTATTTAGCCGAATTTTTGCTTAATAAAGGCTATGAAGTGCATGGTATAAAAAGAAGATCCTCTTTGTTTAATACTCAAAGAATTGATCATATATATGAGGACCCACATATTCCCGATAGACATCTTAATTTACATTATGGCGATTTGTCTGATAGCACCAACCTAATACGTATTATTCAGGAAGTACAACCTGATGAAATTTACAACCTAGGTGCAATGAGTCACGTGCAAGTAAGTTTTGAGGAACCTGAATATACTGCGAATGTAGATGGTATTGGAACTTTAAGAATATTGGAAGCAATCCGTTTATTGGGGCTAACACAAAAAACTAAGTTTTATCAAGCTTCAACCTCTGAATTATACGGATTAGTGCAAGCAGTTCCTCAATCTGAAACAACTCCTTTCTATCCTCGTTCTCCCTATGGTGTTGCTAAATTATATGCTTATTGGATTACAGTGAATTACCGAGAAGCATATAATATGTATGCTTGTAATGGAATTTTATTTAACCATGAGTCACCTCAGCGTGGCGAAACATTTTTAACTCGTAAAGTGACGCGCGCTGCTGCGCGTATTGCTTTAGGCCTAGATGATTGTTTATACTTAGGAAATTTAAATGCACAACGTGACTGGGGTCATGCAAAAGATTATATTGAAGGCATGTATTTAATGTTGCAACAAGACAAGCCAGAAGATTTTGTATTGGCTTCCGGAATAACGACTACTATTCGTGAATTTGTAAAAATGACTTTTGCTGAATTAGGCATTGAACTTGGCTTTAAAGGGATTGATGATAACGAAGAAGGCTATGTGGTTAAGAATACAGGTCACTATAATTTAAAAATAGGCCAAGTTATTATTAAAGTAGATCCTAAATATTATCGCCCTACCGAAGTGGATTTATTATTAGGTGATCCAACTAAAGCCATGACTAAATTGGGATGGAAGCCTAAGTATGATTTAGCTGCTTTAGTGCAAGAAATGGTAGCGAGTGATTTAGAGATATTTAAGAAAGAGTTGTTGTTAAAAGAAAATGGCTATACAACAAGTAAGGAAAGCGAATAGTTTTAATAAGTATTATGGATAAATCTGCTAAAATATACATTGCTGGGCACAAAGGGATGGTAGGTTCTGCAATTGAGCGTAAGCTAAAAACGAAAGGCTATAATAATATTATTTATAGAACTTCCAATGAACTTGATTTGCGCAATCAGGACTTGGTGAATAGCTTTTTTACAGTTGACAAGCCTGACTATGTAATTTTAGCAGCTGCTAAAGTAGGAGGCATTTATGCCAACAATACCTATCGTGCTGAATTCATCTATGACAACTTAATGATGGAAGCTAATATAATTCACGCATCCTATTTGAATAAAGTGAAGAAGTTATTGTTTTTAGGTTCATCGTGTATCTATCCTAAAAACGCACCACAACCATTGAAAGAAGAATATTTACTAAGTGGTTATTTAGAAACCACGAATCAGCCATATGCGATTGCTAAAATAGCGGGTGTTGAAATGTGTGATAGCTACCGAGCACAATACGGTTGCAATTTTATATCTGCGATGCCAACAAACTTATATGGCACGAATGACAATTACCATCCCGAAAATTCTCATGTACTTCCTGCTTTAATACGTCGTATTATACTTGCTAAAAAGAATAAAGATTCAAGTGTAGTTATTTGGGGCACAGGAACACCAAGTCGTGAATTTATGCACGTTGATGATTTAGCAGATGCTTGTTATTTTCTATTACAAAATTATGATGAACCAGGTCATGTTAATATTGGATGGGGATCTGATGTTTCAATTAAGGAACTTGCCGAAACAATAGCAATCGAACTTGGTTATAAGGGCACATTAGAATTTGATACTACCAAACCAGACGGCACTCCAAGAAAATTATTAGATACTACGAAAATTAATAACCTTGGTTGGAAGCCATCAATAAAATTAGAAGATGGAATAAGAAGGACGATTGAGGAAGTTATAAATAAGTTTTAGATTAGGAAAAGCATGCTTCTAAATTAATCACAAACCACCCACTCGGTGGTTTTTTTATTTCCTATATTTGTACATGCATCAAAAGGTAAACATATTAGGGATTCAAATTAGTAGCATCTCTAATAATAATTTATTGGCAGCTTTTACGCAGCATATATTTCATAAACAAAAAAAGCAGGTTTGCATTACGCCGGTAAATTCGGTGATGGCAGCTATTAAAAGCGAGCAGGTCAAAAATATTTACAATAATGCCGATTATGTACTTTGTGATGGTATGCCTATAAAATGGGCAGCCTCTTTTTTAAATACACCCATAGTGGAGCGGATTACGGGACTTGATTTATTGCCTAATTTAGTAGCGCTTTGTGCTAAGCATGATTTTAGTATTTTTTTATTGGGGGCATCACCTGGGGTAGGCGATAAATTAAAAGATATTATTTTAACTATGTATCCTCAAGCGAAAGTAGTAGGGGTTTATGTACCTCCTTTTATGAGCACCTTTACGGTAGAGGAAAACAATAAAATGATTACTGCTGTGAATGCGGCTTCCCCGGATGTTTTATTAGTTAGCCTTACCGCCCCTAAACAAGACATTTGGATTGCTGAAAATAAACATGCCTTAAATGCCACCCTGATGGTGGGTATTGGGGGTGCTTTTGAAGTAATGGCAGGCCTGGCTAAAAGAGCGCCTATATGGGCCCAAAAAGCGGGTTTAGAGTGGTTGTATAGGTTTATGCAAGAACCTAAGCGACTGTTTCGAAGGTATTTTATAGAAGCGCCTTTGTTTATTCCGCTAATCATCAAGCAAAAGTTGAGCACTAAAAAATAATAATTATTAGACTATATGCTTTCACTTAAATCCGTTCACCATATTGCCATTATTTGTAGCAACTATGAATTGTCTAAAAATTTTTACACCCATGTTTTAGGTTTTAGTATTGTGAAAGAAACTTACCGCGCAAATCGAGATTCTTATAAACTAGATTTAGCCTTGAACAATCAATACATGATTGAACTGTTTTCCTTTCCTCATCCGCCAGCGCGTCCTTCTGGCCCTGAAGCAACTGGTTTAAGACATTTGGCTTTTAATGTAGAAGACATTGTTGCATCTATAGCAGCATTAGAGCAAAAAGGTATTGTCTGTGAACCCATTCGTGTGGATGAATTAACCGGCAAACGCTTTACCTTTTTTGCCGACCCCGATGGCCTGCCCTTGGAATTGTATGAGGAGTAGGGGGTATTCTGGTTGCGTATAAATACGTTAAAATAGGGTTGGGTTAAGGGGTATTTTGCAGTGAAATAAATTTATTAAATTAAAAATGTTACCAAATTGGTAACATTTACTATATTTGTACAAATAATGAGAATTATAGCAATACGTACCATAAAAAAAGGGTACAAAGAATTTCCAATTGCTAAACAATCTTTATTAGCATGGAATGAAGAAGTAGAATTAGCAAATTGGCAAAACCCCAATATGCTTAAAGACCAACATTCAAGTGCATCAATAATAAATGCTAAACGAGTAGTGTTTAATATTCATGGCAATAAATTTAGGCTTGTTGTTGATATTGAATATCAGTTAGGTATCGTTTTTGTGGTCTGGTTTGGTTCTCATAAAGCCTATGATCAAATTGATGTAAAAACTATTAAGTATGTTAAAGCCAATTAAAACAAAAAAAGATTGTGATATTGCTTTGGAGCGTGTCTATCTTTTAATGCAAAAAGATATAAAACCTAATTCTAAAGAATCGGATGAGTTGGAAATTTTGTCTATCTTAATAAAAGAATTTGAATCTAAAGCGTATAAATTAGATAAACCTAATCCCATTGAAGCCATCCGATTTAGGCTCGAACAAAAAAATATGTCTGAAAAAGATTTGGCAGTAGTTTTAGGTTATCGGTCTAGAAAATCTGAAATTCTTTCTGGAAAAAGAAAACTAAGCCTTTCAATGATTAGAAAACTAAATGAGGAATTAAATATTCCAGCCGCTTCATTAATTCAGGCATATTAATAAATGGTTCGAAAAAAGCGAACTATTTGCATTGTCTTTACAATAAATATTTTATGGAAGTTTTAAAATATAAAATAATTGCTACTAAAAATCAATATAAAGAATATTGCAAAATATTAGAGAGTTTAGTATTTTCTAAATCAAAAAATAAAAATCTAAAGGATGAAATTGCATTGCTTACTTTACTCATTGAAAAATGGGATAAGGAGCATGATTCTTTTTACGAATTGGATCCTGTTCAGTTACTTCAATCTTTTATGCAAAGCCATCAATTAAAGGCTAAAGATTTAGTTGATTTATTAGGCATTAGCAAAAGCTATGTTTCTGAAATTTTAAATTATAGGAAAGGTTTTTCCAAAATAGTGATTCGAAAATTAGCGGATTATTTTAAAGTTTCACAAGAGGCTTTTAATCGACCTTATCTTTTGAAATAAATTGTGGTCTCGCCAAGATTGGAACAACTTGGCGTCCAAACTGTAAAAAAATAGTGGTCTCGCCAAGACTTGCAAAGCTTGGCGCCAAATTAGAGTCAATTGTGGTCTCGCCAAGAATCGAACTTGGATCTAGTGTTTAGGAAACACCTATTCTATCCATTGAACTACGGGACCTTCGACCTTTTAGCGATCGATGAGCGCAAAAATAACCACATTATTTGGTATCTTTACGCCTCTAATACATCACAATATGGGTTTTTACAATATCATTATTAAGTTTCGCTTCTGGCTGAGTTTAGTGGCTCTTGCCTTGGGTTTAGGCCTTGAACTTTCAGGTTTGGCGGGCTTCTGGCCTGTTTTTCCCCTTTATTTCATTGCTTTAATAGGTATTCTGAGCCATTTTTTCATTGGGCCCCTTCGTTTGGTACAAGCGCCAATGGAAGCGGGTGATATGGATGAAGTTGAGCGTATTCTAGCTACCGTATGGTTTCCTCAGCTTTTGTACAAGCCTGTCCGCAGTACTTATTATACCATCAAGGGCAATATTGCCAT
>Ga0304729_1000082_pt1 | contig 61887 bp, 88 predicted proteins | sample C_131016_MF_Meta_FD_190475 | JGI IMG/M metagenome (GOLD analysis project Ga0304729, IMG submission 190475) | Freshwater microbial communities from Lake Croche, Canada to study carbon cycling - C_131016_MF_MetaG (v2) (version 2) | ecosystem: Environmental > Aquatic > Freshwater > Lake | place... | reverse complement strand
TTAATCTTGCTGTTGGCGGTTCTAAAGTATCCAGCCACATGGATGGTTGGGCTATTGACTGCTCTTCTTCTGCTCATACTCCTCACGAACTATGTCAGCTTGTTTTGAAGGCTGGTATTAAGTTTGACCAGATGATTCACGAGTATGGACGTTGGATGCACATTTCCTTTGCGCCTGAGATGCGTCAGCAAGAGTTGACAATTTTTAAACCAGAAGGTAAATACAAGTCAGGCATCTGGACAGAAGCCCAATACCATACAAAGTAATATGCCACTAAGTAAACTTCAACTAAAACCCGGCGTCAATCGTGAAAACACGCGCTATACAAATGAAGGTGGTTGGTATGAATCCGACAAGGTACGCTTTCGTCAAGGCACGCCTGAGAAAATTGGTGGGTGGCAACGTATTTCTTCTGCTTCTTTTTTGGGCGTCTGTCGTTCTTTGTGGAACTGGATTACGCTGGCTTCTTTGAATCTGCTGGGAGTAGGCACTAACTTAAAGTTCTACATCGAGAGTGGCGGTGCATATAACGACATCACACCGGTCCGGACCACCAACACGCTGGTAAACAAGTTCACAACAAACACGGCAACTAATACAGGCACAACGACTACAGTAACAGTACAAGATACCAATGGCGGGTTTGTTAACAATGACTACGTCACCTACTACATTCCGGGGGCGGCATCCGTTACGTTTAACGGGATAACTATTACAAGTAACACCCAATACCAACTTACCTATGTAAGTGCTACTACATACACCATATCCGTTACAGGTACAGCCAGCGCTAGTTCCGCTGGTGGCGGAACAATTTACGCGGTCTATCAAGTTAATACTGGCCCCTCATACGCCGTGCCACTAACGGGCTGGGGGTCTAGCACTTGGGGGTCAGGCTCTTGGGGTATCGGCACTGCGACAACAGACGCTCTTCGTATATGGAACCAAATAAACTGGGGGCAGAACCTGCTGTACGGACCTCGCGGCGCACCACTGTATTACTGGGACGCTATACAAGGCGTAACTGGACAGTCCGTAACAATGACGATTGCTACCCCTTGCGTAGTGACTTCTACTGTAGCTTTTACGGATGGAACGCCCATTACGTTTTCTACAACGGGTTGGTTACCAACGGGGTTAGTTCCGGGCGTTACTTATTACACCAAGTATGTTTCAACCTACACATTTAATCTTGCGGCTACATCAGGTGGGGCATCCATAAACACAACTGGTACGCAAAGTGGTACGCAAAAAATAACCCAGCGTGGGGTATTGCTGTCTTCTTTAACAGGCTCGGATGGGTACGCGCCACTCTTTCAAAACGCATTTACTGTGTCAGACGCCAGTCGGTTTGTGCTTGTCTTTGGTACAAATGACTATGGAAGCACGGTGCTTGATCCGATGTTAATTCGTTGGTCAGACCAAGAATCTTTGACTACATGGTATCCCGCAGTCACCAACCAAGCAGGTAGTGTGCGGTTATCTCACGGCTCCAAAATAGTTACCACTGTACAAAGCCGTCAGGAAATTTTGGTTTATACAGACCAATCAGTTTATTCTTTGCAATACCTTGGACCTCCATATGTGTGGGGGACTCAGCTTCTTGGCGACAACGTATCTATTGCTGGGCCAAATGCTGCAACGCTTGCATCGGGGGTTACTTACTGGATGGGCGTGGATAAGTTTTACAAATACGATGGACGGATTCAAACTCTGCGTTGCGACTTGCGCCAATTTATTTATAGCGACATCAACCCCCAACAATACGACCAAGTATTTGCCAGCACCAATGAAGGCTTTAATGAGGTGTGGTTCTTCTATTGTTCTGAAACTTCTACGACAGTAGACAGGTATGTGGTGTATAACTACTTTGAAGATGTCTGGTACTACGGCACAATGGCTAGAACCGCATGGCTCGATACTGGGCTGCGCAACTACCCGTTGGCGGCAACATACAGCTACAACGTCGTCAACCAAGAATACGGCGTTGATGACAACGAGACAGGTACAACTTTGCCTATAGAGGCGTCTATAACTTCCGCTCAGTTTGATATTGGGGATGGGCATAACTTTGCGTTTGTCTATCGCATGATTCCTGATATGACATTCCGTGGCTCCACAAGCGGTACGACTCCCCAAGTAACTATGTATTTACAGGGGCTAAACAACTCTGGCTCAGGCATAACGCAGACAGGCAACGCCAATGTGACGTATACAGGGACGGCTCCAGCCGTTATTAACGTTGATCAATTCACGGGGCAGTTGTATATCCGTATACGCGGGCGTCAAATGCAGATGAAGATTACCTCTAACATTATTGGTGTGCAGTGGCAACTTGGCGCTCCTCGTATCGACATCAGACCGGACGGACGTAGATGAGTTATATCGTCACATCAAAATTTGAACTCAACCGCGCAGTTCAACCGCGCCTACCTGCGGCTACGCCTGAGTACGACATTAACTACATAAACCAATTAAACAACGTCTTGCGGTTGTACTTCAACCAGATTGACAATATCTTAGGACAACTTAGTACGGCTAGTGGAGTAATCCCAGCGCTTACTGTGTATACAGTAGCTACGCTACCCAGCGCGGCAACTTCTGGTGTGGGGGCTAGAGCCTTTGTATCGGACGCTTTGGCTCCCGCATTTGGCTCAACGGTAGTTACTGGAGGCGCTGTAAAGGTGCCTGTTTATTCTGACGGGACTGTTTGGAAAGTTGGGTGAACATGATAAACTCGATTAACCCCCTATTTACGAGGCAAAAATGAGCCTATCCCATTTAGCACGACACTTAGCCGAGCATGGTCGACACGGCGACACTATGCTTATGCACGTAACACCCGACGAAGTCGATAAGTTACAACGCGTTGCACGAGCACAAGGTGGTTCATTAACTGTTAACCCAGATACGGGTCTCCCTGAAGCCAACTTTTTTAGTGATTTAAACCCACTAAACCCCAACAGTGCTATTAGTAAAACGGGTGTAGCCCCTCTGTTAGTAGGTGCGGCTTTGGGTCCAGCAGGGTTTGGGTTGACTGCGGCAGAAGCGGGCTTAGCGTACGGCGGCATCTCTGCACTGTCTTCTGGTGATTTAGGTAAAGGACTAATGGCCGGTCTTGGCGCGTATGGTGGCGCAGGTTTGGCTGCTGGGTTGTCTAATATGGGGCAAGCATCGCTTCTATCTAATGCAGGGTATACCCCAGAAATAGCGGCGGGTACGCCTTTATCCGAAGCAAGTGCGTTGACCAATAACATGTCTGCCGTAGATAAGTTAGGCGCGGGTGCTAGTTATGCCGCAAGTAATCCCAAAGATGCTTTAGCCGCCCTTGGTAGCGGTAGTTTAATGAAAGGGGCGGGTATTTTAGGTGCCGCGACAGCTCCTATATTGGCAGCAAAAATGGTCAAAACTACGACCCAACCGCCTGCACAAACACCTTCATTGATAAGACCATACACATACACAGCCCGCCCTACTACACCTACAAACATGGTGGGTACACAGTACCGTCCCGGCGAAGACACAAGCGAACGCAACTGGATGACGGGTAACTTTACTGCCCAGACTCCTTACAAAGCGCCCGGTCCCGAGTATGCCGCAGAAGGCGGCGTTATAAAAATGGCGGAGGGTGGTGTACCTGATCTGTACGGCAACTTACAAAAATACGCATACAACCCCTCAACCGTTGGTTTTGACCCATCAGCCGGTTCAGTTAACTATGGCAAATTACCACGCTATAGATTTAATCCAGCTACAGGCCGCTTTGAACTTCTCCCCGCTTCAGTAACGGATTCTTCTACGGCTTCTGATGGCAGTGGTATGGGTGGTGATACTGGTGGCGGTAATGTAAGTAGTTCGGACACAGGTAGCAACGGGGGTGGCGGAAACACAGACAGTAGCAGTTCTTCAAACAGCACGGGCTCCCCAACAGGTTCTACTATGGGTGATATTGGCTACGCCATATCTAACCAATCTATTTCTCCTATGGCAGCAGCGATTGCTTCTGCAATGATGGATGCAATGTCTTCTACCAGCGTAAATTCAGTTAATGCTACAAACGGTATGGACGTAGAAAGTGATGCGGCTACTGCCGCTGGTGCAAGTACAGCCGCTGGCGCTGACGGCCCTGCTGGCGCTGGTTCTACTGGTATGGGTAGCGATACAGGTGGCGAAGGTGCTTCTGCTGGTGCAGCAACTGGCGGGGGTGCAGCCGGTGATAGCGGAGCAACCGGTGGTGGAGGTGGCGGAGCCGCAGGTGATGGTGGCTCTGGCTCTAGCGGTAGCAGTGGTGATGGTGGCTCTGGCTCTGGTTCTGGTGGCGATGGTGGCGGTAGTGGTGGCGACGCTCGTGGGGGTTTTTACCATAACGGTCAATTTAATTACCATCCACACATGGCCTACGGCGGTCTTGCAATGCTTGCAAGTGGTGGACTAGGTTCGCTTGGCGGCTACTCTGATGGTGGTCGTTTATTGCGCGGCCCCGGTGATGGCGTATCTGATTCCATCCCAGCGCAGATTGGTAACCATCAACCCGCACGACTTGCCGATGGTGAGTTTGTAGTACCCGCCCGTATCGTCTCTGAGTTGGGTAACGGTTCGACTGAAGCCGGTGCTAGACAGTTGTACAAGATGATGGACAGAGTTCAAAAAGCCCGCGCAAAAACAACAGGCAAACAGAAACTGGCTAAGAACACTAACGCGGCTAAGTATTTACCCGCATAAGGAAAAGAAATGGCAGATCCAACCCAAACCAATATATCGCAAACCACGATACCCGACTATGCGCGGCCTTATGTAGAAACGCTATTAGGTAAAACGGAAGCGATTACAAGCCAGAACCCTTATCAGGCGTATCCCGGTCAACGCACTGCGGACTTTACTCCGCTTAGCCAACAAGCATTTCAAGGCGCACAAAACTTAGGTCCTGCAAGGCAGATAGGCGCGGCTACAGACTTGGCTGGGTATGCGGGTGCGGGTGCTTTAAATACAAACTATCAGCCGGGTCAGTTTGGACCCCAGCAATTCCAGAACCAAGTAGGCGGGTACATGAACCCCTACTTGCAGATGTCTTTGGCTCCGCAGATTGCTGAAGCCAACCGTGCATATGACATTAGTGGTAACCAAGCAAAAGGCCAATCTGTTGGCGCTGGGGCGTTTGGAGGAAGTAGGCAAGCACTGATGCAAGCCGAGAACGAACGCAATCGCAACATGGGCTTGGCAAACATTATTGGTCAAGGCTACAACAACGCCTACGGACAAGCGGCTAATCAATATCAACAGAATGCACAACTTGGTGAACAGTCTCGCCAGTTTGGCGCGGGTCTTGGATTGCAAGGATTACAAACGGCTTTGCAAAGCGCGGGGGCATTGGGCAATCTTGGTGCTACGCAGTTCGGTCAGCAAGCACAGACTCTTGGTATTCAAGGGCAGATGGGTGTTCAGCAACAGCAACAACAGCAAAACATCCTTAACCAGCAGTATCAAGACTTCCTTGCGCAAAAACAATATCCATATCAACAGTTGTCTTACATGTCTGACATGTTGCGCGGGTTACCTTTGTCCCAAACAACACAGTCTGTGTACTCGAACCCCAGCATGTTGTCTCAAGTGGCGGGTCTTGGTTTAACTGGAGCCGCGGTTGGTAATGCGTTCCCCACTTTGTTTAAAGCTGACGGTGGCGCAATTAAAGACCAGCGCCCAGCAGGTTTGGCTGAGTTAGCAATTCACCAAATGGCATAAGGATTAACATGATTAACGTCCAACAAATCACGTCAAAACTCCGGATGATGCCGGATCAACAACTTCAACAGTACGCCATGCAAAATAAAAACGACCCATATACGGTGTCGTTAGCGTTGTCCGAAGCCAATACCCGCAAACAGGTACGAACCAGCCAACAAGCAAAAACGGCTGGCATGCAACCACCTAAAGTGGTTGACCAAGATATTGCAGGTATGGCCGCAGTTGACCCAATGGGCAACGTCATAGGCGCACTTCCAGAAGATATGGGCATTGGCAAGTTAGCGGCTCCTAACTTAAAGCGCATGGCTGACGGTGGGATTGTTGGTTTTGCAGGCGATGAAGGTAGCGTAACTCGCATGTCTGGCGCTGACTTGTTTGAAAAAGCTTTAAACGAAGAAGGCATTACTGACCCACTACGTAGAGCGTTTGCCAAAGCTGTTCACGGCCAAGAATCTAGTGGTAGAGCAGACGCCCCAACGTCAAATCGTGGTGCTGCTGGTCCAATGCAAGTTAGAGGCGCGGCATGGAAAGACGTGGCCACAGCTGACATGAGTCCTAAAAATCCGTTTGACAATATGCGTGCCGGTATTCGCTATGCCATGAAAGGTTTTGACGCATCTAACGGCAACCCCGTGTTGGCTGGCGCTTACTATTATGGTGGTCCGGGGGGCATGAAAAAGCTTATGGAGGGCAAAGCCGTCAGCGACCCACAAAATCCAAAAGCTCCTACAACTGAAGGTTACGGTAAATCCGTGGCTGAGCGCATGGTAAAGTTTTTGCCTGTTGGGTCTGCCGAAGCGGCGGAAGTACAAAAAATTGTTGGAAACACACAAGCAACGAAACCCGAAGCCGCGTCAGATACAACCGCTACAGAAAACGTACCAACCAGCCAAAGAACCGGCGCAATTATTCCGGCTTCGCAACTGGCAGGCGCTGGCATAGGAGCGTTAGATAAAATTCGCGGACTGTATAACACGTATGGCCCTACTACACGTACGGGGTCTATGTTCCGTAATTTACGTCCAGCAACACAACTGGGTATTGCGGCTGAAGGTGCTGCGGCTACCGCGCTTCCAGTTTCTGCTGTTGGTATGGGAGGCGCAACTCTTGCGCAAGGCGCAGCTAATGCCCTATCTAATGCTACGCCAGAACAATTGGAAATGTTGCAAAACGAGGTTGGAAGCGATACTGGATTAGCCGCCGCTATCATGAATCCCGCTAATCGTGGACCACAGCCAAATCAGATGCCGTACGGGCAACAAATGACAGAACTGGGTAAACGTATTGTTAGCTACCCAACAGGCGAAAAACCAAAAGAAGAAGTACCCGCATCAACAGATCGTTTGTCCCCACAAGTTCCTGATGAACTTAAACGTATTGAATCCGCACAACGTAGCGCTGCTGAAGATGTCCAAGTTAAACCACCAGAACCGGTGGCTGCCGCGCCAGCAACTGGTGAAAAGACCACAAGTGGTGGATTAGCTAGTTTGTTTAAAGACCCAGCGTTCTTGATGGGTATGCGTTTGATGGCAAGCAAGGACCCACGATTCCTTGGGGCTGCAGGCGAAGCCGGTATTGGTACAGTTGGCGATCTTGCTGCGGCAGAAAAAGCGTCAAGCGAATCCGAGTACCGTAAAGCAATGGGTAAATACTACGGCGCTTACGCAGACGCAATCGAACGTGGAGCCAAAGAAAAGAACGAAGTTCAATCGGCGGAAAAAGCTGCACAAGAAGCACTTGATAATTGGTCAAAAAACAATAAAATGGCGTTGTTACAATCTCCGGGTCTGTACGATCAGATGCGAGATAAATACCGTATGGATGCGTATAGCGCCTTCGGTATAAAAATGCCTCAAGCCATAGCACAGCAAGGGGCGCCACGAAATGACCCACTAGGAATCCTAGGTAAAGGCTAGTTATGAAAATTAGTGAAATACGCCAGCAATACCCGCAGTATGACGAGTTAAGCGATAAGGAACTGGCAAATGCACTACATAACAAGTTTTATCCGGAGATGCCAATCTCCGACTTTTACGAGCGTGTTGGATTAGCTAAAGAAGGCCTTGGCGCAGCGCTTAGTAAAGGTGCGGAGTCTTTATTATCCCAAGCCCGCACGGGTGTAAGTTCTTTACTAGGTGCTCCAGAAGAAGCAGGCCGTGAAGGAATAGAACGCGGACGCGACATAAGTTCGCGTTATGCCGAACAGGTGAGTCTTGACAAAGTTATTGACACGTACAAAAAACGTGGCATCTTACCCGCGGCTGGAGAAGCGTTAAGCCAAATCCCTGCCGCTTTAGCAGAACAAGCCCCTAATATTGCCGCTACGGTAGGCAGTGCTCGTGCTGGTGCCGCGCTTGGTTCTTTGGCCGGTCCTGTCGGTGCGGTAGTTGGTGGTGTTGGCGGAGCGTTAGTGCCCTCATTGCTAACCCAGTTTGGTGGAAACGTTGAACGTCAAGTTCAAGAAGGCGCTCCTGTTAGTCGTAGTGCCGCCGCCGCAGCCGCTGTTCCACAAGCCGCGCTTGATGTTGCGGGTACATTTATTCCGCTTGGTGGACGACTAGTCAGTAAGATGACCGGTTTGCCCGAGAAACTGTTGTTGGCAGGAGGCGCTAATGCTGAGAAACTGGCTAACGAAACACTATTAAAAACTTTAACTAAAGGCACCGCCACAGGTTTTGCCGCAGAAATTCCAACAGAAGTTGCCCAACAAATGTTGGAGCGGGCACAAGCAGGTTTGTCATTGTCTAGCCCAGATGCTCTTAAAGAATATGGCGAAACAGCATATCAAGTAGGGTTGTTGGCTCCGTTAGGTGCGGCGGGTAGGACATTTGACAAGGGTGCGGCAAGACAAGAAGTTGCCGCCAAGGAAGCCGAAGAAAAACGTAAGGCTCAACTTGAGCAGATGGGTTTAGACGAAGAAGCGGCAACAAAGAAAGCGGCTGAAGAAGCCGCGGCTGAGGCGCAAAAACAAACCCCCGAGTACGCGGTTGATTTTGGTAAAAAATTTAATGACTTACAAGCGCAGTACACCGCGCTAAAAATGCCAAAGCCCGGTGCTGACGCCACATTTGATCAAAAAGATGCGTATAAAGAAGCCCAAGCTAAACGCAAAGAATTAGGTAAACAACTTGCGGAGATGGCTCCGGAGTATCGCCGCATCAAACCTTTAATAGAACAGCAACGCGTTGCTCAAGAGAACGCCGATAGACAAACACAAATCCAAGCGGACTTGGAGAAGATGAAACAAGCCCCCGGCGTACAGCAAGGGCTTCCCGGTTTTGCTCAAACAGAAACAATTAACCCAGCGCCCCCAATCGAAGAAGATAAGAACGCCAAAGCCTTAGCGTTGTTCCAACAACAAAAAGAAATGCAGGGGTTGTTGGAGGATAACCAGACGCGTCTATCAGAAGCAGCCGCTAAACAAGATTATGACGCTCTTGATCGCACGCTCAATGAGCGTGACATGTTGCAAAAAGAACAAGACAAAGTTACGTCGTTATTAAAAGACACTGGTCATCCAATCGTCCAAGAGCAAGAAGCACAGCGTATTGCCGCTAAGTTAGACAAGGCAAAAGCAGACCTGACCAATATGGCCGGCGAAGGTATTGATCCTGTCAAAGTTAGAAAGAAGCGCGAAGAAATTAAAGCCCTTGAGAAAGCATTGTCCGAGTATGGTGGTGTTCCAACAGGGTTTGCTAAAGAAGATTACCGCCCCGCAGGTGGCGTGTCTGAGAGCAAAAGTTCATTTGGTGCGCGTGTATACAAACCCGGTGCTGAGGCTATTGAAGGACAAGAGCAAGATTTGTTTGCTTTGCGTGATGAGCAAGACAGACAAGCAGCAGCCGATGCAGAACGTAACCGCATGCTGGCCCCAGAGAAGAACGCCCTACAACGTATTGCTGAAAGACCCGCTGGTACAGTAGGACAAGGGCAAGTATCAACACAAGTCGATCAATTAGTAGACACACTGTTTAAGAAAGACACACCTATTTCTGGGCGTGTGGTGCTTGGCGCATCTACAACAAAACTTAACAAGGTTGACGAGATTGATGCGTTAAGGGCACAACTTGCCCACGCAGACATTACAAACAACAAAGTTCGCGCACAAGAAATCCGTAAGCGTTTGGATGATCTGGGTGTGCCTGAGACAGAGACTGGCGGAGACTTAGATATTAAAGATACCGCCCGTGCTGCTGGTATTGAAGGACGCCTGACTCCCGAAGCTATGGCAGCTAACCGCGTGCAACGCGTGATGCAAAAGCAAATTGGTTCATTTGATCGTTTAGCCAACTTTGTTAACAATGTGCGGGAGAGTAACCAAGACGTTTCATCAGAGCGTCAGCAAGCGTTGCGTGATGTAGCCGAACGCGTTAAAGATACTTCTATCGGCATGGCGCTGACTGAAATGCAAGCACGACGTGCTCAAGCCGGTAAGCCCCCACTAACTACGCAGGAGCAAGTAGAAGCTGTCGGTAAGTTAGAACAACTTTATACAGAACTCATTGAGCGCGGTGCTGGGCTGTTTGAAAAGCCTGTAATGGTGGGCGAGAAAGCCCAGATGCGTGCCAACAAGGTTGTGCGGGGTTCTACAGAAGAACTACGCCGTGCGCCATTAGGAAAACGGGTATTTAATAATTTTTCTGCGGCAATTGATTCATTACGCACACAGGTGCGTGACACTATTGATGAAGCGTCTGGCGCACAAGCAACGCCTGTAGAACGTAAAGCTCCGGCAGAACCAAAGCGCGTCGAACCAGATTTGCGTACGCAGTTCCAAGGACAAGAGCGTTCACTTGATGAACAATTTAAAGCCGCGCTGGCTCGTGCCGACGAAGCAGAGACAAAAACGTTAGAAGACTTACAAGCTAAATACAAAAACTTATCCCCCGAAGCACAGGACATGGCGCGGGAGCAGTTGCGTAGAGTTGAGACAGGCCGTGATTTAGATATGCCGCGTCAACTTACCGACGAGTTGGCGGACTTGCGCCAAGCAGGTGTGAGCGACACAGGACAGAACGAACTGTTCCCCGGTGAGTCAGAGAAAGGCGTAACCCGAACCACATCCAAACGCTTCATGAACTTCTTGGATAGCGGTGAGGTACAAAAACTACGCCTTACTATTGCCGAGGAAGCGAAACAAGCAGAGTTCCAAGCCAAGCGTGCCGCAACGATTGCCGCCAAGGTTGAAGATGAAGCCCGTAAAGCCGATGAGTTTGCTAAGAAAGTTGAAGCGGCTAACAACAAGACACCGTTGGAAAAAGCCAGAGCTGCATTTGCTAAGGTAAACGCCGCAGACTCTAATGTACAGATGGCGATCAAGACAGCCGATGCTATACGCAAGCAACGTATGGGGGCTCGTATACGTATTGCCACAATGGTTGAGCAAATTGATTCTTCTCATAGAAAAGCACAAAAACAGTTAGACGAAATTCAAGGTTTGTACGACTACATCGTGCAACAGTTCTTGTTAAAACCAAAAAATACCAAGGTTAGTGTTGGTCTGGACTTCTACGAAAAAGAACTTAAGAAAGCCGAGAAGCGCGTAGCGTCTACGCAAAAGGCTTTAGATGCTGCCAAAGCTACGCAAGAGCGTATTATTAAAGATCAAGCCGACGACACTATTAGCAACTCGTTGGTCAGAGAAGGCGAGAAAGCCGATCGTGAATACCAACGCGCCAAAGACCGCGTAACCGAAGCGCAAGCCGCAGAAGTCAGGGCACAGAACGCATTAGAAAAAGCACGACTTGAGATACCCAAACAGCCTAAAGAACAAACTTTGCGTGAGATGGCGGAAGCCGCTCCTGTCGAACGTGTTACTCGCGGTTACCGCGATACGTCTGACCCTGCTATACAACGCCAAGTTAAAGGCCTGCGCGGGATTATCGGTAAAGACGAAAGCGCTTATACCAAAGCAGTTGAAGCAGACAACATGGAAGCGGCAGAGAAAATTGCAGATCGCATTCAAGGGCACTACGACAAGATCAATGACATACTGAACAACGCCCCATTCAAGAGCATTACGCCAGAGAACGCGGCGGAGACTAAAGCCTTTGAGGAATACGAGCGTGCACAGCAAGCGGCGTTGGAAGCAGACGTTACAAGACTGCGCATGCGTCTTGACTTGCCATCATTGAAGTTGACCGAACGTAAGATGGGCGCTGTGGCACGTACACAGCGCGGCGCGGTTGTATCCACTATCAAAGAGCCAAGCGTAGCGCAACAGGAAAAAGCCGCCGCTAAAGCACAAATGTCTGTGCTGGAGAAGATTGCCAAAGTACGCAACGAGTTACAGACTATTGAGAACCAACTTGAGTACATCAAGAACAATCCGTCTGCAACCAAAGAAGGCAAAGCCAAACAGAAAGCCGCAAAGGCTACGGCTACCCAACGTAAAGCGGACTTGCGCGCAGAACTTAAAGACTTGTCTATAGCGCAAACTGCCGCAGTTACAGAAAGTAAACAGACTAAGAAAGAAAAGAAACAGGTACGCACAGTCGGTAAAGAGATTGTCCGCATGGACACAATGGATGTTGGCACTCCGGTTGGTGAACTTGAGGCTGGCGACACAGATTTAAACAGCCTGTTCCGTACAGCCACACAAGGTGGCACCGGTATGAAGGCGGCAGAGGTTACGCGTCTTGTTGACCGCATCATTGCTGATTGGAAAATTACGCCAGAAGTTGTGGTGGTAGACGACGAGACTGGTTTGCCTCAACGCATCCAAGATCAGGCTGCACGCGATAATAAGACTGGCATGATCCCCGGTCTGTATGACCCAAAGACCAACACCGTGTACATGGTGGCGTCTAACTTGCACACAGGCGAAGATGTAGCGTTGACTATTGCCCACGAGATTGCCGGTCACTTTGGTTTGCGTGAGATGCTAGGCGACAGCTACAACCGCGCCATGAACAACATCTACAACGGCAACGAAACGGTGCGCAACCAAGCCGATGCCAAGATGAAAGCCGAACCTAATTTGAGCCGTGAAGTTGCGGTGGAAGAAGTTTTGGCTGAAATGGCAGAGACTGGCGTCGAGCCGACTCCAGATACACGCAGCGCTTTGCGCCGCATATTCGATACCATTAAGAACTGGTTTAGCCGTACGTTTGGTACCAAGACTGTTAGCGATAACGCTGTACGTCAAATCGTAGCTAACGCTAGACGCTATGTACAAAAAGGCGAAGGCGGTCTAGGCGGCGAAGTTGATACGTCTGGCATCTTATACAGAACAGTTCCTAAGTACGCAAACCCTGATCTTGCGGCGGCGGGTGATATTGCGGACAAACTTGTTGCTAAACAAAAAGGGGTCATTGACACCATACGCGCTAACTCTAGTGGCTTAGCCTTTGAGACGCAGTTAGTTGATCGTTTTGCTGGTTTTGAGCGTTTGTCTAAATTAATGGACTCGCTCAAGGGTTCACAGATGATGTACTACTTGCGCATGTACGACCAACGCATGAATTTTACGGCTCAATCTGTTGGCAACGGCGCTCTGCAAATCGTGGAAAAGAAACGTGCAGACGGCAAGACTGAGTATTTGATTGAAAGCAAGAAAGGGCCAAGCCTCAAAGGCGTAGTGGACATTTTGAAAGATGCTCCCGCTGGTAGTCCAGATGCTGCAAATCGGTTGTTTACCATGTTCTTAGCTGCTAAGCGTGCTGAACGTGTTGGCTTAGATAAACTAAACTTTAATGGTCGTATAACTCAAGCAGACTTGAACAAAGCCATGAAGGCTATTGAAGACACGCCCGGATTAAAAGAAAATTTTGAGCGTGCGCGCATGGAGTACAACGAGTACAACAAGGGACTGATTAGTTTCCTTGCACAGACTGGCGCTATTTCTAAAGAAGTTGCTACGCGTTTGTCTGAGTCCAACGACTACATACCGTTTTATCGTCAGCGTGGGGGTGTAGCTGAATTAATGATTGGTGGTGAAAATCCAATCCGTGTTGGCAGTATTGCTGAACAACCTTATCTAAAAGAATTAGTGGGTGGCGATGAACCAATCATTGATTTCTTAACCAGTTCGGTACAGAACACAAACATCTTGACCGACATGGGCTTGCGCAATATAGCCACGAAGAACGCTGTGTTGGAGTTGGTCAACCTAGACTTGGCAAAGATTAGCAAAGCTAAAGTAGCTGGTCCTGACGTTGTTAAATTTAAAGTAGACGGAGAAGACCGGTTTGCGTTGATTGATACTGACCAAGTTGGTATACCCGCAGACATCTTAGTTAAAGGCATGGAAGGTATTCCTACCCAGATGCCGTTTGCTTTGCGTGTGCTTGGTGCTCCTGCAAGATTATTACGCAAACTTGTTACTGCTACACCGTTATATGCCGCTAAGCAGTTATTTCGTGACTCGTTAGCCGCACCTTTAATTTCTGGCGCAGACTTTACACCTGTTATGGGCGCACTTAAAGAAATAGGTGGCGCTGCCAAGGGCACATTGGAGAGCCGTGGTATCACAGGCGGCCAAGTATTTACTGGAACAAGCGAAGATTTAACAAACATCCTGCGTGACATTACGGCTGGCAAGTCCAACTGGTCTTCACTGGTGTCTAAGTTTGAAGCTATCTCTATGGAAGCGGATGCGTTGACTCGCCGTGCTCAGTACAACAGCTATATCAAACAGGGTTTGTCCGAGATGGAAGCCACGCTGATGTCGTTGGAATCTATGAACTTTAACAAACGTGGCGCATCTCCAAGCATCCATGTTATTAACTCGCTTATCCCGTTCTTTAACTCACAAATTCAAGGCTTGAATGTTTTATACAAAGCGTTGACTGGCAAACTGCCGTTCAACGAGAAACTTAAAATACAAGAGAAGTTAATGACGCGGGGCATGATGTTAGCCGCCGGTACGCTAGCGTACACCGCAATGATGCAAGACGACGAAGCCTATAAGAACGCTACACCAGAACAAAAATACGGCAACTGGTTTATGCGTTTGCCCGGTGTGGATGAGCCTATTCGCATCCCAATACCGTTTGAAATTGGTTACATCTTTAAGGCTTTACCCGAAGCGTTGTACAACACCATGGTAAATGAGCACGGCGGTGAGGAAGCAGTTAAAGCGTTTGGCAGCATTATGCAAAACACAATTCCCGGAGGCTCTTCCTATGGTATACCGCAAGCGTTGCGTCCCGCTATTGAAGCAGGACTTGGCAAATCGTTTTACACAGGGCGCGACATTTTGTCAGCGCATGAAAAGCAACTACTGCCAGAAGATCAGTTCCGTGCTAACACAACCGAAGCCGCTAAACTTGTTGGTAAAGTAGCGGGTGTATCGCCTATTGTGCTAGAGCAATTGGTTCAAGGCTATACCGGTACGATGGGGTTGGCTTTCTTACAAGCCGTAAGCACGGGCGTGCCAAAAAGAGAAGGGCCAGAAGGCGCGTATAAGCGTCTGTCTGAAATGCCTGTTGTCGGTGGAGCGTTCCAACCAAATGACGCTGGTGCCATTATTAACCGTGTGTACGACCGCATGGGGCAGTATAAGCAAGTAGAGGCATCTGTAAATGAAGCCATAAACAAAGGTGATAGAGCCAGAGCGATGGAGCTTATTAACACCCGCGGTAACGAGTATGTAGCAGCAGAAGTTGCAGATATGTACACCTCTACTATGAAGGACTTGACTCAGATGGAGCAAGCTATTAGAGCTTCTAACATGACGCCAGAAGTGCAACGTAAAAAACTCGATGATGTGCGCCAAGCCAAAATTCAGTTTGCTCGTATGGTTGAAAGGGCGTCAGACATTAGGTCTTTACCCCGACTCGGTGAAACCACACCCCGATAAGTTCGTTGCGGATTGAGGGGTAGGCTTTGGCGTCAAGGATACGCAGGCGTACTGCTTGCTTTAATCCTTCTTCGCGCACGGCATCCGTATCAAGGCAGGGGACAAAGAACCCCTGCCCCTTCTCAGTCTGATCCCACGGATAGTGTATTTTTAGCTTCATTGTCCATATCAGAAATTCGACGGCTTATCTTGAGCACTGACACGCGCATCTGGGGGCCTTGAGTCTTAGCAGTCATGTCCTTCTTAGCCATATGCGACACGGTGAACTGCCCTGCCAACTGACGCTTAAAGTCCGCATAACCAAAACTCATTGACGAGCAGTAGGCTTTAAGCAGTTGTTCCTCAATATAGAAGTCTACGTGGTCTGGCGTGAATCCGTGCTCAACGCGACCCATAATTTCTGAACGTGTTGTAGCCTTGTCAACTTCTCCGCCACCGCCAAGTTCTGCCAAGATGCCTGACTCCATGTTGCGGATGACAATAAAGTGTCCATAACTCTCACGCACATAGGAATTCAACACATCTTCCGCGCTACGCACATTGGCCTTGATGTTGCCCCGCATCGAGTGCACCACCTTCTTCAAGCAAGCAATCACAGGCTTGACTGGGATATTCACAACGCCCGCGTCTTTCATAAGCACTGCCGCCATGATGATGGTGCCGATGCCAGCCATCCAGAAACGCTCATCGTTAGTAGCGCCAAACTCTTTGTACATCTGCACGACAGAATCAGGTACATCTTTATGTAGGCGGTCTAAGTTGTCCACCATGTACTGCGACAACATGTGGCCTGCTACTGCGTAGTTGCTATGCAACGACTTGATGACCTCGATCTCGTATGGCTCCCACGCTAACTCTTGGGTCAGGATGAATTCCAGCAAGCGTCGCAACTCGCCCTCAGATGAGTGCTTGCGTCCACCAGTTAAGCCGTCTACGACGTGGGTATTAGATGACATGATCGCGTTGGTCATCCATGTCGACAAGTTGATACGTTCCTTGTTAGCGCCTGACTCCATGCGCTCCTTGCCCCGACCCTCAGTCATATCCAGTAGGAACTCAGGCAACCATTCAAAGTTAGCGCGGTTCTTACTAGTCAACTCATCAGTAATCAAAGGCATGCTGCAAAGCAAACCAAGACGCTGTTGCATGGCAACAGGCGATGTGCTCTTACCCGTGCGGTAGTGGACTGGGTGACCCCAGATGGAAGCGGCGGCTTCTAGCGCAAGCGACTTGCCTGTACCCGACTCAGTCGAACCACAATGGTATGTGATGCCATAGATACCCGTGAAGCGCATCAGCGGAGCGCTTGCTCCAGCCAACATGATTGTTAGGTGCTCCCACATCCCCTTCTTAATAAGCATCTGCACAAATGTGCGCCATGCCTCAATCGTTCCTGTTGGTTTGGTGTTGGAGACAATGTTCTCCAGACCCGGCATCGGCACGCTTACAGGCGGCATACCCTTAGAAAAAATCTTCCCAGCAAAAACGAACGTATCGTTTTCTTGCCAGCCATAGTTTGTAGGCACTCTAACGGGGGCCTTCCCAGTACTTGCTTGTTCCACACTCGCCCTTACATAATCAAATAGGTTCTTGTCGTTGCCCGAACCATAAGAGGCAATTACGTTCTGAAGCGCAAGCGCTTTGACCGTTTCGTCTTTACTCACCACAGCCTTTTGGGACATGGTGACTGTCTCAACACCTTCAGGGCGCATGCAAAGCATGTGCACTGTGTGCTCTCCGTTGTGACGAAGAATGTCCACGACAAACAACTCGTACGGCAAGATCATGATCTGTCGCTTGGTCTTGTTGCCTTGGCTATCCTCGTCTTCTTTCTCCATGAATACACCACCACGCGCACCGTATGCGTATCCTTTAGGTGGGGTAGGGCGAAGTACTTTACGCACTTCTTCATGGAGCGATGGGCTCGTAGTCGGTACATGCACTTCAATCTCTTTAGGGGAGGTATCGAGCATGATCTCGCGTCCAAGCGCCAGTGGGTTTGTTATCTTTCCAAAGTGCTGACAGCCATCACAGATGCCGGGGTTTTCACTATCGAACTTGACACATGGATAGGGACCCTTTATCTCGGCCAGCTTTTGTTGCATACGCTCATGCGTGTAGGGGTGCAGTTCCGTTAACCATATTGTCGCTTTCTCTGCATCCGAACAGGGCTTAGCAATACTCAACCACCCACGCCACAAGGGCTCCATGCCGTCATCACTAGCGTTCTCTGCGTAGTGGCGCAACTGGGCACAGCCTGTACCCGCCTTAGTCTTCTTAAAGATGTTGCCAAACTTAGTCGTGCTGTTCTCGAACAGGGTCACGGCAGTCGTAGACAGGGGCGTGGTGGGGGCGTTGGTTGGGCGTTTGCCGGGCAGAGCCGTCAGTGCAGAGACTGGGGCAATACTCTTTAACTGGCTCACTACGTGAGCTTTCAAATCTTCAAAGTTAAATGTGTCGCCCTCTGCCAGTAACTTGACTGGGCGTGGGGTTTCGTACTTGGCTTTGAAGTTAAACGTCTCAGGTATGCGTAGCACACGAGCGGCGTCCGCCGTCACAGTCATGTCGATGCTGAGTTTTTGTTGCTTGCACAAGCGTTTGAAGTTCTCTGCAAGCGGTTTCCATTCAGCAATCTCTACTGTTTCATTGAACGGCCAGTAACAATGCAGCCCTCCACCAGAGCCAACAATCCACGGCGTGCCAAGTAAGTCCAAGCCAGTCTCGGCAAGGAATGCTTTAAGCGCGTATGCAGCTTGCTTCTTGGTGTCATACCCATCCATATCGATGAACAGCGCTTTGATGAAACGGGCGTTCTCTGCCTTGCGTTTCTTTGCGTCATCGAATGTAGCCAATGCAAAAAATACATCAGCCTTCTGCTCCACCCAAGTGTCAACCTTGGGGTAAAAGTCATCCAAGTTCTCCGAGAATAGATGTTCTTTTTTCTTAGACAGTTCCGCCGTGCAATACGCCCCGTGACCCGGAGACGGCAAAACCACCGCTAGGAATTCAAGCGGGTTCATGAAAGTCCTTGGTTTTGCTTAGTAGAAGAGGCTTAGTTGTTTTTCGTCAATGGGTGGGAACTCATTGGCTGGCGCTAGTGCAGTAAAACGGCGCAACAATTCCTTCTGCCATGTGTCCGGCAATGTGCCGTACATGTCAAGTTCATCCGCTGCAATACGGATTAGTTCTGTGTTACTTAGGTTTTTAGGTTGAATACTTTGCATGTTTCTCTCCAAGCCTCATCGGCTGATTTTGTTTTTTGTAATATTTCAAGAAGGACTTCGGCGCGGTACTCATAAGCGGGGAAGATGTCTTTGCCCAAGAACCAGTTGTAAACTGTTTGGCGTGTAACACCCAATGCTTTTGATATACGCACCACCGAAAAGTCATGGTGGATTGCCCAACGCCCTAGCTGTGTCCCTAAAGACTTAGGCGTCTTCGCAATCTCGTCAATAATTTTTTGTGAATATGGCATGGTTGAAGAGGGGGCACGAAGCCCCCGTTCCTACTTAGTCTTCGTCGTCCCACGCACCGACTACGTCAGCGAGTGACTTCTTGCCGGGCACGGCGCTAGGCTTCTTCTCTTCCTTGCGTACGGTTGGCTCGTCTTCCGCCTCAACCTCAACTGCCTTGGGCTTAGCCTTGGCTTTCGGTGCTGGTGCTGGTGGCTCATCTGCCTCGTCGTCGGCTAACTGAGCAACGCTCTTCTTAGGAGCAAGTCCCTTGATGGCGTCAGCAGGTTTGCTGTCCTGTGAAGACACATTCAACACAACGGCTTTAGCCGCATCGTCTGTCGCGCCTTGATCGGCGGCTTGCGCATACTCCTCATCAGTCAACCAACGCATAGCCTTGAAGTGCAACTTGGGCGCTTCGGCTTTAGTATCAAACTTCATGCGGGTCACGACCATGCTAGGGTCAACTGACTGGGCAACCAACCAACGGGCATACGCTTGGAGTGGGCGGTTCTCGCCGTCTTCCTTGCCAAAGATGGATGTAGCGGGCAAAGCCAACTGCATTACGTCACCTTCAACATTGTTAGCCAAGACAACAGCAAGGCGCTGTTGGTAACGGCAAGCACGGCTTTGTCCAGTACCGGAACCAGCCACGTTTTGTGGACAGCTTGCACAGGTATCAGACTGCGCGTTCTTGGACTTGGCATCTGGCTTGTCGCCATCGTTTGACCAGCAGTCAGGGGCAGAAACTGTTTCACCGTCGTATGCCTTGGCATAGAAGGTGCGTGCCACTTTAGGGGCGGCTTTAACAATCACCACATCAAGGAAGCGCTCGTCGATAGCGGCAACTTCCTTACCACCGGACAAGAGACGGAACACACCGCCCTTGATGGAGATACGCTTGCCAGCGTTGTTAGCACCACCGCCACCCGCTAGGGCTCGTGCTATGTCAGAGAGTTCGCCCGTGCGTGCAAACGCTGGGAGTTGGGCGGGATTAAATACTGCTACGTTACTCATTTAGTTTCTCACTTTGCTGAAGGTTTGCGTACCGATACGTCATACTCTGAATTTGAATTCAGTCCCGGGGGTACGACACCGGGGTTTTCTTCGAGGAACTGCTTCATGTTTGTCTGGGCAATCCGCTTCTCGAACAAGTCGAGTGCATCGTGCTCGGTCACAAACTTCTTGAATGAGTCCCAGTCGGCGGTTGAGTAGCGAGTCTTGACAGACAGGACTACGGTGCCTTGGTCAGTGCGAACGGATGTTACGCCGAGCGCTTGCATTTGCTCTTTCATAGCGTTTGCTACCTCTTCCTGTTGTGCCTTAAGTACTTCGACTTTCGTGTCGTACTCCTTGGTCAGTTCAGAGATTTGGTCGCGCATTCTACGATAGACTTTTGCTAATTTGTCGAGTGGAATTGGTTGGTCACTCATTTTGTTTTCTCCTGATGTTTTGTCTAAGGTTTGACAGTGTACACGAAATTAATTTGTTTGCAAACTCCTTTCAAGATTTAATTTCATTCTCGAACAACTGTGTTAAGAGTGAGTGGTCACTCACTTTGGAAGTCAATGCTTTAAACATCTTCTTCTCTATCGGGCTACCTTCTATGTGAAGAACTGTAACCTTGTCGGAAGTCTGACCTTTCCGGTCAGCGCGGGCAATACACTGGATGTACTGTTCAACAGACATCAGTGGGCCGTAGAAAACAACTGTATCAGCGGCGGTCAATGTGATGCCGTGTGCGGTTGCTTGTGGTTGCATCACGAGGATGCGGGGTTCTGGGTCAGTTTGGAATCGGCGGATGATGTCACCACGCTTGGATGCCGGCACGTCTCCACGAATCATTTCTGCTGGTATGTTTTGTTTGGCAAGGTGTTTGATGATGGCGTCGATACTGCTAGTGAACATAGCAAACACAATTACTTTCCTTGAGGTCTCTGTCAGTATCTCTTCCAGTACCGACAAGCGGGGCGCAGCATCAAACTCAACCACCTCACCGTCGTCGGTGTAAGCAGCACCACATGAAATCTGTAATAGTTTGGAGACACCTGCCGCCGCGTTGACCGCACTGATTGTTTCGCCCGCCGCTTGAATGAGCATACGTTCTTTGAGTAAGTCGTAATACTTTCTTTGTTGCGGTGTCAACATAATCTCGCGGGTCATCGTTATAACAGGTGGTAAATCCAAGCACTCTTCCTTGGTAAAGCGTATAGCGGGTTGAAGCGCTTCGTGCACTTGCTCCGCCGCATTTGCTTTCGGTGCCCACTTAAACAGCGTCACCTTATTCATTACCTGATCCCGCCACGCTGTGTAGAACTTCGGGACTCCGCTTGGGTTTACCAACTTCGCTAAGCCATAAGCATCCGCAGGAGATTGCGATGCTGGCGTGCCAGTCATCATCCACAACAGGGTATCGGGTTTGATGATGGATTGCAGTGATTTCCATCTCCGAGTAGTAACGGTCTTGTACGCGTTTGCCTCATCCACAATAACCAAATCAAACTTGCCGTTGGAATTTATCTCGTCCGCTATAAGGTTCAAGCCCTCGTAGTTGGTGATGACAAAGTCGTATTTTTGTTGAACCATCTCGATGCGACGAGATGCTTGTGGGTGGTGTGCGATGACTGCGCTACGGTGAATGATGCTGGCGTTTAAGTCTTGCATCCACGCTGACTGCATGATGGAGAGCGGGCACAGTATCAAACACCTACGAACCTCACCGCGTTGCATCAGGTAGTCTGCTGCCCATAGCGCCGACAATGTCTTGCCTGTGCCGGGTTCGGAGAACACAAACGCTTTGCGATGTAGTGTGAGGAACGAAGACGTTGTAACTTGGTGCTCCATAGGCTTGTACTTGCCCGGCCAGTTGTAGCGTTTCGTGATGGGGGATGGTACGTTTTTAACGCCCATGTTTTTAAGCACGCGTGCTTCATCCAGTCCCCAGAAGACAGCAACATCCGCAGACCCATCATCGTATTGCTCAACGATCTGACTGCGTGGAATGATGCTGTATTTTTCTGGGGTTCTGGTTCGTAGTAAGAGTGCTTTGTCTTCGATTATTTCCATTTGCTTCTCTGATGTTATTTGTTGTCGCCTTGGTTGGCGCTTCTATTACGTAGTCTTAAGTTACCTGCTGTGGTCTTGCCGCCTTTGCGCAGTGGTGTTTTGTGGTCGATGTCTTTGCTAGAGCGATCAATCTTTTTCTTGTCATACAACTGCCTGGCCTTTTGGCGCTCAAGTTGATCGTCTGTTTCACCTGTTTTCTTTTGTAGTTTGTATGCGTGTTTGTAATCACGTTTGCCATTTACTTGTGTCATGCTAGTGCTCCTTATGAAATTCGCATGATTTAACTGGGCACCATCCGCATAACGGGGTGCGTGTTGGGTTCCACACATCAGCGTCCATCGAGGCCGCTATGCGTCCGACGCGTTCTCTGTATCTCCACCACTCTGCATCGGTTTGGTCAACGGTCATGGCGTGCTTAACCATATCGTTTTTAACTACGAATAGCAAGGCGGATTTGATTTCTCGAATGTGTGGGAAGTTGGCGAAGACCATGAGAGACATGAGTTTGAGTTGCTCACGATCAGGGTATTTGTTGTTGCCCGTCTTGTAGTCAACCACCCATGCAGTCATGTTCTCGTCATCTAGTATCAACAAGTCAGCCACACCCCGAACCCACACGTCCTTATCAAACCAACCTGTGGGCTGTAGGTCTTCGGTTAACGCCATTTGGTACTCGACCAACTTGCGACCGGGCTTAGCCATCAACGCGTCTAGCGTAGTTTTAATGAACTCAAATTGTTGGGGCAACGGCTCCCCTTTACCAACATAATCTTCGGCTGCTTTGTGTAGCTCTTTGCCATACAACACGGCTTCGGTTTCTTTGAAGGGGTACTTCTTAAGAATCTTTACTTCGTGGTAGCGACGAGCGCAGCCTTCATAGTCTTTAAGGGAGCTGTGGCTCCAAACAACTTTAGTCATTGAATTTCGCAGTCTCTATTGCTTTGGTTAATCTCTTGGCAAAACCCGTCACGAATCGCTCATTACGATTTAAGGTGTCATACCCCATGTCGTCAAGTATTGCGTGCACTAACTCATGCCAGAACGTATCGTTTACATCGGTTTGTTTAAATTTCTGGCCTGTCTGTGTGTTGGCTAAACCGATTCGGATTTTTTGTTCAGGGTAGTAAACCTTGCCCATGTAACCTTTCTCGGCCATAGCCTCGACAACTTCCACGCTGTACCATTTATGACCGACTCTAATTTTCTTTGGTATCTGCATGCTTCTCCTATTGTTTTGCTAACCCGTATCTACGGTGCGCGCCACCGTCAGCGTCTAGTGGAATCCTCGGCATATACCGTGGCTCCATAGTCATCTGCGCCAAGACCCAAGTCTTAGCGTCATCAACCTCTGCATCTGGCACAACGGCGATCAACTCGTCATGTACCGTGCCTTTGACTGGATATCTCTTTGCTACGCGGAGCATCCCGTCTGTCATCACGCATCTTGCTACGCCTTGCGTGATGTTGTTTGTTATCTTACCTGCATACAGTTTAGTCGAATCCTGTCCGTATGTCCACTGCGGCCTACCCTTGTCGTCCTTGGTGCGCTTTAAGTCAGGATACAGCAGGCTCATACCAGAGGGCAGAACGATTGCCTCCTTCTTAAACGTCAGGCATTTGTAGGTGTACTCCTTGCCCCCGTACAGGCTCGTCTCAATGAGTTGTCCAAGCATCCCCCAAAAGTCAACCACAGGCGTAGCAGTCGAGCGGTAGATGTCGATGATCTTCTTGGAAGCCACGCAGTGGATGAGCAATTCTTTCTCGCTACAAGTGTGGGGAATCTCCCGCATCTTCTCGACGTTCTCGTCCCAGTCTATGAAACGCTCAACAACTTCCTTCGTGACACCCAGCTTTTTCGCGAAAGCCATGTCGTACCTGACTGGCGGAGCACCAAGGAAGCCAGTAAGGAGTTGGGACGCAAATGAAGCCCAGCCCAAACCGTATCCGCAACCCAAGAGTGCGCTCTTCGCAGACTGCCGTAAATCTGGGTGCGATTCCTTACTAAGTCCGGGTATGTTAAACATCTGCGCACCGAACGCTGCGTAAGGGTCACCTCCTGACCGGAAGATTTCAAGCATCTCTGAGTAATCCGAAAGCCACGCGAGTACTCGCGGTTCAATCTGCGATAAGTCACCAACGACAAGCTGGCTACCTTGGGGAGCCATAACCGCTTTGCGTAAGAATGAACCACGCTTGAGGTTTTGCATGTTGATGGCCGAGCCTTTGGCTGCCGTCCAACGACCCGTCGCCGCACCGTAGTAGGAGAGAGGAACTGGTAAGGCACCGCGTTGACTAATGTCGAGGAATCTCTGAGCCCTTGTGCGCTCGGTGGTAGATTTAACCCGAAGGCGCGCTTCACAAAGGAGGGCAACGTCTTCACGTTCACCGTTGAGTAACGCTTGGAACATCGCATCGTTCTTAGCCAACGCAAGCGTTTGCTTGCCAGTAGTTTTACTGACTTTGGTGGGGACAGCCACCCCAAGCGCGTCAAGTAAGGTCGCAAACTTTGGATTCGACGCGAGCGAAGTTTCCTCCACGCCGAGCCTTTGTAATAATTCATCACGCTTCTCCTTTTCTTCTAGTATGGCATCGGTCAACATATTGGGATCAAGAATTAACATTGGTTGCGTGTACATCTTGAGCGTCATGTCTATGAGTCTTAGCTCCTTCTGTGGATAGGATACAACCAACCGTTTGAATATTTCTTCGCACAGAAACACATCATGTTTGCAGTACTCAGCGAGTTCTCCTTCGAGCGTGGGGTGTAGCTCGTGAACTCCATCAGTTGAATAAACGGCGGTGCCTTTTGCTGGTAGTCCAAAATCCGCTGCGAGTCTGGCGAGACTATTGCCAACTTCCACGCCACGTAAAGCTCGCGCCATTGATAGCGTGTCGAAGATAAAGGCTGGGTGAATATCGTAGACCCACTCACAGATGGATATATCGAACTGTGCGTTATGCGCAAGCACGGCGGTTCGTCCCCAGTCGATTCCAGAAAAGAATTCAGGTAAGTCTCTTCCGCTAACCCATCTAATTGGTTCATCACTCCCGTACTCATGGGCGCATAGTCCAAATGCCTTGAATCGTTGGTCACGTATGTACTCCTCTGTTGTTAGTTTTGATAATGTGTAGTCCTTCTTAGCCCATCGGGTCTCAAAGTCAATCGTTATTATTCTGTCGAATGGTTTCAATTAAACATCTCCTTGGCTGGCGCACCCGCCATGTTCATATCGTTGAAACTACCCGTGACTTGGTTCAGTATGAACGCTGCTTCCATCTCGTTGCAGTTAAGGGTGAAGATACCCGCGTGGCTGTCCTCGTGCCCCAGTACCACGACCCCGTGCATCTTGTCGTCCAAGCAACAGTCAACCAACCCTTTGAAGATCAGGCGCAAGTGATCGCGTTTCTCTTCTGATAGCTGGTCAAGTTTTGTCATGAACTCCAAGGCTTCTTTGGTTTGTCCTAGTGTGTGTCTTGTCGGCTCCATGTTAATAGCTCCTCTATGTTGTGCATATTGTCTTCGTTGATTACAAACGCTAGCCCCTTGGCTGAACGTATCTTGTTGAGTTCGCGTTCTTGTAGAGCGGTCGTTGTATTCTTGCCCGCCTTGCACTCGAAAGCGATGAAGCGTCCGTTAGAGCAAGCAATGATGTCTGGGATACCCGCCCGCCCGAAGCCATTAGCGGCAGGGGAGAAGTGGTATATGTTCAACAGGTCTAGCGTGTTCTTGACTACTTTCTTAACCCGTGCTTCTGGTGTTGTGACCATCGGTTACCTCCATGAGTTTTTGTTTGTAGTGCCACGCTTTGTTTACGTCATCACTACCCTCTTTGTGTCCAGCCCGTAGGCTGTACTTGAGTATGTTACCTTTGAGAAAGCCCACAAACTCTTCGTGCGTAAGCACAGCTTCCATCACAGCCCAAGGCTGTATGGGCATCTCCTTGTAGTGGTTACCACTAACTTGCATGTCATCGGCTGGTGTGGTCATAGTAGTGCTTCTCCGTAGTTGTTGATTCGTTGTTTAGTATTCTCGGTATGTAGTGTTTTTAAAACGCTTGGGGTCGCTCTTTCGAATGGGTTCCAATCGTTTGAGGTTATTCTCGATATGAGTTCTTCTTTCTTCATCAATTGCCTCTTGCGGGACAACGACTTCTTGGGTTGTGAATCGGTGTTCATTTGCACATTCTCTCCTTCTGGTATACCCAAATGTGGGCGATTTCTTGGTTTGTTTTACTAGCGACCATGTGCCACAGGTGGGGCACTTCATTCTTCGCTGCTCAACATAAAAATTGCTACAGCAACTGTGACAACTACCACCCCACCACTACACAGTAGTAAAACTATCCAAGCGATTGTTTCAAGCATTTGATTCCTCCTTAAGTTTCTGTTTCTCTCGTTTTATGTCCATGCAAGGCTTGCATATGTATTGGTGTATACCTGACGCAAACCGCAAATAAGCGCCGTCTTCGTAACTCGATTCTTTTTGGCACTTCCAACACAACTTAGGTTTAGTTTTGGTGTCAACTTTGTGTTGAAAAAATGCGTCGGTTGCAAGTTTGTTTTGTGCAAATACACTGTACTGTCCTTTTCCTTTCATGTGTTCTTCTCCTTGAGTTTTTTCTCTGTTAGTTTTTGCACAACCTCCGCAAAGGTGTACGCTGTTTCTCTTACATCACCTTTATGATTTATAAAAGTTGGTGGTGCAGTAACCAAAACAAACAACCGCTCTTCATCCGTCAGCCCTACCCAAGGCTTTTTGTATTCTTGGATGTCATCGTCATCTTCTGCTTTTAATTCGTACTCTATTTCTATGCGCTTAGTCATGCTTGTCCCCTTTCACAGCATCATGAAGAATGCAAAAGAGCAAAGCAGTTAAAGCCCCAACAAAAAAACCGCCCACAAAATAATTTAATTGGTCTGGTGTCATTTTCTCATCTCCTCATACCATTCAATTCCACCCAGTTTGCAATTCTTTTTATCTTTCAAGTACGCGTGGCTACCTTTGCCAACCCAATAGGTTTGCGGATACGGTTTGACTTTCCTGTTATGGCTACGCACAAACATCTTTGCACGGGGCAACCACCAAAATAAATGTTTACGTTCTCGCATCTTCATGTGTTTTTCTCCCTTCCTGCCATAAAGCCTTTGTCCCATGCCTTTGCCCAAGCAATACACCATAGGTCGTAGTAGCCACGGTTAAGAGGAAAGCCAAAACCCTCCTCTGAAAACATAGCCTTCACATCTTTGCGTTTGATAAACGCTTCCCACGATGCATCCCGCTCTTTGTTCATCAACGGCACATCATCAAACAGTCCTTCGCTCATGTGTTCTTCTCCAACCTAGCCAGTCGGTCACCCAACTCGCGTATCAGCATCCTTGCGATTGCTAGCTCTTCCATAAGCTCAGAAACTGTAACCTTCCGATGAGTCTCTTCTGGCACTTCATACACGGCGGGCTTACTTATCTTTTCCTCGCGTGTGGTTTTGCGCATTTTTGTCCCGATCGGGGCATTTTTTATCACTTCAGAGTGTTTTTGTGCATTTATGACCTGATCGGGATATTTTTCGGGCTCTTCAGCAGGCCAACAACGGATGTGCCACTGCTCACCATATTCTTTAATTATCTGTACTGGATAACCTTTACTAATTATCCATTCGCTTAATTGACCATCGGTATCAGGGTCATAGATAGCAGGAAAGCCAAACTTCCAGCCCTCAGGTGGGTCAACCCATATTTTTTTCGACTTGATACTTAAATCTTGCGACTTGATACTTAAATCGTTGTCCGTTACGGCGGTCATTTTGGGCAATTTAGGTGTGTTTTGTCCATCATGGCGGGCAAATTGCGCGAGTGTGTCGCTAGTTGTTTCTTTCATGCGTTCCTCTCCTTGAGCCACTTCTCTGCCCAGCGTGCGCCTTCCATGAAGTCGAGGTTATTTACCTGACCGACAGGCATATCGCCCCAGTTCAACCCCTGCCAAGGTTGTTTGTATGTTTGTATATCGTCATCGTCTTCCATCATCTCGATGGCCATTTGTTTCATCTTGCCCATGTTTAACCTCCAAAGATTTGTTTGAGTGCGTCATACAACGCACGGGCTTGCACAACAGAGAGTTTGTTTAGTAAGTCGTTCGGGTCAAAGTCTGCGTTCAAGAATACCAGTGCTGCTTTGCGCACGGCTTCTTCTTTCGGGGCAATAGCGGCAATGCCCGCGTCTTGCGGAGCATTCTGTGGTTGCGGGCGCTTGGTTATTTTTACTACCTTAGCGGTGGGTTTCTCCGTTTTGAACGCTGATGCCGCTTTCAGTGGCTGATACTCAGGCACTATCGCCACCAAACGCTTTGTATATATGTCCTTCGTAACCATGCCTTGCTTGGACATCTGAGCACAGATGGATGTGACTGAGCCTTCCTTGAACCCGCGTTGCTCTAAGGCTTGCGCCACCTCTGCGGTGGTCTTGTTGGGGTTGTCTCTGATGTAGTTGAAAGTCTCGCGTGTCACATTGTTAGTGGCTTTAAATAGTTGTTTGCCCACGGGCTTCTCCTGTTGTTGTGTGATTTGTTTTTGTTCGTCTTGTTCCCATTGATTAAGAACTGTTGATAGTGCAGTTTTCATATCTGGCATGATGCCTCTCCTTGTGTGTTAAGCATATCTCGAATCTCACTTTCTGTCAAACGATAGACAAGTTAGTGGCTACTCTCCTCGATAGCGTCTTCAATCATGTGCCCTGCAATCTCAAACCAATTCACATCGGATAAGAACGCAAGTGCGTATGACACAGCGATGTTGTTCTCGCCACCTCCCGCCTCGTAGATGTAGTCCTCCACATAGTTTTGTAGTGCAAGCGATAACTCATACGGGTCTATGAGTTCAGCGTCAGCAGACGCACCTTGATCGAACGGAAAATCCGACAGTTGATGCCCATCAAAAATCTCTAGGTTCACACGCCATGTGGCGTAGTTAGTCCATCCGTTGTATGTCTTGTCTGTCATGCTGTTTCTCCAAAATCTAAATCAACGCTTAAGAAATACAACGAGCGTCCATCTTTCAATTCAACATAGCAAAACGGATGCTCGTCAGGATGCGCGGGGTCATCACCATATGTCGCACCTTGCAGTTCTTCTGCGCCAATATAAACAACATCGACTTGCGTGTCGTAGTCCTTAAAAGATTTAGATGCGGGCACAGCCAAGCCTTCTTCGGCAAGGTCATCTCTCATGCGTATTGCGTTACTAAAAGGCTTTGCTCCTTCCACTATTGGCGCAACGATTTGAAAAATCATGTCGATGATTCCCCCGTCTGATACTTCTTCCGCAGGGGGCGTTGTATCAGAGTGAATCAGTTTGTATATCTCTTTGATTGCTTGTTCGTTTGTCATTTCACTTCTCCTTCGTCATTGAACATTGAATACTCATCTGGGTCTCGCTCTCGGAGTTCTTCCAGCTCTTGTATGTATCGGTTGATTTCTTCACGCAAATACTCAGGCAAGCCCTCATACATTGCTTCGTGCTCGCCATCACTCCATTGAAAAGCCAATAGGCATTTAGTTATCTTCATACTGTTTCCTTTCGTGGTTTTAACTCTGTTACATAGAACCCACTTACATCGAAGTTGTCGCTCCCCCATTGATACGCTTCTTCTATTGTGTCGAATACACCATAGAAAGTGTGACCCTTTAGCAAGTCACCATTACAAACTATCCACATACTCATTCTCCTTGTTTTATCTGTGTAATCATGCGCCACAACTCCTGGTCTACGCTATCCATAGAGTCATACGCACCCCAGTCCTCGTCCCATATAGCAAGAAACTCGGCACACTCACCCGACACCTCTTCGGCTAGGGCTAGGTCTACCTTGTTGTCTTGCGCTTGCATACTCAAGTCATATGCGCGTCCAATCATCTCAATCAATCGTTTCATACTTCTTCTCCTTCAGGGTAATTTTCGCTATCAAACTTTAGTAGTTGGCTTGCAAGGTCTTCTAGTTTGGAATCGTACGAGTTATCCATAATCCAATCAATAAGATACGCAATTTCTGAGTCATTGAACCACTCGCGTAGTCTTTCGTTTTGTCTATGCGTTAGCGCCATTTGTTTCTCCTGTATAAATATGCTTACTGAAAATTGTTTGCTCTTCTGAGTATTCAAAATACTCCCCTTTTGTCATGTCATACACGACCACACTCATGTGGTCTGGCTTATCTTCCCAATCAAAGAAGTTAATGTCATAGTCATCTGTGCCATACCACCAGTCCCCGTCTCGCAAGATGGCTTCTCTGTTAAGTTCAAAAAGTAAGTCGCACATACGCGACAAGCGGTCTTCTTTCGTAGGTATCTCCTCATCGGTTATGACAATGGTTCGCAAGCCCGATGCTTGCATCCCTGCTAATAATTCATTTATGTCTAAGTCACTCATTTGTTTTCTCCTTATTTACCAGTCGGCAAAACTAATTACACAATCATCCACCCAACATGAGTTAGCGTCGAACGCTATACCCATCGTCTCGCACGCCTCGGCTATCTCTTGCACCTTCTGCGTGGCTTCAGGACTGTTGGGGTCTTTGATGTTCTCGAACTCGAACGATACGATTACTTTCATTTGTTTTCTCCTAAAGTTTTAAGTATGTTTAATTGAATGCGTTTTAGTTCAGCATCTGATATATCTAGTTCTTCTGCTATCTCATCAAACACCATAGCCAAACCTACCCTTGCTATCTCAAGCACTGTTGTTAAATCTTCCATTTGCTTTCTCCTTTCATGGCATGGTTGCTATGCACAACCAATAGTTATACAAATCCCAGTCATCAATAAATACCGATTGCAATTCGTGCCACGGTGCTATACCTTCATTCATTGCATTTTTCATTTACTTCTCCTTTGGTTTAAAAAATGCGGGGAGAAACCTCCCCGCGACTAACACTGGTTGTTACAGCATGGCTGGCAACAGAGGGCGGGTAGGCTCTTCCATCTTGGCATACCAATCTATATAGAAGCACATCACCTCCGCCACGAGAGACGCCGACTTACCATCACGCACGAAGTCATGCAACGCAGCGAGGTCACAGTCAAGCAGCGCTTTGTAGATGTCTTGCTCATAACTTGGTAAGTCTTTGATGGTTGTGTGTCGTGTGGCTACAGGCGACATCTCGCCGAAGATAGTGTTGATGAATGTGATAGGGAATGTCTCAAGGTAAGACTCCACTGTATCGACATCGCACTCGCTGAGTGCACCACACATATCGTCCATAGTCACAGCGTCTTCATAGTCATCGTCCTTCCAATCTGCGCTGTGTGCGGATGCACGCAAGGGCTTGCTCGCCCATGAGTTGTTCCATGCTTCCATCTCATACTCGTCGTCGTCCATGTAGTTGTTGAATGCCTTGTTGTAGTTGGCATAGTTGTAATGCTTGGTGGACGTGTAGTAGTTGGGTATGAGAGTCGCGGGCTTCCACGCATAGGTGTTGCTGAACCATAGCCCATCGTGCTCGATGCCTTGGTCATAGTTGACATGAGACATACGCCCCTCACCATCCATGAACACGAAGCGGTTGTCACCGATGAAGTCAGCGAGCATAGTCAAGAAGCCCTTGGTATGCACGAGATTGGGTGCGTCATGCACCGCCTCCTTGAGATAGTCATTGATGAAGTGCCATGTGTCGGACTTGGTCTTGTCAGCGTCATTGCCTGTATGCAACACGCCGTTGTGCATCATCGCCACATAGCCAGTAACGACATCGTATGGATGGCAGTTGATTAAGTCGGTGTCGCCATGCGTAGTCCAACGGAAGTGGATAGCAATCTCGCGGTCATCTGTGGGTAACTTGGTGATGAACGCATTGGCATCGTTGATGTTCTTAGGCAATGTCTTGACGACCTTGAGCCCCTTGGCTGTTGAATACATGATGCCGATGCCATCGGGGTTGGATGAATAAATCTCGTTGAGCATACCCTTGGTGTTGAGTAATGTTGAACGAACTTTGGATGACTGACCTGTAATGATTAAACACATATTAAATACTCCTGATGATTGTAAAAATTAAACTGACTCAACTGTGTCACGACATTGCGACTCAGCAGTAACCTTGGTGTTGCGACGACGCACGCCATACCAATCGGCAAGGTTGGGATACAGACTCGATACAGTCTTGAGCCACTTGACGAAGCTGACTTGGTTCAAGTCACGCCACGATGCGACACGACAGAAGTTGACACACGCATGAGTGAACTCAATCTGCGCCAACATACGAGGCTTGTTGAGAGACGCACGGAAGATACGCAACTCGACAGTGTCATACTTGCCCTCGTATGCGGACATACCAGTCAGACGCTTGGACTCCTTGCAACCGAGGTTCTGTAGATTGACCATGCGATAGCGTTCATGCGACTTGTCCTTGACTGCCTTCTTGGGGTTGACGAGGATGGACTGATGCTCAGACGCACAGTAACTACGGGCTTGGTCATCGGTGTTGGGATGGCGACCTGCAATCTTGCGTATGAACTCGACATTGCTCTCGCTGTTGATAAGCATAAGAAACTTGCCGAGAGTCATCTGCGTGAACGCATGAGAGTCGATGTGCACATGAAGACCGCAACGCTTGGTATCCCACGCACGATAGCTCGAGTCAACCTCCCAACTCTTGAAGCGTTTGATGTGCTCGGCAAGACCACGGGGCGCAGTCACAATCTCCAAGCCATACGAGCCAAGCGAGCCGTCTGACTTACACACGCAATACTCCTCACCGAGTTGGCTACGCACATCGGACACCGCAGCATTGACTGAGCAACCCTCCTTGGTCTCCATCTCGAACTCAATACCCATGAGGAACTCGCCATGCGGAGAAGAGTTGATGGTGGTGTCCTTGGATAAGAAGTTGAGCACATTGGTGCTGTAAGACATGAGCATATCGCTGTCTTGGTCGCTGTCGTCATCATCGTCATACTCGTCTTCTTCCTCATACGAGTAGTAACAGCCATCGCTCTCGTGGTAATACGCATCGTCTCGTGACCAATACTCGTCACGATTCTCAACATACACAGCGTCCTCAGAGAAGCAGTTGTCACACCATGTGTCAGAGTTACGACGCCCAACCTCATGCGTGTTGTCGTTGTGTTCAAGATGCCCGCAGTCGCAGTGCGTGATGTCTAGTTCAAGCACCTCACTAATCTTCTGATACAACGCTATGTTGTCGACACCTGAGCCAGTGCACTCGTTCATGATGAACTCAGCGACTGGGCTAGTATCGCCATCGTGAACCGCTTGAGCAACTAACTTGCCGAGGTCAGCATATAACTGACGCACCTGTTTGTATTTGTTGGGATACACAGAACAGCCACGCCATTGGAAATACCCCTGCTTGGTATCGGTGCTGTAATACTCGTTGACCAAGCGTGAGTAGACTCTGTTTTGACTAACGGTATCGGACACCATGTAGAACGAATTAAGCATCTCTCGATACATCACACGCCCAAAGGTCTTGATGATTTTGCGTTGATACGCAGTCATCGGTGCTATGTGCACCTCAGTTACATCGTCAATAATATTGAGGACATCTTCGATATGCCGAGCACCAAGAATGGCACGAGAGCGTGTCTCATAGTTACGAGAGTAACGAGAGGTTGCGAACATAGCCTCACTGAACACACTGTGCTGAACACCTGCAAAGATACGAGCGACTGCATACTTAGTGCCGATTTGACCAACGATTGCACGCGAAAAGTTTGAATTGACATCACGATAAGTGACAAAGAATAATTTCATTTTGATTCTCCTGATTGAATGAATGGGGAGATTCCTCCCCGATGAATGGGATACGCTAGTCCCTTGGTTATGTGCCTTGGTAATCTCCTTCTTCTAAAGTTACATAGTCGGGCGTGTCTTGACGCTCGAGCACAAAGGTGTGCCACATACCTAAATGCGGAACAAGTAACGCCGACACTTGCTTTACCAATGCGTCAAACGCTTGGTCACTCATACGCCCCTCGTTGTTGTTGAGCGTAGATACGATGGCAAAGTCGCCGTTGTCTTTATAGAAACCGATTGATACTGTTCTCATGCTTCTTCCTTTGGTGGTGTGTTGAAACTGTTCTTGGTGTTGACACCGAACTCGTCGTATGTCTCTTCTTCCTCTTCTATCTCCACTACTACATCATCGACATAGCAAGCATCCGCACCCAACTCGTGTTGCAGAATCAGACACTCATCGGTGATGCTGTCTGTGATGTTGCTGGCTTTCTCACTATCGGCATCGTTGATGCCATTGAACTCAAGAACTACGATTACTCTTAACATTTCATTTCTCCTGATGTGGGCTACTAACGGGATGGTGCACGGCATAGCCCAACGAAACTGCCGAACACTTTTGGGGAGAAATCTCCCCGAAATCTACAAACATTGGTCATTTAAAGAAGCCATGCCATGTTGTTGGCAAGGCTTCGCCCTCCGCACTAGCGTCTACCCATGCGAGGGCTTGCGTTATCTTGGTGATGGTGGACGCCCGCCCCTCGGTGTAGTCCACTGTTTGCTTGCGTTGCTCGTTGACAAGTTCCTTCTCGGTGCGTTGTCTAAGCCTTGACTTGAGTTGTGCGTGTAGTGCCTTGGGTATCTTGCGCTCGAATGGGACTTTCACCTTCTGCCCTTGTTTGGGTATCGCATCGAACAGTTCGAGCACGGCATCTTTGACCTCACGCTTAACCCAGTCAGACCAATGCACACCATTGTTGGGATACTGCTTGTCCTTGGCTACCTCACTTGGCATGGTTGCGCCATCTTGCGACAGTTTGTGTAGTCGCTCGTGTAATTTCCCAAGCACCAAAAGATACCCATTGAGCGCATCATTTCTCAGGGTTTCGCCATTTTTGTAGGCAACCATTCGCCGAACCAAACGCATTTCGTATTCAAGGGGTTGGCGTAGTTCTGCCCAAAGGCGTGTGTGCTGATTCTTCTGCGACTTGATGGAGCGCAAGCGTTGCTTCTCATTTCTCACGCTTTCGATGATTTCTTGTTTGATGTGTGATGGTAGGTCTTGCGTTGATAAATCTGTCATCACTTGATTGAGCGTGAGTTTTATGTATTTGGGGTATGCGAAAGTCATGTTATTTCTCCAGAGAAATTAGAAATTATATCCTACCTATCCGTTATTTCTTACACTATCCAAGAGTTGCGACACTCGGTAGCCCGCATGAGCCTTGACGATGGAGCAAAAGTGTCCGTGGTATCTATCCAAAATTGTGGAGACACTAACCAAAGCATACAAAGGTGTATAAAAACCTGCGAAATTACAAGCAAGAAAATATGCACATATATAAATACTCCCCTCCTTATATATATAAATAAATAAATAGATATATATATAGGACGGTTTTGTCGGAACGCCAGCATTGACGCCACGAATTCGGTGTCCGAACTTTTGGATAGTGTGCGAAATTACGGATAGGTATTTTTTTAAATGTAATTTCGCAGTAGAAATAACAAATGGGGAGGAATCTCCCCGATATTTACCAAGCAAGGGGCTGTTGAACCATGCTTACGCCTTGTTGGGCTACCCATTTGTTGCGTGCGTCTTCGCTTGTGAAGACTAAGCCCTTGCCACCTATGAAGCCAGCACAGTGGAGGACATACTCACGCCACTTCTTATCGTGTGGCTTGCTTGGGTAGTAGTCTTGGACTACGAGTGTGCCCTTGGGTGTAGGAATGTTGGCTACTGTCTTGAGTTGTTGGAATTTACGCATGATGATTACTCCTTGAATGAACTGACGATGAACATGATTTGAAGACCGAGAACAAAGGGTGAAGCGACACACAAGAACATGGAGAGATACCCGCCTTGGTCTTGTAGTGCAAAGATGCCCACGAGAGTGGATAGCACGAGCATTTGCGCCAGTGCCATGTGAGAGATGATGACTGCTGCTTTCATGATTTTCTCCTGATGAAAAGGGCAAGATTGCCCCGCAAACCTAGCACGCTAGGCTTGCAGAATCTCCTACCGAAGACGATACATCTTGCGCTCGAAGCGCAGAGAGTAGTAAGTGCTTGCCCATTCCCAAACAGAGACAGGGCGTGTGTTTAGAGTGCGTTTGATGTGGCGTAGTTTCATTTGTTTCTCCAGTATTGTTGAGCGTTGCGGGCTTCGGCACGAGTGCAGAAGTTGTCGGGCATGGTTTCCCAGTTACCCAAGAAGTGGATTTGAACCTTCCAAAATGCGCCAAGGCGCAAGACTTTGCTTTTGTAATACATGATGAACTCCAAAGGTTAGACACAAAAAGAAACGGCGGTGAAGACTCGCGCCCGCACCGCCATGAACAATCGGGGAGAAATCTCCCCAATCAAACTTCCAAAGTAGCCAAGTAAGCACGAAGCATCTTGACTTGCTCCGCAAGTGTCTCGGCTTCAAAGGAAGCCAAAGCGTTGTCAACGGCGTGGCGTTGCTCGACTGTGAAGTGTTGCTTGCCACTCGATGCTTTCTTAGCGGGCATCGGCTTGCCACGATTGACCAAGTGATAGCGTGCCTTTTGACCCGCACTGTTGACAATGCGTTCTTGCTCCTTGGTGCGTGCTGTGCGTGTCTTGGCGATGATGCCCTCGACAGTCTTGATACCCTTGGCATCAGTCTCATCAAAGCCCATGTTGCCAAGCGTGTAGTTGAACACGGCACGAGAGAACAAGTCCTTTTGTTGTTCGGGCGTAGCCTTGGTGTAGGCATCGTGCAAAGGCTTGCTCGCTTCGAGCGTAAGGCGGTCAGAGCCACCGAGTTTGTGGAAAAAAGTATTGTGTGAAACTAGCATGATTAACTCCTGATTGAATGAATGATAGAAATACAAATGGGGAGAAACCTCCCCATCTATCGGCTAGAGCGAATCCCCAACCGATGCACCGATTATAGCATGACGGAGTATTTGGTATTACTCAGGGACACAATCTGTATCCTTTAGACCCCACCCTACCCCCATCACCCCTTATACGATGCCGTCATTGGCATGGACATGAACACTGTTTCGTAACCACATTTCACTTTTCTGTAGTACTAAATACCGCACCCCATAAATTTTATAAAAAATCCAGCAATACCCTGTCTAACTCTAGACACCCCTAGATAAAAAAAGCCCCCGGTGTTTCCACAGGGGGCTTAAGATGGTTTCATCCATCAGGAGAAGCAAATGCGCAACTGCTTGCACACCTACTAGAAAGTAGTATACTTCAGCCCAATCGGGAACGCAACCCGCAAACCTTTAGGTGTAAATGCTCGAACATTTGATTGATTTTGAACCCCCTGTGCAAGAGCACAAGGCGAAGGCGGCCATCCCTCTGGATAAAGTTTCTCCGGAGCAAACACTCAATGCCCAAGTAAATACCACGGCATGGCTAGAGAAGCTAGGCGTAGACGACGATGACAAGGCGCTCAAGGAAGCCAACGCCAAAGCAGCGCAAAAAGTATTTACTGCACTTTCAACTAATACGCCTGTTGCAGAAACAAAACACCAACTCACCCAAATAAAGACCCCAGAGGCAGTAAGGCATTTAGTAGCGATGCTGGCTGCGTATGACTGGGAGTTTGTTGAACAAGCTAAACATTTACGCGGTATGGCGGTAGCCAAAATTCTGGAGGAGACAAATCACCCAGACGCCAGAGTGAGACTTAAAGCATTAGACATGCTGGGACGCATCACGGAAGTGGCACTGTTTACGGAACGGGTGGAGATTAAGAAGGCGGACATGTCAGACTCAGAGATTGACAAAAAGATCAAGGAAAAGCTAAACAAGTTCATGGGAGTAGTCGACGTAGAAGATGTAAAGCAGGTCGAAGATGTAAAGCAAGTGGATGAAGTAAATACGCATGACAGCCAAGCTGAACCTAAGCCCGAGTGAAATAAAAGCACTCCAACTAGCGCTGCCTAACATGACAGTGCAGGAAAAGATTGAGCTTATGGACATGCTTGAGGAGCGCGAACGCCGCTCCTCTCTCTATAACGCCAGAGAAGACATATTAGATTTTGCCAAGCATGTGTATCCGGGCTTTAAGGTTGGACCGCAACACAAGAAGTTAGCCAAAATATTTGAAGATGTGATTGAAGGCAAGAAAAAGCGTGTGATTATTAATATTGCACCGCGTATGGGTAAGTCTGAGTTCTCTAGTTACTTGTTTCCAGCATACTTCCTAGGTAAATACCCTAATAAGAAGATTATCATGGGTACGCACACCGCAGGTTTGTCTGAAGACTTTGGACGTAGAGTTCGTAACTTGATCGACACGGAGGAGTATCGTGAAATCTTCCCCTCAACGCATGTGGCTGACGACCAAAAAGCCGCTGGAAAATGGTCTACCTCTGCCGGCGGACAGTACTACGCGGCAGGTGTCGGCGGAGCGCTTGCTGGGCGCGGCGCTGATCTATTCGTTATTGATGACCCGCATTCGGAACAAGACGTTAAAGTAAACAGCCGTCTAGCATTTGACACAGCTTGGTCTTGGTTTCAAACAGGCCCTTTGCAGCGTTTGATGCCAGGTGGTGCAATCATCGTAATCATGACCCGTTGGTCGCTTCTTGACCTTACAGGACGCCTAATTGACTACCAGACTAAGAATCCTGAGTCCGTACCGTGGGAAATCGTTGAGTTACCCGCCATATTGAACGAGGGCACGGACAACGAGAAGTCGTTATGGCCAGAACAATGGGCACTCCAAGCGTTAAAGGCTACCAAAGCCAGTATTGACCCCCGATATTGGAACGCGCAGTACATGCAGCAGCCCACTTCGGACAACAGCGCGGTTATTTCTCGCAAAATGTGGCGTATATGGGAGTCAGATGAGCCGCCAGTATGTGATTATGTAATTCAGTCATGGGATACGGCGCACGAAGTCAAGACAAACTCGGACTATTCGGCATGCACAACGTGGGGGGTGTTCTACAACGAGGAAGAAGGGCACAAAGCGCAGATTATTTTGCTCGATGCGTTTAAAGACAGGATGACATTCCCAGAGTTAAAGGCTACAGCGCTCAAGCATTACAGAGAATGGGAGCCTGATGCGTTTATTGTGGAGAAGAAGTCTGCGGGAGCGCCACTTATACAAGAGTTTAGAGCGATGGGTATCCCTGCGTGGGAGACAAACCCTAGCCGTGGCAACGACAAAATGGTACGATTGAACGCGATTGCGGATTTATTTGCGTCAGGCATGGTATGGGCACCGGATACGCGCTGGGCGCGTGAAGTGATTGAGGAAGTTGCGGCGTTCCCAGTTGGAGAGCATGACGACTTCGTGGATACTACATCCCAAGCACTGATGCGGTTCAGACAAGGCGGGTTCATATCGTTAGACACAGACGAGAAAGATGAACCAATAATTTTTAAACGTAAGCAACACGCTTACTACTGAGGACCAACATGGCAACCAATATCGACAAAGCGCTATACACACAACCCCAAGGCATTGAAGACTTAGCGCAAGACCAGCCAAATGATTTCGAGATTGAGATCATTGATCCCGAAGAAGTCAACATCCATGCAGGTGATCTGGACATCAGCATTAAGCCGGGCGAGGAAGATGGAGAAGACTTTAACGCTAACTTGGCGGAAGAGATGGATGAGAGCGCGATGGATTCGTTTGCTAGCGAGTTGGTTGGCGATATTGAAAACGACAAGAACTCCCGCAAGGACTGGGAGAAAGCCTACACACAGGGCTTGAAGTTGCTTGGCCTCCAGTATGAAGAGCGTACAGAACCTTGGAACGGCGCGTCAGGCGTGTTCCATCCAATGATTACAGAAGCTGTGGTACGCTTCCAGAGCGAGACAATCACGGAGATGTTCCCTGCGCAGGGACCGGTACGTACCAAAATTATTGGTAAAGAAACGCCAGAGAAAAAAGAAGCCGCGCAACGTGTTGAAAACGACATGAACTACGAACTGACTGAGGTCATGAAGGAGTTCCGCCCAGAACAAGAACGCATGTTGTGGAGTTTGCCAGCCACAGGTTCAGCCTTTAAGAAGGTCTACGATGATCCCAACTTGGGACGTCAGGTCTCGATGTTTATCCCAGCAGAAGACATCATCTTGCCGTATGGCGCGACAGATATGGATAGTTGCTACCGCGTGACGCACGTCATGCGTAAGACCAAAAACGAAATATTAAAACTGCAACAAGTCGGGTTCTACCGCGAAATGGATTTGCCTGACCCCATGCAGGCTTCGCAAGACGACATCAAAAAAGCCAAAGATAAAGAAACGGGATTTTCTGACTTAAACGACGACCGTTATGTGTTGTATGAAGTGCATGCTGACTTGGATATCAAGGGGTACGAAGACAAAGATGAAGACGGGGAAGAAACGGGCATAGCACTACCATACGTAGTTACCCTAATAAAAGGCACAAACGAAGTACTAGCCATCCGACGCAATTGGAAACAAGAAGATGACCTACGACTCAAGCGCCAGCACTTTGTGCACTACCAATACATTCCCGGCTTTGGAGCCTACGGCTTCGGACTCTTCCACCTTATCGGTGGGTTTGCTAAATCAGCCACAAGCATCATGCGGCAGTTGGTTGACGCAGGCACGTTGTCTAACCTCCCCGGTGGGCTTAAATCTCGTGGACTTCGCATTAAGGGTGATGACACACCGATCGCCCCCGGCGAGTTCCGCGATGTAGATATTGGTTCAGGCGCACTGCGCGAGAATATCCTCCCCCTTCCCTATAAGGAACCGTCGGCGGTACTGGCTGGACTCCTCGACAAAATCGTGGAAGAAGGCCGGCGCTTTGCGGCTACAGCGGATATGAAAGTGTCCGACATGTCGGCACAGGCTCCTGTGGGCACCACGTTGGCTCTCCTAGAGCGCCAGCTAAAGGTGATGACGGCTGTTCAAGCCCGTTTGCACTACACATTCAAACAAGAACTAGGGCTCCTTGCAACCATCATCCGCGACAATACCGACCCAGACTACGACTATGACCCAGACTCTGGTAGCCGCTCTGCTAAACAAGGCGACTATTCGTACGTAGACATTATTCCTGTGAGCGACCCCAACGCGGCAACTATGAGCCAGCGGGTTGTGCAGTACCAAGCGGTCATTCAGATGGCGCAGATGGCTCCGGACATTTATGACTTACCGCAGTTACATCGCAGGATGCTTGAGGTTCTGGGCATTAAAAACCCAGATAAGTTAATACCACTGCCAGACGACGAGAAGCCCAAAGACCCCGTGTCCGAAAACATGGCGTTGTTAAAAGGTAGTGCGGCTAAAGCGTTCTTGTTCCAAGACCATGAGGCGCATATTAAAGTGCACATGTCCCTGTTACAAGACCCGATCGTGCAACAGTTGGTAGGACAAAGTCCAAACGCCGCAAGAATCCAAGCCGCTATCATGGCGCACGTTACGGAGCACGTTGGTTACGCATACCGCCAAAAGATCGAGCAGCAGTTGGGTATGCCACTGCCCCCAGAAGACGAGAAGTTGCCACCAGAGATTGAGTTGGCCTTGTCAGGCATGATGGCGCAAGCCGCACAACAAGTGCTTCAGCAAAGCCAAGGCCAAGCCGCACAGATGCAAGCCCAACAAAATGCACAAGACCCAGTGCTACAAATGCAACAACAAGAGTTGCAGGTCAGACAACAAGAAGTGCAAATTAAAGCGCAAAAAGCCCAAGCTGACGCACAGCTTGCACAAGCACGCCTCATGTTAGATGAGAAGAAAGTAAGCGGAGAACAGCAAATCGCAGGCTTGAAAGTTGGCGCACAAATTAAAGACAGCCAAGCCAAACAAGCGGCGCAACAAGAGCAAGAGGGGCTACGTTTAGGAATAGATGTAGCCAAACACAGGGCAGAAATGCAAAACCAAACTAGGGGTAAAACTAACAAATGATCCAAGACTTCGCACGCGTATTGCGCGAAAAAATACGTACTGATATGAACAACTACGCAGATGACCTAGCCGCAGGTACTTGCCAGTCGTTTGAACAATATCAAAAACTCTGTGGGGTGATTCATGGTCTAGCCATCGCAGAGGGTTACTTACTCGACCTTGCAAAGAAAGTTGAAGACATAGATGAGTGAACTACTCCTACCCCCCGGCATATTAGTGCCGCCTACCATCCAACAAATGGATGCCCCAGAACCGGAAGCGTCAGAGGAAACAAAAGCCTCAGCACTTCCTACTCCCACAGGATACAAACTCTTATGTGCGGTTCCGCCCGTAGACGAGAAGATTGCTGGGACAGACCTCGATTTAATTCGAGATACGGCTTCTATGCGCCAAGAAGAGCACGGCACAACCGTGTTGTTTGTTATGCGTATGGGACCAGATGCGTACAAAGATACCGCTAAGTTCCCATCAGGTCCTTGGTGTCAAGAAGGCGACTTCGTCTTGGTACGTACGTACTCCGGTACGCGTGTAAAGATATTTGGTAAGGAGTTCCGTGTCATCAACGATGACCAAGTGGACTGTGTTGTGCAAGACCCTCGTGGGATAACCCGCGCTTAAAGGAGCAGATATGGCTGGAGAACAATTTAAGTTCCCTGATGAAGTAGAAGACAAAAACATAGATATTGAAGTTGTTACAAGTAACGACGAAGATATTGAAGTTGAAGTTATTGACGATACCCCTGAACAAGACCGTGGTCGTCGACCACTAGACAGGGACGTTGAAGACCCATCAGAGGAAGAGATCGAGTCGTATACCCAAGGTGCGCAAAAGCGTATCAAGGAGTTAACACACGCTCGTCACGACGAACGTAGAGCCAAAGAAGCTACTTTGCGTGAGAAACAAGAACTCGAAGTTCTTGCACAACGTTTGCTAGACGAGAACAAGAAGCTACGTCAAAACGTCAACACCGGTTCCGAACAGTACACGCAGATGGCTAAAACCGCTGCCGAAGCTGAGTTGGACAAAGCACGCCGAGAATACAAAGCGGCACAAGAAGCATTTGACTCTGATGCTATACTTGCTGCACAGGAAGCCCTGCTTGATGCCAAGATGAAGTTGGAGACGACGAAAAATATTCGTCCAACCCCTTTACAAGATGAAAATTTTGAGGTACAAACGGGCTATCAAGAACCCCAACGCGTTCAACCGGACGAAAAAACCTTGCGCTGGCAAGCAAAAAACCAGTGGTTTGGAAGCGATGGGTTCGAAGAAGTTACCAGCTTTGCACTAGGGCTGCATCAAAAACTAGTCAATTCGGGCATGGACCCGCGGTCAAATGAATACTTCGAGCAAATTGATGCTCGCGTGAAGTCGAAGTTCCCTGAAGTTTTCGGTGGTAACGAAGACAAGCCAAGGTCCGGTGATGCTCCAAAAAAACCTGCTTCCGTGGTTGCGCCTGCGACGCGTTCGTCAGGCAAGAGAAAGATTGAGTTAACGAGAACACAGTTAGCGTTAGCACAAAAATTCAAATTAACCCCTAAGCAGTATGCTGAACAAGTATTGATATTGGAGAATCAAAATGGCTGAAAACCGTACCACCCCTCGTGACAATTTGACACGCGAAAAAGCAGTCCGAATGGTGTATAAACCTTCGAGCTCGTTGCCCGATCCTACCCCTGAACCCGGATGGGAGTTCCGCTATATAGCGACTCATATCTTAGGTCAGGCCCATCCTACAAACGTATCTCACAAGATGCGCGACGGTTGGGAACCAGTGAAGGCAGCAGACCATCCAGAACTGATGCTTCCGGGTAATGCAAATGGTAATGTGGAAATTGGTGGATTGATGCTTTGCAAAATTCCAACCGAAAGACTCATGGCCATGAAAGATTACTATAACGAGCAAGCTCAGAACCAGATGGATTCAGTGGACAACCACTTCATGAAAAATAACGACCCGCGTATGCCGCTGTTTTCAGACCGAAAGTCAACGACCAGCAGAGGAAGCGGATTTGGTTCAGGTTCTAAATAAAGGAGTCTTAAATGGCTTATCCCACCGTTGATAAGACGTACGGGTTCAAACCAGTCAACCGACTGGATGGGCTTCCATACGCCGGAGCGATCCGTCAAATCCCTATTGCACCAGCTTACGCTACTGCAATTTTAAATGGTGACACCGTACAGGTGGACACTAGCGGCTACTTGGTTGCCAAAACAGCTACTGCCACTGGCGACAGTGTTGGTGTGTTGGTTGGTTGCCAGTATCTTAATAGCCAAAGCCAGACTGTTCAAGGACAGTACTACCCAGCAGGCGTGTCTACTTCTACAGCAATGGCTTTCGGCTATGTTGTGGATGATCCAAACGCAGTGTTTAGAGTTGTAGCAACTAGCGGTCAAACTACGGTTCCTACCGCGTTTACCCGTGCAATCGTTGGCGCTAACGTGCCAATTTCCGTTACTACTGGTAATACTGTCACAGGCGATTCGTACTATGGTATTGACGGCACTGCCGCTGCTACCACTAACACATTGCCCGTTCGTGTAATTGACGTTGTGCCTGATACCGCCACTGGCCCTGCCGGTGTTGCAGCTACGACCTATTACGAGTTCTTGGTCAAGTTCAACTTGCACCAGTACACCGATACCACCGGTATCTAAGGAGTAATTAATCATGGCTATTTCACGCGCACAACTACTTAAAGAACTGCTCCCCGGCCTGAACGCATTGTTCGGTCTTGAGTACGCCCGTTACGGCGAAGAGCACAAAGAAATCTACGAAACAGAGAAATCTGAGCGTAGCTTTGAAGAAGAGACCAAACTTTCTGGTTTCTCTGCTGCTCCTGTTAAGAACGAAGGTTCTGCAATCCAGTACGACAACGCACAGGAAGCATTTACCGCACGTTACAACCACGAAACTATCGCTCTTGGCTTCTCCATCACTGAAGAAGCTGTGGAAGATAACTTGTATGACTCCTTGTCTGCACGTTACACCAAGGCTTTGGCTCGTGCTATGTCTTACACCAAGCAAGTCAAGGCAGCTTCTGTTTTGAACAACGGCTTCTCTTCTAGCTACCTCGGTGGCGACGGCGTTGCATTGTTCTCTACAGCACACCCCTTGGTTTCTGGTGGCACCAACAGCAATCGTCCTTCTACCAACGCTGACTTGAACGAAACTTCTCTTGAGAATGCCGTCATTCAAATCGCCGCTTGGACTGATGAGCGTGGTCTGTTGATCGCTGCTAAACCACGCAAGTTGATTATTCCGCCAGCTTTGATGTTCGTTGCTACCCGTTTGTTAGAGACTAACCTCCGTGTTGGTACTACTGATAACGATATCAACGCATTGAAGAACAACGGTGCAATCCCTGAAGGCTACACAGTTAATCACTTCTTGACCGACACAAACGGTTGGTTCTTGACTACTGATGTACCTAACGGCTTGAAGCATTTTGAGCGCACACCATTGAGCAATTCAATGGACGGTGACTTTGATACCGGCAACGTCCGTTACAAGTCTCGTGAGCGTTACAGCTTCGGCTGGTCTGATCCTTTAGGTGTGTTTGGTTCACCCGGTTCTACCTAAAAGTAAAACTTTGGTTCCAACGGAAGGCCCCCACAAGGGGCCTTTTTTATTGTCTTGTGTAAGTAATAAAGGTCGTCTAGCATGGAGTTACAGCCCCGACGCTGTATCCTTTTTAACCTTGGAGCACCTATGTATAAAATCACTATTGACCTCAGCGCTTGGGGTACCGACGACGAAGTAATGACTATTGAGACCTTTGATTTTGAAAAGATTGAAATCATCCGCGAGTTCATTGAATTCCAAAAAGATTACGGCTGGGCTGTAGACTACGACGTCGTAGAAGACGAAGACGAAGACGAAGAAGAAGCCGAAGACGAAGAGTACGAAGACGAAGACGGCGATTATTTCTATGATGCAGAAAATGACGCATGGTATCAATACGATGCAGAAACTGACGAGTGGTTTGAAGTCGATCCAGAAGAGGATGAAGATGAATCTGACGAAACCGTCGGAGAAGATGCTGGAAATACATACATTTTCAACATTACTCAAGCCCCTGAAGAAAAATAATCGGGTTTAGTTTCCGGATTTTACGGGGCTTCGGCCCCGTTTTTCTTTGCCTTTTTGGCAGCTTTCTTTTGATAATGGTCAGTATAATGAACAATTCTGTGGCAGTTTGCGCATAATACGATACATTTTTTTATTTCTTCGTAGGCTTTTTTGTAGTTACGCATACGGGCAAATTCGTGCACTCCGCCTTCTTTGTCGTCTTTGTTTGTGTGGTGAAAGTCCATAGCCGCTGGGTGGCTAAACCCGCACTGGCTACAACTTAGCGTTGCTTTAAAGGCCCGCCATTCTGCATTTTGTTGCTTTCTTTTCTTGTCAGTCCTAGCTTTTACAGCGTCTTTGTTTTTTTCGTAATAGGTTGCTGACCCTTTTTTAGAAGCGGCTTTGCGTTTTTCTTTGTCTTTATAGGGCATATATGATCCATTAATGTGTCATTAAGGGGCTTAATGGGCTATATATGAACCATTACAGTTTTAGCCGCCAATAGACCGCACCTTTTGCAGCCCACGGCACAGAGGGGTCAAACATTTTAAAACCACAAGCAATCAAGCTGTTTGCTGATGCTGGGTTAGAGTGCGTGTCTGTTACTAGCCACGCCATACCTTTTTCTTTAGCCACTTGTATACGGGCTCTAATAAGTCTCTTCTGCAGTCCTTGTCCACGATGACTAGGTAGCACACCTGAACGGCACAGATACATGCAATCACCCCAGCGCTGAGAAGGAACAAGACCGGAGAAACCAACAGGTACCATATCTTGTCCAAAAGCCAAGTGCCAGTATCCGTTGTTGGGCGCATAAACAGTGTCTCCGGGTAAGCATTCTTTTTGCAAAGATTTGAGGGTAGCCCGCCACTTGGGGTCTTGGTGATTTACGAGGCGGACTTTGTATGTCATAGTTGCATTATTTTCGATTATCGTGACATAAATATGGCGTTGACATCTTTTGAAAATAGTGTATATTAAACGCATCCGAGATCCATCGGTGTATCAAACAGGCTCGGCTGACCTCATGCAGATTGATACGCCCCAACGCATGTATAGGAGATCCTCATGGGATTCGCAACTCACCTAGGCCCTTGGTTATTGGGCACCACAAAAAACACAACTGGCACTACTGCCGCTACAACCCGTAACACTGGTTGTACCGTTGTTTCTCAATCTGTTGACGTCGTGTACGGTACATTGACTGGAAATGCTATTTCCATTCCTGCTGGCTCACAGATCGTTGATATCAAAGTCGTAACGACTACCGTATTTAGTGCGGCAACAACTCTTAAACTATCTAACGGTGGAACAGACTTCACCACTACAGGAACGATTACCAGCGTTGGTAGCGTTGCTTTGGGTGCTAATTCAAGTACCCCAGCATTGTGGTTGAACACTGGTTCTACTGATGTATTCATCACTTACACAATGGCAGGCACTTCCCTGTCTACTGGTGCTGCAACAATCATCATCAGTTACGCTGTGCGTGATTCAAGCGGTAACCAAGCACAACCTGCTTTACAACAGTAATTAATCACGGGGGCTTCGGCCCCCTCATAACAGGAGATTAATTATGAATCAAACCAATGTAAAACAAGCGCACCTAAACGGCAGTGGTTTTTTAGTTCTTGGTAGGAACCGAATCAAAGGCATCTCATTTACTGGCACATCAAGTGCTGGGTTTTTGGCTTTGTTTGATACTACTACGGCACCTGTAACTACGGCTACCTACGGGCGCTCTGGAAATACTGTAACCGTCACACAATCCGCACACGGATTTACAACTGGCGACACGATTGGTATTGACTTTGCCGCAGGTACGGGCGGAACAGCCACTAACGGAAACTATGTAGTAACCGTTACAAACTCAAGCACATTTACAGTTACAGACATTAATTCGGGAACTATTACTGCTTCTCCAACAATGGTGTATGCAAGCAAATGGCTTTTGAGTTATGACGTAGCGGCAAGTGACACTTTTAATAACTCACCAATTATTGCGGATGATGGCGTATTGGCTGTAAACGGCATATATGCTTACCTGTCTAACGTATCGGCGTGTAATATTTACTATGGCTGATACCAAGCAAGCAGTTTTGACAGGGCGTAAGCTGTTTATCGGCATACCCTGCCATGATGGACGTTTGAACGTCAAGACCGCATATGCTATTGCGCAGTTAATGCCAGAAGCTATGCGCCTTGGCGTTTCTGTAACGCTATCTGATATTTCAAACTGCTCCATCATTACGATGGCGCGTAACTCGCTTGTGCATGAATTTTTAAAGACCGATTGCACAGAACTGTTGTTTATTGATTCAGACGTTGTGGTAACACCCAATGACATCTTGCGTTTGATGGCGCAAAGTAGCGGCAAAGACATCACTGCGGGCACATACCCACGCAGAGCGCATGACAAGAAATTCTTTACAGACCTGTATTGGGACAAGAACGAAAACCTTGAGTTTGACGGTTCTCTCATGCGGGTTAAGCGTATCGGCACAGGGTTCATGCTGATTCAACGCCATGTGATTGAAGAAATGGTGGAAGCGCACCCTGAGTGGTCTTACAAGAACAAGCCTACAGGCGAGAGAATGTACGCACTGTTTGATTTTGACATCAAGGATGACCAATATATTGGCGAAGACTATTTGTTCTGCGACAGAGCGACGGATATGGGGTTTACAGTTCACGTTGATGTAGACATTAGTCTGCCCCATATTGGTAGTGAATCGTTCACCAGAAACTTCCGCGAGGAAGTTGTTATCCCGTTGCTGGATAGCATTCGGGAATCACGCTTGAAAGTTGTAAATGGCTAAATCACCAGCATGGACTCGCAAAGAAGGCAAATCAGAGAAGGGTGGGTTGAACGCCAAAGGGCGGGCTTCCTACAACAAAGCCAATCCGGGCAAGCCGGGGTTAAAAGCCCCACAACCAGAAGGCGGCTCACGGCGAGACTCTTTTTGCGCAAGGATGAGTGGCATGAAGAAGAAACTCACTTCCGCGAAGACAGCGAAAGACCCGAACTCCCGAATTAACAAGAGCCTACGGGCTTGGAACTGCTGATATGACTAACACACATGATGCAAAAGTAATGGCTGACGGCGCTGCCGTTGTAGTCGGCCTCGGTGGCTTTATGGAGTGGTTCCCACCCGTAGTTGCTTTATGTGGTGGAATATTGACCATTGTGTGGATGATTATTCGTATATACGAAACCGAAACTGTTAAAAACTTGATAGCCAAATATGCCAAGCACGAGTAAAAAACAGCACAATTTCATGGCCGCGATAGCGCACTCGCCTTCGTTTGCTAAGAAAGTAGGAGTCCCGCAGTCTGTGGGCAAGGATTTCAACAACGCCGACAAAGGCAAATCTTTTAAAAAAGGTGGTGATACTATGGCTTCTAAAATGAACCCCGGATTTATGGCAATGATGGCTAAGAAAAAAGCCGGAGCTAAAGCAGAAATGCCAATGAAAAAAGGCGGCACTGCTAAGAAAATGGCATCAGGCGGCTTTACACGTTCTGCTGACGGAATTGCTTCAAAAGGCAAAACCAAGGCTAAACAAGTTCGCATGAACATGGGCGGCAAAGCCTGCTAAAACCATGATGCCCAGTCGTGGAATGGGGGCGGTAGTCCCCAGCAAAATGCCTAAAGGCGTGAAAAAAGCACGCCGTGATGACACCGACTTTACTCAGTATAAAGAAGGTGGCAAGGTAAAATCCAAAGTAAATGCGGCTGGTAACTACACCAAACCCGAGTTACGCAAACGTATTTTTAACAGCGTAAAAGCTGCGGCAATTGTCGGCACGGGTGCAGGTCAGTGGTCAGCACGCAAAGCTCAGGTCATGGCTAAGCGCTATAAAGCCGCGGGTGGCGGATACAAATGACTTGGTCAAAAAAGTACAAAGCGTCAATAGATTGTGATAACCCAAAAGGTTTTTCGCAGAAGGCGCACTGTGCGGGTAAGAAAAAAATGGCGGGTGGCGGGTTAGCTAAACCGCAACAGTCTCTCAAGGACTGGGGCAAACAAGATTGGACGACTAAAAGTGGTAAAAAATCTTCTGACACAGGTGAACGATACCTTCCAAAAGCTGCGATCAAAAGTCTCAGCCCTGCTGAGTACGCTGCTACAACACGTGCAAAGCGTGCTGGCAAAAAAGCCGGGAAGCAATTCGTAGCCCAGCCTAAAAGCATAGCAAAGAAAACAGCGAGTTACAGATGACCATAGCAAGCCACATTCAAAAGCAACTTGATATTAGTGAACAACTATTTGAGATGATGCGCCGCGACCACAAAGAGCGCATGGGTCAGGTACTAGTTTGGGCCGACATGAACGAAAGCCTTATAAACAAACTCAAAGAACGCGACGAAGAGATCGAGCGTTTGCAAGGTCTTTTAAAAGCTTATCAAACTGTGGAGAACTTATAATGGCTGAAAAATGGATTCAAAAAGCAATCAAGAAGCCCGGGGCTCTGCGGTCAGAGCTTGGTGTGAAAGAAGGGAAAAAGATTCCCGCCGCGAAGTTGGCAAAAGCAGCCAAAGCCCCCGGAAAAATGGGCCAACGTGCACGACTGGCACAGACGCTAAAGAAGCTAAAGTAACATGGCCAACACCTCCGGAAACTCGTCGTTTAACTTAGACCTCTCTGAAATAGTGGAGGAAGCGTTTGAACGCGTGGGTTCGGAGTTGCGCACTGGCTATGACATGCGCACAGCGCGTAGGTCTTTGAATTTGTTGTTTGCTGACTGGGCTAATCGTGGCGTCAACATGTGGACGTTTGAGCAGGATGTGATTACCCTGACCCAAGGACAGCCAACCTACGCGTTGCCAGACGACACAGCGGACATTTTGGAACACGTTATCCGCACACAGGCCAATAGCCCAAGTAATCAAGCGGACTTAACAATTACACGTATTAGTGTTTCTACGTATGCCACACTCCCAAACAAGTTAACCCAAGGCCGCCCTATCCAAGTATGGATTCAGCGCTTAACGGGGCAGGCTTCCGTCTTGACGGGCACCGTATCCTCAACCATAACAGCCACAGCAACATCTATCCCAGTCACTAGTTTGGTGGGTATTCCCAATGCAGGGTTTGTACGGATAGGCACCGAATTAATTGGCTACAACGAGTTTTCTGTAGCTTCTGGCGCTACACCAGCGTACCTTTTGAATTGCACACGTGGGCAAGACGGCACAACAGCGGCAACACACGCTACTGGTGACGCAATCAGTTTGGTGCAAAAGCAGAGCATCACAGTCTGGCCTACGCCTGACGGCTCCCAGACATATCAGTTTGTGTACTGGCGCATGCGTCGCGTGCAAGATGCCGGTAATGGTGTTAATGTCATGGATGTACCTTTTAGGTTTATTAATTGCATGACAGCAGGACTGGCTTACTACTTGGCACTTAAAGTCCCCGGTGGAATGGATAGAATACAGATACTTAAAGCGCAATACGATGAGGCTTGGATGACGGCTGCGGACGAAGATCAAGAACGGGCATCAATCCGGCTTGTACCGCGCCAGATGTTCATTGGGAGTAGCACCTAATGGGTAACAGGTTTTCATCCGGCAAGAACTCGATTGCTGAATGTGACCGATGCGGCTTCAGATTCAAACTGACCTCATTGCGCAAAGAAGTAGTTAAGACAAAGACGTATAACTTGCTGGTCTGCCCCTCATGTTGGGACCCAGATCAACCACAGTTGCAGTTGGGTATGTACCCAGTTGATGACCCGCAAGGTGTGCGTGATCCCCGTCCTGACGTAAGCTATCAGGTTTCTGGACTTGGCGCAGATGGGTATCTTGGAGGCGGTAGTCGCATATTTCAGTGGGGGTGGAATCCCGTTGGAGGTGCAAGCGAGTTTGACGCGGCGTTAACACCAAATAACTTGGCATTAAACGTGCAATTGGGTACAGTCACAGTAGTAACAACTTAGGAGTTGAAAATGGCAAAAATGGAATCAGGCAAAGCTGACATGGCGCAAGATAAGGCGATGATTAAAAAAGCCTTTAAAATGCACGACAAGCAAGAACACAAAGGCGGCAAAGGTACGAACTTAGCCAAACTGGCTAAAGGTGGCAAGACCAATGAGATGATGAAGTCTTATGGTCGTGGTATGGCTAAAGTAGTAAACCAGCGCGGTTCTGGACGCGGAGGCTAATATGGCAATAAATAACCTACCCGCATCAGCCTACGCAAAGCCACACACCATGTCGGGCAAAAGCGTAACCGTTGAGTCGAACCCCGGCAAAGAGCCAAACCGTAGCAAAGCAGACACAGTTGATATGTCTGTCGGTAATATCAGCAAATCCGCTGGTAATGAGACTGTTAAAACAGACGGTATTAAAATCCGTGGTACTGGCGCAGCCACTAAAGGCTTGATGGCACGAGGCCCGATGGCATGACCTATACCGAGCTTGTAGCTGCAATTCAGACGTACACGGAAAACAATTTTCCGACGATCACGCTTGCCGATGGCGTTACTACTGTGTCTTCTACACAGCAGATCAACCGTTTCATCAATCAGGCAGAACAACGCATCTACAACTCGGTTCAGTTTCCATCGTTACGTAAGAACTCAACGGGTATCACTACCGCAAACAATAAATACTTGTCGTGCCCCAACGACTTCTTGTCAACTTATTCTTTGGCAGTTGTGGATCCAACCACAGGGGCGTATACCTATCTGTTAAACAAAGATGTTAACTTTATTCGCGAAGCCTACCCAATCCCTACAGATACTGGTGCCCCTAAGTATTACGCTTTATTTGGTCCGACAGTAACGTCTTCTGCAATTACTAACGAGTTGTCTTTCATTCTTGGCCCCACGCCTGATGTGGCTTACACGGCAGAACTGCACTACTATTACTACCCTGATTCAATCACTACAGCAAGCACAACTTGGCTAGGTGATAACTTTGACACTGTTCTGCTATACGGATCACTTGTTGAGGCGTATACCTTTATGAAGGGTGAAGCCGATCTTGTCCAGTTGTACAACCAAAAATACATGGAAGCACTTGCCTTGGCTAAACGCCTTGGAGATGGTCTGGAGCGCAGTGATGCGTATCGTAGTGGTCAGGCTCGTGTGGCTCCGCTACCACAGAATAACGGGGTTCAGTAATGGCATTTACTGGCAACTGGACAACCAATACGTTCAAGACAGGTTTACTTGACGGGATATTTAATTTTGATACAGGCACAACGCAGGTATTTAAGATCGCCCTGTATACAAACGCGGCTACGCTAGACGCCACTACAACAGCATATACAAGCACGGGCGAGGTATCTGCAACAGGTTACACGGCCGGTGGACAAACATTGGTGATTAGCCAAATCCCCACAATAGGTAACCAGACAGGTGCGGCTACAACCTACTTGTCCTTTACAAATGCCGTGTGGTCAACCTCTGTTACAGCGCGGGGTGCATTGATTTACTTGGCTAACGGTACAACAAACCCAACAGTTTGTGTATTAGATTTTGGGGCAGATAAGACCTCTACAGCCACATTCACCGTACAATTCCCCGCAAACACTAACACCTCAGCAATCATAAGGATTTCGTAATGGTCACAACAATTTACGGCGATATGGACGAATCTCTTCTTGAAAAGAAAGAAGGGGTTTTTGAGGATGACAACGAATTGACCACTTGGGTTGAGTATTGGAAAGACGCAGAGTTAGTCCATCGTTCAGCACATGTAACACTTAAACGCTCCCTGCCTATTGGCGGTGAAGTAGGCACTTTCTAAAAGGAAACATCATGGCAAATACCGCATCCCTATGCACTTCGTTTTTAGCCGAAGCGCTGACCGCAACCCACAACTTTGGCGTAGCACCTATCCGTGCAGCAACTACAGCAGACACCTTTAAGGCGGCTTTGTATTTGACTAGCGCAACGATTGACGCTTCCACTACAGCCTATTCATCTACAGGTGAAGTGACTGGAACTAACTACACGGCGGGTGGTGTAACAATCACAAACGCTACTGCTCCTGCCTCGACTAATAGTTCTGTAACTGCTGGCGTGGCTTACTGGACTCCTTCTGCAAGTATTAGTTATACCAACGTGACTTTAAGCACCTCGTTCAATGCGATGCTTATGTATAACTCAAGCCAGTCAAACAAGGCTGTTGGCGTATACACCTTTGGTAATCAAACGATTACTGCTGGTACTTTTGCGTTAACAATGCCTTCAAACACAACGACTACCGCTTTACTGCGTATTTCTACAACATAAGCGGAGGCGGCTTAAGGCCGTTTAGACCATGTTTGGTATCTCCGCTTTTGCTGAAACGCCATTTGCCTCGCTTTCTGGGGTAACGGTTGCGGTCGCCTTAACAGGTAACGCAGCATCAGGCGCAGTAGGTACAGTTGGAGTAAGTAATAGCCCTGCCCTGACGGGTGATTTGGCTTCTGGTTTTGTAGGGACAGTAACTCCGAGTAGTACACAGGCAGTCTCTGGGAATGCCGCATCGGGCTTTGTCGGGGCAGTAACACCGACGATTTCTGTAGCTCTGACCGGACTAGTCAGTTCTGGGTTTGTTGGTACTGTAACTACTAGCGAGACTGTTGCCCTATCTGGGGACTCGGCTTCTGGTTTTGTCGGAACGGCTACCCCTAGCCTGTCTGTTGCGCTAACGGGTAATGCGGCATCAGGTTTTGTCGGAACAGTAACGCCAACGGCGTCTCAGGCTCTAAGTGGTAGGACGGCTTCTGGTGCGGTAGGCACAGTTGGGGTAAGTAGCAATCCATCTCTGTCAGGGGATGTAGCGTCAGGCTTCGTAGGAACTGTTACGCCGACTATGTCGGTGGCTTTGACAGGTGTTGTAGCGTCAGGGTTTGTTGGAACTGTTACTCCAAGCGCTTCCCCCACAGAAACTGGAGACGTAGCGTCGGGATTTGTTGGTACTGTAGTACCCACCATGTCTGTCGCATTGACAGGTGTAGAGGCGTCGGGTGCTGTTGGGTCAGTTGGGCAAAGCGTTTCTGTTGCGTTGACTGGTGATGTTGCGTCTGGTTCTGTTGGTACTGTGTTGCCCGGCAAGGCTGCGGCGGTAACAGGTTTGGGGGCTACTGCGGTAGGGGGCTCAGTTGGGTTTACTATATCGGTGGCGTTGACAGGTAATACGGCTTCTGGGTTTGTTGGTACGCTAGGTAAGTTCTACTGGACAACAATTGTCGACAGCCAGACGGCAAACTGGCAAAATATAGTTGATTCCCAAACTGCAAACTGGGCGGTTATAAATAACCCCGAAACAGCAAACTGGCAAGTGATTGACACGGTATCGTAAGGAATAAATATGGCGCTTGTACTAGCAGACAGAGTAAAAGAAACCACCACAACGACTGGTACGGGAACAGTGACTCTGCTTGGTGCCTCTACTGGATTCCAGTCTTTTTCCGCCATAGGTAACGCAAACACTACTTACTACACAATTGCGGGGCAAACAGGCTCTGAATGGGAAGTGGGTATTGGAACTTACACTTCATCAGGGACAACCCTAGCCCGCACGACAGTTTTGTCATCCAGCAACTCAGGTTCATTGGTCAACTTCTCGGCTGGAACAAAAGACGTATTTGTCACCTATCCATCTGGTAAGTCGGTAAATCAAGATGCTAGTGGAAATGTCACCAACGCAGGGAGCATCACTGGAACCAACATAATTGCCAGCAACGGTCTTTATGTCAACAGTCAGACAGTAAGTGCAAGTTACACCATAGCCGCTGGAAATTCAGCTATGTCAGCAGGTCCAATCACCGTTGCAAGCGGTCAGTCAGTAACACTAGGTTCCGGCGCTCGCTGGGTTGTGCTTTAACAAAAAGGGCTATAAAATGACAGAATATAGGAGCGCACTGTGACCACAGCATATACCTCACTGTTAGGATTTGCATTACCCGTTACTGGCGAACTGTCAGGAACGTGGGGCACCACAGTCAACGACGCTATTACGCAGTTGGTTGAAGACTCGGTCGCTAACTACGCAACCCAAAGTGTTACATCTGCAAACTGGACACTGACCACCACAGGATCAGGTGCGAGCAATCAAGCTCGAATGGCTATTCTCATACCGACAGGCACGCCCGGGGTTAGTAGAAACATCGTTGCACCGTCATCAAGTAAAGCGTACATAGTTGTTAACCAGTCTGACTTTCAAGTCATACTAAAAGGTTCTGCTACCACGGGAGTAATTATCCCCACGGGCGTGAGTATGCTGTGTGCGTGGAATGGGACTGACTTTACAGCGATAACAACGCTTACTCTTTCGGTAGGCACAACCGCACAAAGACCGTCAACTCCAGCAACGGGGATGTTGCGGTTTAACACAACGAATACACAGTTTGAAGGCTATGACGGCACAAACTGGGGTGGTATTGGCGGAGCGCAGGCTAATGGCGTTATCCAAACAAATAAGACAGTAGTGACGGCAGATTACACCTTGCCTTCTGGTATTAACGGCATGTCTGTTGGCCCTATAACTGTTAATTCTGGTGTTTCAGTAACTATCACTAGCGGACAGCGCTGGGTTGTCTTGTAAGGAAAAAATATGAGTTCAGTTGTTATAAATGGCGATACATCTGGGGCAGTAACCCTATCTGCACCTGCGGTAGCGGGAACAGTCACAGTCACACTACCAGCCACAAGCGGCACGATGTTGACTACAGCATCTAGCACAGGCATAAGTGGTAGTGCTATATCTTCTGGTACTGTTCCAGAGGCTTATGGCGGTACAGGGACGAATACTGGCTACTACGGCTTTAAAAACCGCATCATCAATGGTGCGATGGTGATTGACCAGCGTAATGCGGGGGCTGCACAAACTATCACTACTGGTGGTGGCAATCAATATACAGTAGATAGATGGTATGCGGTTCCAACAGGAGCAAACGTAACTGGTCAACAAATAACATCAGCAAATATTAGCACTTATAGATTTACTGGTGCAGCATCTAATACAGGCATTTATCTTATTCAACGTATTGAAGCTAAAAATATTGCAGATTGTGCTAATTCAACAGTTACATTATCTTGTAATTTAGCAAATAGTTTACTTACAACAGTAACGTGGACTGCATATTACCCTACAGCTTCTGATAATTATTCTGGTTATACACAAATTGCTACAGGAACATTTACTGTAAATTCAACATTAACAAATTATTCAACTCAAATATCATTACCTTCTAGTGCATCAAATGGATTAATGATTCAATTAAATGTTGGTGCGCAAACATCTGGCACTTGGACTATTGGTAATGTCCAACTAGAAAAAGGCAGTACCGCAACATCGTTTGACTACCGCGACTATGGAACTGAGTTGTTTTTGTGTCAGAGATATTTTGAAACACTGACTACTATCTATGTTCCAACTTTGTATAAAACTGGTGCAAATGGAACAGTAAGAACTTCAGTATGGTTTTATAAAGTTACAAAAAGAGCGACACCTACAGTTACTACTTCTAATATAAGTTATGACAATTGCTCAGGTTTGACAATTGATAGAAATAGTTCGGATTATTATTCTACGTATGCAACTGCTAATGGTGGAACTAATTTTGGTTATAACTATGACTTTACTTCATCAGCGGAGTTGTAAAAATGTATAAACAATACAAAACTTTTCATGACAAAATTGCACAGGGGGTTATTCGCACAAGCGATGGCGCATTCATCCCATTTGACCCAGACAACACCGACTACCAAGCCTATCTTCGCTGGCTTGAGGCTGGCAACACGCCTGAACCCGCAGAGGACACACAATGATAAAAGCCGAACTAGATACAGTAAAAGCCGAACTTGCGGCTCTGAAAGGATAAGACATGACGACTACGATAAATGCCAGCACCAGCGCAGGGCTGGTTCAAACTGCCGATACTTCGGGGTCGTTAGCCCTGCAAACGGCTTCTACTACAGCATTGACACTTGACACCTCACAGAACGCCACATTTGCAGGAAGCGTAAAAACCAATACGCTGACAAGTGCGGCATCTACTGCGCTAACTTTGCAGTCTGCTGGCACTACTGCGATTACTATTGATACTTCACAGAATGTGGGGATTGGTACTACTAGCCCTGCGGCTAAATTTAATACATCTGGGTCGTCTGCCGCGGGATACATTGGCAACTATTTTGATAACACGGCATCAAATGGGTATGTTCGTGTTGATTTGCGAATTGGGTCTAGTGGGGCTAATGGCATTGCTAGTATTAAATACGCGCCCGGTATTTTTATGCAAATTGGGCCAGATTTAAACGACACCACAACCCCGTTGGTGTTTGCAACTAACAACGCGACAGAACGCGCTCGTATCGACTCTAGCGGTAACTTGCTGGTGGGGACTACAAGTGCTGGTAGTGGTGCAACTGGTGGTTTATTAAGAGTAAGTAAAACATCGGGCAATGGTATTTATTCTGAAGCCGCAACTACTGCCGCTGGTTATAGATACATTTCAAATGGGTTATCTGATGGTGGAACTTTTTACCATTTTAATATTCAAGAAGGTGGAACACAACGGGGTTCTATTACTTCTAATGGTTCTGTAACCTTATATAACACTACATCTGACCAAAGATTAAAAGAAAATATTGTTGATGCTGGCTCAGGTCTAGAAAAATTAAGTAATGTAAAGATTCGTGCTTTTGATTGGATTGAAAATAAAATTCATACTGATTTTGGAGTTATTGCACAGGAATTAAAAACAGTAGCCCCAGAAGTAGTATCAAAAGGTTGTACTGAAGAAGACATGATGTCTGTTGATACATCTGCTTTAGTACCAGCAATGATTAAAGCAATCCAAGAACTAAAAGCAATAAACGACACACAAGCCGAAACAATCAACGCACTAACCGCCCGAATCGTGGCGATTGAAAGTAAAGCATGACAACAGTAATATCGGGAAGTTCACCTTCCATTACCTTTAGCGATAGCACTACACAGACTACTGCGTTTACAAGTACGCCCTCTGTAACAACAATCACAACAACATCTGACGCAACTATCTCTGGTCTAACAGTAGGTAAAGGCGGTGGTGCTGTATCTACTTCAACTGCTGTTGGTGCAAGTGCTTTAACTGCAAACACAACTGGTGGTAACAATGTTGCAATCGGGTATCAAGCAGGACTTGCTCAATCTACTGGTGGTCAAAGCACTTTTGTTGGTTCACAAGCAGGACTTGCTGGCGCAGATATAGATTATGCAACTGCTGTTGGCTATCAAGCCATGTCATCAATTACTACTGGTGATTTTAATACGGCATTAGGGGCGCAAGCACTTAAATCCAACACCACAGCATCTAACGGAGTAGCAGTAGGTTATCAGGCTTCATATTCAAGAACAACAGGCGATAGTGTTGTTGCAATAGGAAAAACTGCGGGTTATTCGGGCGTGTCTTCAGTTTCGTCAACCTTTGTTGGGACAAATGCTGGCTATTACTCAACTGGAAGTTACAACACATTTCTTGGACAAGGTGCTGGTGAAGCAATAACAAGTGGTACTAAGAACACAATCATTGGTCGCTACGATGGAAACATTGGTGGCTATGACATTCGTACAGCAAGTAACTGGATTGTTTTATCTGATGGGGATGGTAATCCTGCCATATATAACCGCCCTGCTGGTGCTAGTGCCGCATCAGGAAAAAACACTACTGTTTTTGGAATGTTAGATGCACCAGCAAGCGGAGAAACAGTTACTGTTAACTGTAATAATAATTCAGCCGCTAGTGCTAGTTATGGGATTATTGTTAGCGGAAGACCATCAGATGTAACAGTAAATGCAATGCGTTTTTATAACGCTAACGCATCAACCATAGTTGGTAGTATCCAAATAAACCCAACAACTACAACCTACGCCACATCATCTGATTACAGACTAAAAGAAAACATTGCACCTATGACGGGCGCATTGGCTACTGTTGCTCAATTAAAGCCAGTAACCTACAAATGGAAACAAGATGGCTCTGATGGGCAAGGCTTTATAGCGCACGAATTACAAGAAGTAATGCCTGATGCGGTAGTTGGTAAAAAAGATGCTGTTGATGAAGATGGCAAACCAATCCATCAAGGTATTGACACATCTTTCTTGGTAGCCACACTAACAGCCGCCATTCAAGAACTAAAGACAATCGTTGACGCACAAGCCGCAGAGATAGCGGAACTCAAAGCAAAGGTGGGCTAAATGGAAGTCACAATCACCCTGACCGCACAAGAAGCCGTTGACGTTATTAACATCATCGGTCAATTACCAACCCAGTCCAACGCTCATCCGCTATATCTAAAACTACGAACACAAGTGGAAGCGCAGCTCCCCAAGCCCGAACCTACGGAGTAAGCCATTGACCCATTCACCCTACTTATGGCGGCTCAAGCCGCTGTTGGCTTTATTAAGCAGGGATGTTCTATGCTCCATGAGGGGCGTATGGAACTTGAGGGCGCAAAGAAAACCGTTGAGGGAGTCATTGGCGATGTCAAGGCAATCAAAGGTATCTTTGACTGGTTTGTTGGATTATTCGCGCCATCTCACGACAAACTTGCGACAAAACGAGACGCAATCGCGCCAAAGTCTGTGTCGCAAAAGAAGCAACAGTCCTACGAAGAACTTGAGCTCAAACTCATTAGCGAAATTGGTGCAAACCTTGGGGTTCTTTTTGACACACAGCAAGAGATTAACAACCACTACCATGAGCTAGAGGAAACATCAAAGACCAACTACGACCCAACGCAAAATACCAGCAAGAAGGCTATAGAGCGAGCGCTGATTGAACTGCAGATGGAGAAGTTGATGGAGCAGACTAGGGAAGCGATGGTCTATGCGCCGACTGAGTTGAAAGATTTGTATACGCGTTTCTTGAAGATGCACGCCAGAATAGAACAAGAACAAGAGTGGGCTAGGGCAGAAACGATACGCAGGGTTAGGTTAGCGAGGTGGGCAAGAGAGCAAGAAGAGATTAGGCATATCGAGACAACAAGTGGGATAATTGCAACAGTGTTTGTATCTCTATTTTTTGGGTGGCTAATGTGGCAACTGCGCGTCTTGTCGGATGGATTTTGACTGCGGTTGCGCTGTGTATTGTTGTAGGCACAACTTCGATGGCATACGTAGAAACCCTATATATGAAAGCGCAGCTTAAACGAGAAATCAAAGAGTTGCGTAGGCTTAAACAGGAACTAAAGGAGCAAAAATGAATGAACTATTCGGCTTACTCAAAGGTATCGCGCCCACGTTGGCAACTGCTGTTGCTGGTCCTCTGGGTGGCATGGCGGTGTCCGCTCTGGCTTCTAAGTTTGGTGTCTCCGATTCTGTCGAATCCGTTGCAAAAGCGATTGCTGGTGATCCACAGGCGGCTCAAAAACTTCAAGAACTGGAGTTAGAGTACGCAAAACTAGATGCCGCCGACAGAGATTCTGCCCGCAAGAACGAACAGGCTTTAGCCACAAGCGAGCACACACCCCTACTCAATAAGTCCGTAACGCCTATTCTGGCTATTGTGGTGGTGATTGCATGGGGACTCATCCAGTATCACTTATTGACTCACATCGTGCCAGACCAAATGCGTGAGATTATCATCCGTGTATTGGGTACGCTGGACGGCGCTTTGGTTATGGTGTTGTCCTACTACTTTGGTGCAAGTCACAAACACTAATATGCAGCTCTCAGAACATTTCACCTTAGACGAAGCCACGTATAGCGAGACTGCTATACGCATGGGGATCAACAACCAGCCCGATGAACGCCAACTGGCAAACATGAAAGCGGCGGCAGGGCATTTGGAGGAGGTGCGTAATGTCACTGGCCCTATGCGTGTTAATTCTTGGTTACGCCTGCCCGACGTTAATCTTGCTGTTGGCGGTTCTAAAGTATCCAGCCACATGGATGGTTGGGCTATTGACTGCTCTTCTT
>Ga0304729_1000080_pt1 | contig 63171 bp, 60 predicted proteins | sample C_131016_MF_Meta_FD_190475 | JGI IMG/M metagenome (GOLD analysis project Ga0304729, IMG submission 190475) | Freshwater microbial communities from Lake Croche, Canada to study carbon cycling - C_131016_MF_MetaG (v2) (version 2) | ecosystem: Environmental > Aquatic > Freshwater > Lake | place... | reverse complement strand
TCATCGTATTGGGTAAAAAAGGGCTGTCCTTGTTCAGAAGCTTTTGTGTTTGACTTCCAATTTAAAGGTCTTACAATAAAATTCTTTTGAGGAAAATAATCTCCGTAAAGTAAAGAAGTGTTTGTATAAGATTGACAATGATAGCAAACTATCATTTGCCTTATCCATTGAAGTCTGCAATCAGAAGAAACTTGAATTTTATTTGTCGAACCCGACTTTATGTTCTCGGGAATATAATAATTTGCAACTTGACGATATGTGTAGTAAGGAAATCCAACCCTAAACTCTAGTTGTTTAGTCTTGCCATTTCCTCCACCTTCAGGCGAGCTTCTGTGAACCGGAGCGTAAACATGCTCTCCAATAACAGAATCTCCTCCAAAAACAGATATAGGAAACCTGTTGTCATAATCAATATAAATAGCTGCTCCGTCTACAGGATTGTAACCCTGATTAAAGTAAATAAACTCCTTGTCTGAGGTGTACATTCCATACAGCCTTAAGCCGTTAAAAATTGTAGTTCCATTTGTTATGTCGGCAGCAATTATTGCTTTTTGAGAAGAATCTTTATTATTTACGTTTATCCATCTTTGTTTTGTTCCGTTGTCAAGCTCGTCTACGTAGCAATACCTGTCAGAAGAAACGTCTGGATATTCACAATGAAAGTCCTCTATTCTTTCTCCGCATATTTCATAAAACTGATTAATGCCTCCGTTTCCATATCCAACAAGAGAAGACAGCTTTATAAAGTTACCTATGTAATCGTACTGAGTAGAATCTGAATCTGGAACTTCTGCTCCTTCTTGAATGATGTTAACTATGTAAAATGGCTCATGCCATTTTTTAACATTAGTATCATTAAACTGGTTTTCTCCTGAAGTCTGATTCTGAAGATAAAGGTTTCCATCAAATTCTATTTCCAAAAAAGAAACACCTTCTTCTTCAACTTTATTTCTTACTGCAACAATATTACAAACAGTATTTCCTGTAGCGTCAGAATTATCTCCTCTCCATTTGTCAAAAGAAATAACTCCTCTTTTTATTGTAAGAGAACCAATAGTGGTTATGTCAGCAACTCCAACATCCTGTGCTAGTTCTCCAGGGTTGCATCTTCTTGATGAAGGCTGAAGCACTCCGCTGATATAAACGTCTTTTTCTTCTTGTACTCTTGGAAAAACCACCATGTCTATTGCACTTTCGTCAACAAGTCCACCGCCTTTTTTAAAGTGATATATTTCAGAAAAAATACCGTAAGGAGCAGCAAGATGAATTTTATAGTTTTGAGGGTTAACCTTCATGTCATCTATTAAACGAGGGTCAACAAGTCCACTATCAAAATCAGGAGAATTAAATATAATAGAATTATTTTTTTTTGCTATGTACTTTGTTCCTCCACTTGTTACATTTTCAAAGTCATAAAAAGCAAGACCTTGAGCAATTACTTTATTTGCTCTTTTTGTTCTTACAATAGAAATTGCTTTTACGTAGTCAGGAATATTTGTAATGCCTTTAAGCATCATTCCTAGTGTTCCTATTCTAGGGGCAAAACCATAAGGGTTGTAGTCAACAGGAGTTGAATCATCTACAAACGATAGGTTGTTAACAAGGTATTGTAAATTTTCTGTTATTGTATCTGCGTTTGAAACAGGATTAAAAGGCTGGTAGCCAACTTCGCTTGCATCAATGCTTCCGTGAGCTCTAGAAGGATTTGTAGCTACATTAAGAACATTAACATACTTTCCATTATCTTCAGAGCCTGTTGCAACAGGAGAAAGTCTGTTTAAAGAAGAACTGTAATCAACAGGTTCAAACGTATCGTCAACTGTATTGTCAAGTGCTATACAGTTTGTTGTCGTAAGACCTATAAAGTTATAAGAAGGTATTCCTGCTCTTTGTGATGCATATTCAGAAGTTTTTGTTCTTCTTTTAGGCATTTGATAAGACTTAAATCCAGGAATAGGTTTTGCAAAAGTAAACTTGCTTCCTGCATCCCAACCAACTACGGCCCACCCATAAGACTCTTCGTGCATTAAGGATTTTTCATAAGCAGAAACAACAGGGTCTTTAAATCCTTTACTTCCCAAGTTTTTAAGTATAGGAAAAAAAGAAACATCATCTGTGCTTGGAACCTTAAGAAATTCAATTTGGTCTATATTTCTAGAAAAGTAACTTACGTTTCCAAGTACAACTCTGTTTGAAAAATAAGCTATTGCTCTTGCTCTTGATATTGAAGAAAGATTATCTGTTTCATCATCAGCAGAAACAGCTATTGGAGTGTCTTGGCCAGCAATACTATCTGTATAATGATAAACAGTAAATTCTCCTTCGGCTATTGATATCCTTTTAACAATGTAAGAAGAGGGAACAAATCCTAATCCTTCTCCTCTGTTATAAGAAGTTCTTTTTATTTCTATGTAAGAATAGCCGTAAACGTTATTTATTCTGAATTTTATTTTAGCTCCATACGCTGTTCCTGCATCAGGATTAGTATCTCCTCCTGTGTATTTTAAAAAAGGAAAAGAAACATCTCCTTCAACAGCAACATATCTTTCAGGTATTTCAATTATTGGAGTTGGAGCACTCCAGGAAACTTTTTCACCATCAGTAGAAACAAACCTAAAAGAATAAACATATCCTCCAGGAGGAAGTCCTCCTCCTCCTCCAACGACTTCAAGTCCTTCAAAAATTGGAGCTTCAGGAGTTGCCTCTAGGTTTATATAGTATCTTTCTGGCTTAAATTCAGTAGTATATCTTGTGGAGCCCGTATTATAAGCATTTATTAAATCAGTAATAGAAAAATACATAGGAGGTATTCTAAAGTCTGTTATATAAACCTCTCCTCCTATTGAATTGTCATTTTTTGCTATCTGAAGCTCGTAGTCTGGGTGTAAATAAAACCTGTTGCTATTAATAACAATCATTCCATCAATAGTACAAAGTGCATTATAAGTAAGAGTTCTGTCTGCCCAAAATTCAACCAAAGAGCTATGGACAATAACAGAACCTATGCATTTGTAATCAGCTGTATATTCTGTATTTGAATAAAGAAGTTGTTCTCCTTTTATCTTTGACAAAGCAAGTTTATGCCCATCATAGGACATTGTTCTAGCGTTTCTTGAATCGTAAAAGTTTCCTACGGCTGAAGTGTTATTCTTCAAGCCTTGTATAAACTTTTCAATATCAACATCAGCTTTTCCAAAAAGAAAAGATTGAGCCTTAGGAAAATTAAAGGGACTTTTACTTCTAGAATTCATAATTACTTTGATAATTATTAATAGCATCTCTCTTCCAAGACTGAAGTCTAATAGCTACTCTTTTTGCAATAAGCCAAGACCCTGGATTTATAGGGTCTGCTGAGTTAAGTTTGTTATTTATGTCCATCCAGTCGGTTCTGTAGTTTCTGTCTGTTGATTTTTTCCAAGCGTAAAACTGCTCAAGAGTAAAATCAATAAGAGCCTCTCTAAACTCTCTTGGTATGACTGGCTCGTTTCCTATTGTACCACCAAAACCTTTATATATAAGTCTTACGTTTTCGTAGTGTTCAGAATTTTCACTTAAAGCTAAAACTCCATTTTGAACATTTCCGTAGTAAAGTCTGTATGGAATTTGCCTTCCTCTTTGAAGCTCAGGGTCTCGCCAAGAATCTTCTGTTATATCAGCAGTGGCTCTGTCAGAGCCTCCAAAACGATTATAGTTTACTTTGTAGTTTACTTTAACAAAGTCGCCTCCAAAAACTTTTCTACAGTCATTGCAACCTTTTTTGTTACACTGACACTGACCTTTAAAAAGATAAATCTTTTTTAAATCAAAACAGTTTGGAGGAAGAAGTAAGTTGTATTTTCCAGCATTTACCCATCCAGCTTTCCAATCAAACAGGTCAAGAGTAACATCATCGTAATAGGTTGTTATTGCAAGTTTTTCAAGACCAGCCTGAATTCTACCGACATAATATCCTCTTGACTTGTCTTTAAAGGCAGTATCTCCATTTTGCTGAACAACATCAGCAACAATTAAGTTAACACTTATTTTTTCTGAAGTATCCATTTCTTACTATTGAGGTTGTTCTTGTTGTGGAGCAGCTTGAGACCTTTGAGCTGTAATTGCGTCTGTTGTTCTTATTTGAGTTCCGGCAGAAGAGCCGTCATTTTGCTTTTCTTGAGTTATAAGTAAAGCTGTTCTTGCTAGTGCAAAAACATTTTCAAACAAAACTCTTTCAAGTCCTTCGTCTATACCTATGTCGTCATAAATGTTACAAATAATGTCTGGAGTTATTAGTGTTTTAAGTCCAGCATCTACTCTTTTAAACTCAACACATTCAACACCTATTAAATGTATTATACTGCCTTCTCTGTAAAAGTAAGGATTTGTGGGACTTGGAGCAAGGTATGGCTGGTCGTAGAGAGAACCATTTTTAACTTCGGCAGCATCTGTTCTTTGAAAAGTTATAGGTCTATCGCAAATTTCTTTTTTTTCATAAGACATCCAGTCTATTCCTATATCGTTGTCGTAATCAACAATAAGAGCTGGAAGTGTAAAGAACTTTTTGGTTGTACTTGATTCAACTTCAATAACGTAATGGTTAAGATACCTTCCGCTATCTCTGTGCTTTATAACAGACTGGGTTCTTAGTTGGTTTACGCAAACCTGAGTCCAATGAACAATTTGCTCAAAGGTAACCTTTCTATCGTCTCCAAGTTGCTGTATTGACTGCAACACATCGTTGCAAAACATTCCGTAAGTAGGCATTACTTAACAAAGTTTAAAAGCGCTATTCTATCTTGCTCGGAAACATTCCAAAGTGTTGTGTTGTCACCTTGCTGGTATGATATGTAGTTAAGTGCGTTCTGAACAATAAAGTTAACTATGTTGTTACTAAAATAAATATTGTCAGACGTAGAAGTTATTCTTGGGTGATTTTTGACATAGACAATAGCAACAGGCTTTTCGACAAGCTTTGGTCTTACTTCTATTTCAAAAATGTCTAAATTTGCATTTTGATAATTTAAAGCATCTTGATAGCCAAATTTTATAGAACAAGTGTCAGTTGGCTTTAGGTCAACATAATCTTTATACTCTGCTCCTGGAGCAAACGGGTTAAATCTATTTGTTTGCCACTCTTCAGAAGTAAGTCTTCCGCACGAATCAAAATTGCTTTCTACAAATATATACGAGTTTAACAATATGCTTTTTTCTGGAGTGCTGTTTGCTTGTTTTGTCCAAAGAGGATTTGTAATAGGAAGAGGTACAACAGCATCTATACTAAACACCGAATTGTCAATCGTAATACGAGAAAACTTTGATGTTTGATAGATTCTGTTGTACCTTAACTCTTTAAATACCTCGTTACTTACTTTGTTGGTTTCACGTATTTGATTAACAGCCATCATAAGAAAGTCTATTCCATAGTTTAACGCTGGCATAATGTCCTGAGTGTCCCTGAAAAAATCAGAACCTTCTGCATCAAGCGCAGCAAACATTAGACCCTTTACATAGCTGTATGTTACCATTGGTAGTTACTTTATGCTTTTTCTATACTTTCAAAGTTTTCTCTTTCTGCTTTAAACGAAAGTGTTTTCCCTTTTGTAAGCTTCTTTTGTTCTTGTTCGTATCTTCCGGCAATAGCAACAATAAGTCTGTGTCTTAAAACTGAAACATCTGCTGTATCAATTTTAACTCCATGAGAAATACAATTTCTTTTTATTGAATGCTCATCATAAGATGAAACAAGATTGCTTGCGTATTGAAGTGCATCTGCCCCACTCTTGTCAATAGATTTTGCATCAGATGCTTGCTCAAAAAACAATACATTGTAGTTTGTGTGTTTGCGAAGCCACTCTGCAACCTTCTTTGACCAACAAACATAGCTAGACATTGTAGTTGCTGCTTTTGTTACTTTTCCGGAAGTTGTAACCCTCATTATATTGTTAAACCTGATTGGTTCAGAAAAAGGTCTTCTTATAACGCTTCCATTTTTGTAGTCATCAAAAATTACTGTTGAAGAGGCATAAGAGAAAAACAACACTGGAGCATCAAGAATATCCTCAGTGTCAATTTCATCATAGGTAATCATTTCAGCATTAGTACTTGTTGCTCCAGAACCTTGGTCTAGAACTGTTCTGATAATCCTGTCAACATCAAGAACAGGATTGTTTTTTGTACTTTCTTTAAAGCCTTCAGACAAAGCAGAAACAAGCTTTGTAAAATCTGAAGATGTCATTTGAATAATTTGCTGACTTTCCTGCTGCTCTTTTTCTTCAGAAACAATGTTTACTGTAGGTTCGATTATTTCTTTTGTTCTTACAGGATTTGGTGGTGCTGGATTATTAACATCTGGATTAGAAACTTGACCTGGTTGTAAAGGAGCACTACCTGGTGCGCTAGGATTTGTTTCGCAAATTGCAATAAAAGAAAGTGTTTTCATAAGATAGTTTGTTAAGATGAAATGTTGTTATACTTAAAGCAAAAATGGGAACCGAGTTTTTCTCGGTTCCCAAACAAGGAGCAGATTGTAGTTAGTTTTGGACTATCCCAAGTTAGTTACGTTAAGATAACCGCAAGCCAAAGGATTGTGAAATCTCATTGACCACGTAGCACTTACCCAAGAGTCGGTATAGTTTTTCAACGTACCGTTGTTAACTCTTGGAAGGGTGTCTCCCATTTCCTCTGGAAGGAAATAAACAGGCTGAATGTTCTTTTGGTCAATCAAGAACAACCTGCTTCTCCAAGCCTTAGGAAAGGATGCTGGGTCTTCAAAACGTTTAATAGGAACAAATACAATTTTGCTACTTCCTATGTCGATTGAGTTCAATCGAAGGTTAGCAAGCATATTGTCCGGAGTATAGCGCGTAAGTGGACGCTTGTATTGATTACTCAAAGCAAGCAAAGCGCGAGGCGTTCCATAAAGGAATCTTGTTGCTCCGTACTGTTCAAATTCAGTTGACAACGCAAGTTCTTCCAAAGCTGCTGGAGAATTTACAACAGTGGTGTTGCTGAAAGGAGAGCCGGCTGATTGCATGATAGGATACAATCCACCTGCAGTTTTTGCAACAACTCCAGATTTCAAAGTAACCTCACCTTGCTCACCGTTCCAGTAAATGTTTGATAAATCAGCTCTAAACTGGTCCATCATACGTCTTTTTTGCATTGTCAAATAGCTGTTTAAGCTACCGGCTCTTTGATACTTTGTAAGTTCCATTTTACCCCAACGCTGAGCTTTAACAAGCATCTGAACGTAATTGCTACGCTCAATTGTGTCAATACGATAGTATTGAGAAATGTAGTCCAAGCCGTCAGCTTCAACAGGAGAAACGTTACTGAAATACTTTCCGGAATCGGCAACACTCAATGCAGGAAGAATCTGTCCACTCATTGCCTTAATGGTAATGGTGCTTGCTCCGGAATCAACATCAATTACAGTTGCTTTGGTAACATCGTCAAAGTGAGCAATTATTGTGTCAGGCGTAACAACGTCAGTTGAAACAACTGGAATTGTTTGAGTTACTGCCGCACCGATTGTTCCAAGAGTTCCTAAGGTTATTGCATCTCTACCGTACCCCATCTCGTGATAAAAATGCTCATCAGAGTTAACTTGCTCCGGAGGTGTTAAAGCCAAAATTTTCAAGTCAAAATACTGTTGAGGTGCAGCATCAAAAATTAGTTGCTGAAGTTCACGACCCATCAAAGATGTCGAGCCGTGCCCGTAGGTTGCGGCATATTGACTGCCGAGTGCGTTTAGGTTTGCGTTCTGATACTTGCCTGAAGGATTTGCTCCAGGGGAGTAAAGGCTAGCTCCGCCTTCGCATACTGCCACGAACGCTAAAGAGATGCCTATAATTTTTTTAAAGTTTTTCATTTTTTGGTTGTAATTACTATTCATCAAACGGTGATTTCTTTGGCATAAGTTCTGCCACGACTGGACTACTAGTCCCATTGCTATGTATTGGCTGCTGAGGAGTCACCGCTTGTGGAGACCGTCTTTTTTCTGCTTTTATAACCGTAGCTGCTGCAATGTTATTTGCTTTCTTTTCAACGGTTTGTGTAACAGAACTAAGTTCCTCTTCTCCAAATAACGCAAACATTAGTCGCTTGGCGCTATCTGGTTTTGCTCTTCCGTCATTTTCGTAAAATGCGGAAAAGAGTTTTGAAGGTGATTCGAGCAACTCGGCTATTTTTACGTAGCGGGGGTCGCCTGTGAATTCTTCGTATTCTTCTTTTAGCTTATCAAGTGCTGTTGCAACTGAGGCTTTTTCTTGTTTAATTTTTTCTTTAGTTCTCTCTTCAATAGCTTTTCTTTGAGAACCGAGTGCCTGTTTTTTAATTTCAAAGGCAGACTTTGCTAAAGCTATTGCAGAAGAAACTCGAGGATCAGTTTTGTCTTCAAATTCTTCTTTTGAAAACGACATTGCTGGCACAAGCCTGTTTACGGTAGTTCTTAACGTTTCGCCAGAAAGACTGTCAAAGTCTTTTGTAACATCTACTACACCATCCGCAACATTCTTAAGTTCAGATTTATAGTCACCGTTGTTAATCCAGGTTTGAAGTGGAATAAGCAACTCGGCTGGCATATTGTCAAACAGCGTCTCAAAGTCTTCTGCTTTCTTTTTGTACTCTCCGGCTTTTTGTGCATTTGCTCTTTGTTTGTCGGCAAACTCAATCAACTTGCTAATACCTTCTTCTGGAGTCTTAGCTTCAATGTTATACATTGTTTTTAAAGTTGTTGGAATCTGTTCAACTTTTATTTCAGCAGGAGATGTTGTTTTAGTTCCTTTTCCAAATGGAGTTTTCTTGCCGTCTTGCGTAGTGCCGCTTGAATCAGCAGATTTCTTTTGGGCAGCACCTGATATATCTACATTTATACCATTGCTAATTGCTAAGTCAACTAATGCTTTTACCGATGCGTCTGAATGGTAAATTTCAGGGTGAAGCTCAACCATATCAAAAACATAAGCAATATTATCTCCAACTGGATTTTGCATTGCAACTCCAATATTCTTCACGATTTCTTGAGAAACACTTGCAGGCGCTTCTATTGTTGTTGCTGCAGCTGCTGGCGGTGTATCTTCTACGTTTATTGTAACGCCTACATTTGTTTTATTTAGTGCATCAATTTCTTGCTGTGTAGATTCAACTACTGTTTCTTCGCATACTGGTCTAAAACGAAGTATGCTATTGTTTTGAAGTTTCATAGGTATAATGTTATGAACGCAATAATGACTTATAAAAAATTGTTTTGCAAATTATTTTTTAACTTATTGTTCTGGAGTAGGTTGCTGCATTTTTTGTACATTTGTTTGAGCTTCTGTTTTTGCCATATCTCCAGCAACCTGTAAAGCTTTAGCGTCAAGCTGTGTTTGTCTGTTTTTCTCTGCTTCATGTTGCTGTTGAGAGAATGCAAAATCTTGAGCATTGTTTTGCTGTTCGGTACTTATTGCTGCAAGATTTTGAGCTGCATCAGTTTTTACCTTATCAGCTTTTTCTTGTTGTTTTGCGGCTTCTTCTTTTGCAGCCATAGACTTTCTTATAAGCATACCAACATCGGCAAGGTCGCAGTTTCCATATGCGTTAGCTGCTATTGTAGGAATTATCAAGCCAACATTAGGAGAAGATAACTGAAGTATCATTTGGTTTGCAAGCTCAACTTCTTCTTGCCTGTTTGTTGAAGCTTTAAGTTCATAACCAAACTCTTCAAATATCATCTCTGGAGAAAGATTAAAATCTGCAACTCCATCATCGCCAACAATAGCTGCCAGCTGTCCAGGATTTGCTAATGCTATTTTAATACCTCTGTTTACGATAGAATGATGCATTTGCTGCAAATACTTAAGAAGTCCATAAAAGAATGGTTCTTGTGTTGTAGTTGCTTGGTCAAGGTTTTGCTTCACAGCTCCAACAGAAACTCTATATCCTCCACCTTGACCAAGCAAAGCTTCACCTCCTCCAAAAAGGTTATCAGCTATTCCTTTCATGTCCTGAGCAAGCTTCATTATTCCAAAAGTAGAATTACTTATATTGGAATCGTAAGACATAACAGAGTTATTTAGTCTTCCAGCGGCATTTACGCCAATAGGCTGACTCATGTTTATCTTTCTTAAAAACTCCTCTTCTCCACCTTGAGAGTCAACCATGTCCTTGTCGTAAATAGTTCCCTTCCCACGAGAGTTGTTAACCTGAGCTTCTCCCATTGAATTATATCTGTTAATTAATCTCTGAGGGTCTATTATATTATCAACAGGCGCCATAGGCTCTCCGTCAACCAAAGACCAACACCAAACCTTGTATGGATACGGAGTAAAGTTCTTAACGTAAGAATGAGTTTCTTGGAATGGAACAGTTCCGAAGTCCAAAACAATAGGGTCTCCAGTGCTTCCAGCTATAAACATTGGTTCTATATATTCACAGAATCTTGTTTGCTGTTTATCAATAGTAATACTTTTATTTCTGTATTTAGGTTCGACACCTACATTTTCAAGTTCTGCTTCAAAAAACCCATCAGGAGGAGTAATAAGGTCTTTTTTTGTATATCTTCCGTTTTTTTCAATCTTAACCAAAACAGGATAGCCATAATCATCTGAACAGCATCCCCACTCAGACCTGTCAATGTCTTGCCAGTAAATCCTATAGACAGGAGCTCTGTTTATAATGTTTTTATTAAGACCAAACATATAAGAGTGAAAACCTGTTGGAGCTAAGTTTATTGCTGTTGCTTTTTCAATGTTTTGTTTATCAGCTTCTGTAAGCTTGGGATACTTTTCATACAACTCGGTAGGAGCGGCAAACCAAAAGTCACCCATAAACTGAGCGTCAAGCAAATCAAGTCTACGGGCGCTTCTATCCCAAATAAACCTTTTAGGGTCTATGTTTGTAAACGTCTGCATACCTCTAGACGTATCCTCAAAAGAAACACATAAGCCATCTAAAGCCATGTGCTCTGCAGCTTGAAGCTTAAGTGTTTCAAAGTCATTACGGTCAGACATAGCTCTTGAAAAGGCATTTATTCTTTCGAGGTGTTCGTCAACCCAAAGATTTTGAGCACTCTGCATTGCCTCCTGCTCATCCTCGTCAATTCCATAAGCCTTGTTTATAGCAGCACTTGCAAAATTACTTGTAGAAGCAACTCTTGCTAAGTGTCGCATTTTTTCCATGTACTGTATCTTTCTATTAGTGGAATGTCTTGAGGTAGATATTACTTTTCCATTTACATCCATCCTTATAGCAGTTCCTCTGAAATACTGAACATAGTTTAAGATTATGTTCTGAACGAACTTAATCCTGTTGCGAACTTCTCCTGATTCGTCAAGTAAAAACGGGTCAAGGTCCTCGTCTAGTATCCATTGATTACCTCTATAAAACTGCCAATTAATTAGACCACGATAGGCAAAATTAATATAGTCTTGATACGAAGTGCTTGTCAAAGCCCATCTTGCGCAGTTGACATGATATGCTTCGTCTTTTGTGTCTGTAAGTCTGTTTGGTCTTGGTTGAAAGAACATGATTATTCTTCTTTAGTTTCTCTTCTTAATAGAACTTGGTCAACGAGCGTCCATCCTTCTTTTGTAAGTACTGACTCGCGTTTTTCCTTTATTTCGACTCCATAAGAACTTTCTACCGATGAAATTAGTTCCTGTAACTGACTAGAAACTGATTTGGCAAAATCGGCATACTTTTTCTTTTCGTCTGTTGATATAGAGATTAAATCCTCTGGGCGTATATTAACCATAGCTTCGAGGTTTTGAAACATAGTATCTTGAATTATTTTAGCTCTTATTCTTGCTGAAGGAACAAAAGACTTCATCCTTTTTATTGCGGCATCTAATTCGGGAGTAAACTTTCCGTCAACAAGGTCTTTATATTTAGAGTCTTTTATTTTTCCATCATAAGCAGCTTCAATAGCTTTCATAGCTCTAATTTCAGGCTCTTGAATTTTAGCTATAAGAGAAGTGGGATTGGCGTAATACCAAGCAAACTTTAAATCAGCACTCAAAGGCAAAGACATAAACTCGGGAATCTTTTGAAACTCCGGAAATTTACTTCTGTAATCTTTTTCATCTCCGGGTTCAAAGATAGTATAATGGTATTCAGTTTTTTTGTTTTCCATGCTTTAAACTTTTACTGTAACCAAAGACATTCTTCCGTTAACCATTTTTAATCTTCTTGCAACCTTAGATTTATCAACGTCTGCTTTATTTTCTATAGGCATATGCTCGTAACAACTGGCAGCCAGTTCGGAATAATTGACGGAATCTAGCAAATCATCTCTATCAAAGTTTTTAGCAAAAGGAGCATATCGCTCTGCTCCACTAGGAGTTTCTTTTTTAACGTATGTCTTACATTGTCGCCAAAATCTTTCAAAGTAAATAGAGTCTGCGTGAACATATAAAAGAGTTTGAAATCTTTGTAAAATAAACTTAGCATTGTGCCCTTTCTTTGATACACCTACTTGCGCTCCTTCTATTTTAAGATTGTCAGGAAGCATACTTGACTGAATAAACATTCTTCGAAAACCCTTAGCCTCGCAATAATCGAGATAACCTTTACCGATATTGTACTCAAGCATTTCCCTTATCGGATTACCAAAGCCGTAATATAAGTTTAGCAACAGCGATTGAAGATAGCAAAACCTATAATCGGCAACACGAAAATCTATATAGGCAACGGGAGCTTTTAACTTGGCATCCCAAACACAAGAAGCAAAATTAGAGTGACCTGATTCAGAGTCAATAGGGTCAGTTCCTTTGTAGTACCTATTACGCCACCCTTCTTCTCTATCTACAAGTATGTAGGCACAGGCGATAGAAGAACCAGACTGAACATCATCGGAACTGGCAGGTATAAACTCTGCTCCTATTATTTTATAAGGCACGTCAGAGTACTCATCGTACTTGTGACTCGTGTCATAAATTGGCTGAAACATTCCATAGACCCTACGACATCCTTCAGGTGGGTTGTTACACTTCCTTATGTGAGAGTCAATTTCTACCATAGGTATTATGGTAGCGGAAGAACTCAAGAACATATCCTCGCGAGTAAGCGGGAACGTGTAATGAAAGACAATCTTGGGGTCTTCCTTTCCACGAACTTGCTTGGTAGAGTAAGCCGTTTCCTTTTCCTTGTTATAAATTTCCCAAGTCATACCAGGACGAGCAAATGCGTCAAAGAACAGTGGTATAGTTAAGTTGGTCATATCGCCATCATTAAAAGCTTCTTCGGCTACTTCTATTTCCGTTTTAAAAGCCGAGGCACCTTCTTTCATATTACCACCAGTACCCCAGCCAAGCATCTGACGATGAATTTCCATACGCTCAGTCTTCTTGTTATAACGATACATAGTAGCTCTGTTTTGCTGCCTGATAACACCAAACTCTTCCATTAGACCACCCTCATCAAGGGCAAGAATACTTGGCGTTCCAGCATTAACCATATCTGCGGTAGGAGCACTTACTTCCAACTTACTTCCTGATGAGTTTTTACCGCCTTTCCCTAGAGACTTGCCAAATATAACCTCGTTGCCGTTCCAGTTTGAGTTAGATACTTTCATATACCACTCAATTTCCTGGATAGGAAACTTAAGTTTATCATCAAGCACCTCTTGAGACTTCTTACCTTTCTGAGCGGCATACTTAACATGAATAGACTTATTATACATAGCTTTCATAACCATCGCGCCAGCTATTGTAGAAGTAAAACCTATTTGACGACCTTTACCAACCAAAAACGAAAGCATACAATCAAACAAGAATAGAAGAACTTTCTGTGGCTCCCAAGCATGATACTTTAACCGACCACTACCGCCTTCGTCTTTTAACCAAAGGTACTTATCTAAGGCATACAGTGTGTTGGTATTACAGCGGTCCAGCTCAATTTCAAGCCAGTCAATTTGTTCTTCCTCTTCACCGTCATAAGGAAAGTTCATTACTTCCTTGTTAAGCCAATTATAAGCCTGAGCTTTATACATCTCATACTTAATGTAAGGAGTTCTGTTTTGCCATCCAGAGTTAATACTCTTAATCCATCGCTGAAAGTCCTTATCGTCAGATATCTCATGATACCTTACAAGCCAGTCATCTTTAAGTATAGGTCGAGTACCAATGGCATCAAAGTCTTTGTTGTAATACTTAAGTTTTTCATTTATCCTAAGTACTTCCTCGTGCTGTAAGGTAACAATTTTATCGAGAAGGGGCGTTTCGTCTACCTCTTCAACAAGACCGGTCTGAAGATTAATCTTTTCTCCCCTTTCACCAATAATATAAGCACTAGAAATCAAATCCTTTTTAATAGAAGAAGCCTTCCGTCTTCTATTGGAATCATTAATAAAGCCAGATTCCTCAAGGTCTATTTCCCTAGCAAACCCTATGTCTACACCGGCAAGGTATATGTCTAGCCTAAACGCCCGAAGCTCGTGACGTACTAGCTGTCCAGTATTGTTTATACCTAGTTGCAACATAGAGGTCTATTTCTCATACGCAATAATAAGCAGCATTTTTTACATTTGCAAATTGAAAGACAACATTCAAATACTTCGAAAATTTGCCCCGTTACGGGCGCACCACGCAATTTAAAATATCAAAACATATAAACCGTTTAACCCAATATTAACCCGTTTAAAACGGTTAAAACGTTAATAAATGGTATTTTGAATATAGTTATTCTGCTAAAACTTGGGCGTTTATAAACAAGTAAATAGGATGGGCGTATTGCAACAAGGTCTGTAATTTGACAAGTTGAATTGTAACAACAGGAAAAAATTGATAGTTTTTTTATTTTGAGTTATTTTTAGTAGGCGAAAGGGTATAACCACCTATTATCATACCCCTACCACTGCGAAATGGGGAAATCGCTATAACGCATCGAGTTTTTTCTTATATGACTTTCCCTCACGCCCACATCAATATCGAGTTATCTACATATATAAATATTTTACGAGGCATTTTTACTTGTTGTAACACATATTCATTTTTATCTGTTGTAACATATATTTTATCTGTTGTAACACATATTCATTTTACCTGTTGTAACAGGTATTTATTTGTTGTAACACACATTCACTTTTACTTGTTATAACATATATGTTTTAACAAGTAAAAGATTGGCATGAGATAAATTTGTGTAAATTTTATTTTGAATTGTCGCAAAATTTTTTATGTAAATTTTACCGTAATCCTTTAACATTTTTTAACAATTTTAAACGCAAAATAAATGAACGGAACTAGGCGTTTTGAATTATTTACCTTATTTTTGGAACATGATAACGGGGAACGGTAAAACGCACCCGAAATACTGAACAACACTGCCCCGTAAGGTAGGTGGAAATCGTAGTTCTTTGGCATATTGGCATATCTCAATTTTTAACCCGCTAACAGGCGCAAAACTTTTGCCTGTTGGCACAATTTTAACGAACTATGGATATGATTAAATTTAATGAGCTACAACTTGAGCTTAAGAAAAACTACGCAGCAAAAGCAGCATTGGAAGCAGCAGGGGTGGACTGTCCCTCAAACATTGCTGAAGCAATTACGTCGATTGAGGCGCAGCTTGCTTCACAAAAGTCTGCTGTTATTGGAACGAAACTTATTTCGTTTTTAACGGCATCTGCTGAGCAAATTGCTACTGCTGTAGGTAATGAATTGGCAAACGGTGAACGTGTTATTATTGGCATTGCTGCAGTTAAAAGTGAAAATGGTGAGCTTACCTTCGAAGTAACATCAACCAAAAAACGCGCCGAAGGTACGGCTGCCGGTGGAGAACGTTCTTCTAATGTGGAAATTACCTACGTCAAAAAGGACGGAAGTACGCAAGTTTTTCCATCTTACGCAGCAATGCTTAAGCAATTAATTGCTGACGGCGTAACCCCTGAACCTAAAACTTGGACGGGGCTCAATAGCCGTAGGGAGATTCTTTCATTAACCAAAAATGAAAAAATACCTGGAACATACACCGTAAGGGAAGTTGAAAAAGCTGACAAAACAGCAGCTGACAAAACAGCAGCTGAACCATCTGCACCGGCAGCTCCTGCTGCGACAGCAGATGCTGACGAAGAAGAATAAAAAACCGGCTTACTATGCTAACCGAAACGCCTCACAAAATATTGTGGGGCGTTTCTTTTTGTGAAAATTGCAGGAACTTGGCACGTTTAGGTGGGCTTAAAAATGAATTTTTGAGGTGAAAACGCAGTTAAAATGTCTGAAACTGGGAATAAGAATCAGTTTACTATACTGTAAATTAGCTATTTCCTCCCTCCAATTCCTGTCTAACTTTCACTCGCAAAAATCTGGTCTCGAAAAAAAAAACTTTTACTTAAAAGTTGTGCGCTGGCTTATAGTCCTAAACATTAAGAACATTGTTATAATATTATAATAGTTAAAATACTAATAATTAATACAATAACAAATAAAAAATGTTCTTTCACTATTAAATTTATACTGTTAATACTATTTTATATTGTTTCTAAAAGTTACAGTTTCATAATAGTTTTAATTACAGTATATTATTAAATAGTTTTAGAATATATAAAAGGTTAAAACATATATAACAGTTATTACTGTTGTAACTATTGTTCTAACGGTTCTAATGTTCAGTTGTAAAACTGTGTCATTGTAATATTGTTTAGTTGTTACTGTTTTACTATTGTTACTACTTAAATATTGTTAACTACCTTGATAGGTTGATTGCTATGTTTAAATGTTTTACTGTTGTCCTGTTTAATTGTTTAATTGTTTTATTGTAATAGCTTTTATAGCTTTTATAGTTAATAAAAATATAGAACATTATAAGATATGCTAATATAGTTAAGTTATAACATTGCGGGCGGGACTCAGTTTTTTCTTTTATTCTTTTGTTTTCTATTTCTCCATTCTTAATCTTTAAATCTTTTATCTTATGAAAATCCTTTTATCTATCCTCGGTTTACCTATCTCGACTGACTTCGACAACTACGACGACAATATTCTCACCTTTCTTTTTACCTCCCAACCTGACAACATCGAGTTTTCCCTAACTGAGGTAAGCGAACTTCACTCTGAAGGATACGACCACCGAGATTACAAGATGTCTGTTTCTAAAAAGTATACCCTCCTTTTAACTCCCGTTCCTTTCTTGCACTATCAGCACATGATGTTTGAACTTAAAGACGAGCACCATAAAATAACCAAAGCCATCGAAGTGCTAGAAACATCTCAGCTTATAATTCCTGAGATTATATTTAAAAGACTAGACTTCTTTACCAAGTGCCTTGACACTGACAGCTGGAGTACCAAAGTGTGCGCAATACCTGAGCAATTTTAATCCTATAACCTTTTTAAATCTTTAATCTCCAATGAAACTATTAATTTACGGCATACTTTCTTTTGAAAAAAGCAATCAGAAAGATGTTTTCTTTTTTAACGAAGCTCGTAGAGCAAAAGTTGTTAGCGATAACTTTAGTCAACAAGACGTCAAAAGTCTTAACGACGGAATATCTGAAGCAGACAAAGCCAAAAAGTATAGTTACACGCTTGTAAATATTGAAGAAAAAAACTACATAGTTCTGCCTGAAAAATGCGACCAAGCTTACATCTACCATGTTCCCTTTTACAGTGCTTTTGAAACAGATAAGGAATACATTGATGCCACGAGTAAAGTAAAAACTATTTTATTGCAAAAAATATACTCTTAACCTTTTAAAAAATTAATCATGAGCACAAATCTTAAAAAACAAAAGTTCATTCTTAAAACCCTCAAGCCATACTTTGAAGACCCTTTTACTGTAGCTATTCAGGATGGAAACTGTCGCTACCTTACTTCTGATGGAAGAAGATGTGCTGTTGGAAGATGGATAGACGAAAGAAAATACACAACAGAAATAGAAGGAAATGGAATAACAAATTGCTATGAGATTATAAAAGAATCTTTTATTAAAGAAGCAAGAAAAATTGACCTTTCTCTTGACGAATGGAGAGCTATTCAAAATGTTCATGATAATCTTGATGGAACAGTAACTTTAATTAACCTTAAAGTAGATGATCTAGAAAAAACCGCAAAAGTAGATTTAACCGAACTTAAGGAACTATTAATTAAAAAACAGAAGCAATGACTAAAATAGAAGCTCAAGATGCAATGATTGCTGGCAATAAAATTGCTCACCGTCACTTTGATGATGGCGAGTACTTGTTTATGAATAAAGAAGATATGGTTGAAAATGAATCTACCTTTTGTTACAGTTGGAACGAGTGGTGGCAAAACTATATCAACCCTACATTCGACACCAACTGGTTTATTTACGAGAAACATTTGCCAAGCAATCAGTCAAAATAAATTTGCAAAAATTACCGTAATTTATTACATTTGTATAACAATTTTAAAGCATCAAAGATATGCACCTCATAGTATATAAGAACAAGACTGTAACTAAAGCTCGAAACCTAACTGAAGCCACCTTTGATAAGATTGGCGACACAATCGAAGACATCCTTTCATTCGAGAACGGAATGGACTTTGATAAGAAAATATTCTACGAAAACGAGAATGGTCGCTTTATGGTTCTCGAAGAACAGAACGAGCCTTGTTGGGACTTCGAAGGATGTTCTTATGGATGCGAAAGCGAAAGCGATATTGAAGTCGAAGGCGAGTGGAAAAACGGCAGTTGGTACTGTACTGCTTGCAACAGACCTGTATAATTCATAACCTTTTTAAAAATAATAACTAATGGAAAGTAAAAAACACTTCATGCCTCCTCTGCTAACGGCAGATAAGAAAACCCTAGTATTCTTTGATAACAGATTCCACGTCGGACAACGTGTAGTTGCTACAGTTCGAGAAGACGAGCGAGGAAAGCTGCGCCACCACATACGAGGATATGCTACCATAAGTCAGTTCTTCTCCTTGAAAAACAAGGAAGACAAAACTATGTGGCACGCTGTTGTTGACCTCGAATGTACGGGCAAAAGTTACACAGTTCTTATGAACGACATCAGAAACGAGCAATTCGCTTACGACAACAAGCCAACCTTTCTTGCAGCAGTATTTACCTGCCGAAAAGGTCAGGTAGTTATTATGGATGCGATTCAAGACAGCATTGAAAGACCTTTCTACAATACAACTTGCGGATACCGAATCTTCAAAAATAGTTCTTCCTTTGTTGACGACAGAGAGATTAACGATGAGGACTTGGAAAAGTTTAACGAAACCGGTAGTATCTTTGACAACGACGAGATTCTTTCTAAAATAGAATACCACCTTTCTGCAAACGAAAGGTTCTATGACGAAAAGAAACCTGTCGTAGAGGTATATGACTGGACCTTCAATAGACCTATCAGCCTTATTGGTTATTACTTTAAAGAGTCCAGCAAAGTAATTTCTGTTGATGAATATCTTAATTTAACAAATAAATTCAAGTCTAAAACTAAAAAAGCAGCGTAATGAAAAACTCAATATTTATAGACAGTACTCCTAGTCTGGAGAACACTTGGAACATTGACAAAAAAACTCCTCCAAAAATACAGTTGGCTTTAATGAGAATGGAGTATAACTGTATGATTAAGGAGATTGCCGAGAACATTCCTAACATTCCTATTGGTATGCTTAAGTTTAACAAGAACGAGCACGACTTCGGAGACTACTACGATATTGAGATTGTTTACGAAGAGCTTAATGATTCCGAACTTACTGCCGCTTTCATGATTGAAGACCACAACATAGACTACTGGTCTGAAGAGTCAATCAAAGAATTAAGCAAGCCATCTGAAAAGCTTGATGGCAAATGCTATTTTGACTATGTACCTTTGGTAAAAAGATAGACTATGAGTCAAAGTAGTGAACCAAAAAAAAGAAAGCGCCACGTTATTAACAACAGGCGTAAAGTTACAGTAGTTAAAACCTGTAAAAGTTGTGGTGAGGAGTTTGAGATAATTGTTGATAACCAGATGGAGTACAGCTACGTTTCAACCGAAGACGACAACAAATGCAACTGGTGTCTTTCTAACGAAAACAACCCTGACATTTCTTACGAGCAATATAGCGATGCAGACATAGGACTCTAGTATCAAAGACAAGGTGGCGGAATGGTAGACGCTAAGTTAACAGACAGAAGGAGATAGAGAGGAATGGCTCGCCTTCGTGCAGGTTCGACTCCTGTCCTTGTCACAATTTTTTCTTAATCTTAACAATAACCTTTTAAAAAATTTAATCAAAATGGCTACTCACAAACACAACGGCAGTACTTATTATTCAATAGGAACTCGGACGGGAATAAACAACAATCCTCAGATATGTTCCGACTACTCAATGCAGCAAAGACTGCTTCGTTTTATAAGGAAACATACCACTGAAGGCGGAAGAATAATGGTAGACATTAACGGTCAGCTTGAAGAGGTTTGCATTAAGAAAGATACCGACATAGTTGTTTGGGAAACTTATCGAGCAAACCATGACATTCTAGTTAAAGCTACGGAGTTTGTAAACAGTGATAACATAGTTGATGTAGTTATATTAATGATTGAGCAACATAACAAAAAAGTAAGATAATGGCAAAGATAAGAAAACACTGTAGCAAAGAATACCTTTGGATATGCTTGGCTGTTTGCCTACCTACTCTTGGAGTGTTACCTTTGTCGCCATTTGTTACTTCGTTTGTATGTAGTTTGATAATGATTTCCTTAGTGACTATTTCTTGCACAATCGTTTACCTCAAAATAACTTCAAAAAAAAATGGAAGATAATCTTTACATCCTCGACCTTAACCCTGAAAAACTTGTTAGGTATCTTGCAGACGAACATCTGTCGGAAACCATTGAATCTGTTATTCACGTAACAAGCCCAGCTCGATTTGGACTTGAACACTCAAGTAAAAACCCCTTTGTTGAGTTCTGTAAGCGCAATGCTTCTAACTACGAAATCGTTGTTAAGATAGCTGAGTGCGCCATTGACGAATACAAGTTTAGAAACGGAGTGTCTCACTATCTTAAACACGAGGTTGAGTTGCTTTCATTAGAGTTTCCCGACCTTGACGAAGGAGAACTTGAAGCCTTTCCATGCGTAGTGTCTACCGACAACTATCGTATTGAGAATGGCAAAATAAACACCATAGAAAGCTATCGCAACGAGTATGCAGAAATGTACGAGAACGATTTGCTGTCATGGACCGATAGACCTATTCCTAAATTCATAAACGAAAGAGCAAATGAAAAACGCTAAACAAGTACAGGGTGGAGTAGATGAATCGCTTCTTACGAAAGAAGAAAAAACTAATTGTCTTCAAAGAATACAAGCAAATTTACTGCAACAATGTAAGGAAGGAGCTGTTGATGGAGTTTTTAACGAGCACAAAGTAAAAGAGACTTATTCATCATTTATAAACAAAACTAAAAACAACATGGAAAAAGAAACTTTAGAACAAGCAAACAGACTTGCGAACACTATTTACTATCAAATAGGATACGTAAACAGTCTTAAAGAAAAAAAAGCTAAACACACTAACGGCAAAGAAGGAATTGAGCTTCCTGAGTACATTGAAAGGGACAAGCACGAAGACTCTTTTGCCAGCAGTCTTTTAGACTTCTGTATCGAAGATGCTCAGACAAAACTTGATTCATTGGAAAAAGAATTTAAGAAACTTAAGTAGTTTCTTCAGCTCCGTTAGCTCAGTTGGTTAGAGCAGTACACTCATAATGTAACGGTCAAAGGTTCGAGTCCTTTACGGAGCACTAACTTTAATAACAAAGTAAATAGCAATGAATATAATTAAAAGAAATTTGAGTGACTACCGCGAAGGATGCATGGCTACGTTTTCAGGAGTAGAATTTGACCTTCTTAATCCGACCAAAGAGATGGTTTCTATTGTTGACATTTCATGGAGTTTGGCTAGGACTTTTAGGTGGAATGCTCACACTCACATACCGATAACTGTTGCAAGGCATAGCATTAACACTTCTCTTTCTATTGTTCCTGAAAAATATATAGGAGAAATTGTAAAAAGGAGATGGTATCCTGAAGTTCAAGAAGCTCTTGCTGCGCTACTTCACGATGCTCACGAAGCATACATTGGCGACATATCTTCTCCTATCAAAAACCTTTCTCCCGTCTTTAAAGAAGAAATCAAAAAGATAGAGCTGCGAATTGACAAAGCTATTTATGACTTTGCAAACATACCTCACTTGGTTGGAAACACTCCGAAAATAAAAGATGCAGACTTGGCTCAACTGCATAAAGAGTGGGTTAAAAACTTTCATGGCTACGAAAAGCCTGAAGAGTTAACGGACGGGGCATTTGACAATTTTGACTTCAGAAAAGACGAACTCGATTTCCGCGAAAGGTTCTCTATTCTTATTACTTCACTTGGAAAACTACTTTAATCATGTTAAGCGAGCAAAGACTTTTTGCAAATAAGAGAAGACATTCTTAGTAATAGGTAATTGTATATTACATATAGGTTTCCTTTAGATATTTCTTCTGCCGGAAGAGAGCAATTCTTTCTTGAAGAAAGACTTAATGTTGTTGAAGCAATTCTCGAAATTCCTCCAACGGACTTAAGAAAGTTAAGGCAAGAATACAATCTTAACTGTAACGACTCGAAGTTTGAAAATTTAAAATACAAAAAACTACCTAAACTATCATAAATCATGAGCAGAATACAACACCAAGTAACAGCAACAATGCTAGACGGTACTCAAAAAGAAGTAACTGTAGCTTACGGTTTCGACCAAGTTCCTGGATTTAAAGCAGGATATTTCTTTCAACTGTATTACGCTGATGAAAAAACAGGTGAAGAGGTTTTTATTTCAAACACAGGATTCCTTGTAGGAGTTGACAAGAAAGATGTAAAAGAACTTGCAAAGAAATACAAGATTAAACTTAAGCCATTTTAATCGTTATAAACGTTTTTAATTTTCGGTAATACATAACACGTTCAAACGTTTTAACACGTTTAAAACGCAAATAAACGGGCTTATTTTTGATAATTTGCAACAACAACGGGCGACAAAACAACCCTATAAAACTATGGCTAGGCTCAAAATAAAAGAAGTAGTTTCTGTTCTCGAAGGAATGGAATTGACTAAAGTAGAAAGAAAGCTTCTTGAATGTGAAAAGATTCTTATTAAAAGCAGAATGTTTTCGTTGAGAAAAGAAGGAATCGAAGGAGTCAAAAGACTTGAAAGGTCTATAGCGCTAAGAACTTTTATTCAGTATATAACTTATTCTAAAATTAAAAACTAAATAGTATGAAAAGCAAACAAGAACTTGTTATAATTATAGTTGGACTGTTTTACGCTACGGCTCTTGCTTGTCAAGTACTAGTATTGACGTCGAAAGAAAGCAATCTGCCAAAAGCTAAAATAGTTTACTTCAGAAGTAAAACTGTTGACACAAGGAGAGTATCCTTGCCTTCAGTTGTGGCTACGACGTACTATTGTACTAAAGAACAGTGCGACAACAGTCCATACGTGACAGCAAGTGGCTTTGAAATAGACCACGACTGTCCTTACAATTCGAGGTGCTTGGCAATAAGTCGCGACCTAAAGCAGTACTTTCGTTTCGGAGATACAGTTATAGTGTCAGGCAATAGGATGCCTACTGACGTTGATAGCGTCTGGATTGTAAGAGATGTAATGAACAAGAGATTTACTAAGCGAATAGATTTCTGCTTTTCAAAAGGACAACAAGGAGGAAAATTTGATAACTTAACAATAAAACATAAGTAGATGATTTCCGTAACAATAAGTAATGCGTTTAGAAAAGAACTTCAAGTTAGGAGAGTTGTTGTAAAAGAACTCTCTCTGCGAGAAGCTGCAAGTCAGATTGGAATAGGACATACCGACCTTGCTCGAGTAGAGCAAGGATACGGATTGAGTATAGAAACATATGTCAAATGCTGTATGTGGCTCGGAAAGCAAATAAACGAGTATGTAAACGTAGAGCTTTCTGATGGAAGAATCTGTAATCTTAATCATCTCGAAATTAACCAGCGAGTAGAAAAAGAAGAAGCGTAATGGGAGCTTTAATATTTATAGCACTGTGGGCACTTGCTGCTACATTGATAGTTCTTAATAATAAATACAATAACGATTTTAACTATGGCGATACTATACAAAGAAGATATAATTCTAACAAGCGGAAAGATGACGTTTCCAGACCCCGAAGGAAGAAACAGGTTTCTGCTTGTCGCTTACGCAAACGCAGATAAAAAACTAACTCTTGTTGTTGCTAACTCAGAGGAAAACCAAACTCTTGAAAAGTATTACTATGAAACTGTTTTAAAAAAACTTATTGTTTCTCAGACAGTAAAAGAAAGAAAAGACATTAAGAGTATAAACGACCTCGATGCTTTAATTTGCTCAGAATTTTACTATAAAAATGTTCCTAATATTTTTGGAAAGGGAACAGTAAGAGTAGGAAAAAGATTTGTAGAGTTAGAACTAGAAGAGCAAAGAGAGTTAATAAAGTATTTGATAACAAATGCTCGAACTATATTTGGAATAACAATTTAGCAAAGTCAAATTTTATTTGTCAAAATTACGGTAATTTTGTAATATTGTATCATTATGAAGCTAATCAATTTAACTGCGTCCAAAATAAAAATTGCTACCAAAAGTGGCAAGTACATAGACCTTCCTTCTGAAGGTGTAGCCAAAGTACAAACAGTGCGAAATCCTAGTTCTGTTAAAATAGAAATTAATGGAGAAACTATAAGAACCAATATCAACACTGTCGGTCTTAAGGTTTCAGGATTACCTGAATTTCAAGAAGGTGTTTACTATATAGTTCCTGCTTTGACATACAATGCACTTAAAAATTCGAGAACAGACCTGTTCACTATTGACGAACCTGAACGTGACTCTAGTAACGGAGTTATGGTTGTTCGCTCTATAGCTCAGGTTGTTTCGTCTCAAGACGACAGTGCGTTGCTTTTTGTTGACAGGACTATAAGAAATATGTCTGCAAAAATAGACGACCCTTCTCTTGTTGACATGGCAGTAAACGCCTTGTCTAAGATTGGTAAAATGATTTCAACTAACAAATAATAAATAGCAATGGATAACACTCAGCTAATTCAAGTAGGCAATGTTACTTATACAAACAAGTATAACCTGCCAGCACCTATGTTTAAAGCATTAACTAACCCTTCTTACGTTTCTGAGGGCGACATTTCAGTTACAACACTGATTGGTCCACCAAGAGTTAGGTTGTTCAAAAGACATTTCGAGCATACTGTTGATGCTACAGAAAACATTTGGGCTTTGTTTGGTTCAGCTGTTCACTTTATAATTGAACGAGCTACTGAACTTGATAGACTCAATCAACTTGTTTTATCGAGAAAAATATACCTCGACTTGATTAACGTTATTACTAACGAGATGTATTCTGGAGTTTGGAATGATGCTTGGCAGAATCCTGTAGTTCAGCTGATATACAACAGGTATGCTGCATTTGAATCTGAGATAAAAAACTTCCCATCACGCTACGTTTCGGAGATAAGGCATTTCGTAGAAATTAATGGATGGAAACTTTCAGCAACTCCGGACTTGTATGACAAGGAAGAAGAAACCTTGTATGACTACAAGACCACGTCTGTTTGGAAGTGGATAAAGCAAAAGGAAGAAGGCCAAGTTGACCTGTCTGATTACAAGTCTGCTCAGTTTTATAAAGGTGTTTGGGACTGGAGACTACAGACAAACATATATGCTCAGATTTTACGTAACAATGGATATAAAGTTTCTAAGATAAAAATTATTCCTATTTTGAAAGACTGGAGTAAAAACGAAGCCGCAAGAAACCTTGACTTTCCTACATCTCAATCTGAGCCTATTGAAATTAGACTTATGGGTTCTAAAGATATTATTGACTATTGCCATTGGAGAGTTCAGCTTCATCAGGAAAACGAAGCTAAGTTTAACGTTGACCCTCAGTCGACCGACATTTGTGCTCGTCACGAGAGATGGGCAACTCCGGAATCAATAGCTGTTTATAGTAAAAAAGATGCATCAAAAGCAACTAAGGTATTCAAGATAAACCAACCGAAAGATAAAGACGATGCTGCAATGTTTCTTATGGAAGCGTTAAAAGCAAGTCCTACTGCATGGATGGAAGAAAGACCGGGACTTAATACTCGCTGTGACGGATACTGTCCTATGAACACGAAGTGTAACTTTTATATCTCAACTTTAAAAAAGTAAAAGTATGGCTAAGAAAGGTAATTACTTTCCTGTTGAAGAGTTTCTCTCATCAGGCGACTCACTACAATTTAGTGCACTAGGCTTTGTATCCGAGTATGGTTGGTATAAAGTTTTAGGAGAGCTTCGTGTGTGCGAAATTGACAACGAGATAGAACTTCATCAGGAAGGTAAGTCGCCTTCTCGTAATATACCTGAAGAATTTGTTTGCTATGCATTTAAGGAAAGTCCATCACTAGAAGAGAAACCTTTTGGCGATAACATGGTTAATCCTCATAGTGTTCCTGAAAGTTACACGTTCTTTGATTCTACAATCGAGCTTCCTTTCTGGTTTAAAAATCATTACAAGAAGCGGTGGTATGTGGATAAAAAGACAAAACAGATAGCCACATCTCCTCAGGTCAAGACTTCTCAGAAATCTTTGCTTGAGGAGATACGTGAAGAAAAAGAACAAGACGAAGAAGCTCTTGGTTATTTTAGAAAAGTAGAAATATCACCTGACTTCGAGTACACAAAGTCTGACTTTCTTCCGGAGTTGGTTTGTAGGGTTCTTTGGCGTTTTGGCTGGGGAACAAAAGTAGGTTGGTCTTGGTATGTAAAGCAGGTTGACAAAACTGTTAGCTATTACTGCGAAAAGAATCACCATAAGAATATCATGAAGCCAACTGACGACGGCAAGATACTTCGTTCAGCTGCGTTTCTTAAGCAGGAGTTTCCTGAGTTTGTTATTCATTCGTTGTCTGAAGTAAAATGTAACAACGAGGACTACAATAAAATTTATCCTATCATTAAAAAGATAATGGATGAAATTCGAGTAAAGGCAGTTGAAAATGGAAGATTTATAATTCAGCCTCGCGGCAAAATGCTTTACTCCGGAGCGATGATTGACAGCGAACCTCATTCAGAAATTAACTTACATAACGATAAAGTAAAACTAATGGCACGTAACTTTTCTTATATCAATGAAAATTCCAAGTTTGTAGAGAAGCAAGTTTCTTATGACGAATCTTTAAATACGGATGTCTATGTTCTTGAGCAGTGGATTAGACGCAGACCAAAAAACTGGGAAGTTTTGTTTACAACAAAAAACGGAACTACTGTTTTTGATATGGAGGTTTTTAAAGACCTAGTTGAAACAATAAAAGCAAGCGGTGACTATCAAGCTATGGTTTCTGCGAAGATAAAAAATGATTCTGATTTAAAAGCTAACACCTCTAAAGCCGATACTAAAGTTGGTGTAGGTAAAAAGTTTATTAGCGGCTCATTAGACAGTGACCTTCTTTGGAAAGTAGACCTTCTCAATATAGAGAACGAAGCGGACGAGCAAGTTAGTGGAGACTTTTACCTCACAAAACTTATGATTTTCAGAGTTCCTGCTCATCAAGCAAAAGGTTTTGTTGGTACTCCGCTTATTAAAAAGGTGTGGGTTCCTTTAAAGTCTAGGGAAAAGTTTCTTGTCGTAAGAAGATTCTTAAACGCTGTTCAATATCAGCATAGATTTATAAAAGGAATCGTAAGCGAAGAACTTTTAAATATATTTGCAGACGATAAAAAAACTACCGTATCTGCAAAAAAGTGTAGATTGCTTTTTGAAGCGCTCGAAGCCGTAGAGTGGGAGTACATTGGTTTGACTTCCGTAGAAGAGCAATCGGCGCAAGGTATTGTTGTTTCTAGTTACTACAAAATTAACGATACTGTAAGTGTTGTGTTTCCTTCGAAGTTTTGTAGAACTTTTACGATTTGGAACGCCTCCGAGTTAAGTAGTTCTGAAATCGTTTCAGCTGTACACAAAATGTATTACCTTGTAAACTATGCCGACAATAATGCTAATCTTATTAACATACCGTTTTCAAGCATATCATCTGACAATTCGCAGTCAAACAAAGTTACTGATTATTCTTTAATAGACAAGTATGTAGAAATAGTTTCTAAACTTGACTTCGGCTTTATTAAATACGAATCGGAAGTAGTTGACAATGTTTATGTAGCTTGGCTGCTTTCAGTTAGAGAGACTGTAGAAATAGAAAGGTTGGAAAAAGAAATGACTTTCTTTTGTGACACATTACTTGAAGATAAAATAATGAATTATCAGCACATAAATCTTCTTAAGAAAAAAAGCACATTGCCTGACGTAAAAACAGATGAACCTGAAACTTACGAAGAAGAAGTTGATTATGTTCCTGTTTCTGAAGTCATTCAAGGTCTTCCTGATTCAGCGCAAAAAGAAATTAAGACTATCGTCGAGGCTGCATACGTTCCAATTTCAGAAATGGTTAATCAGTTTCTCGAAGAAGAAGATGATATAAAAGCTGTATTTGAAGAACCTCAAAGACCTACACTTCAGGTTATCTCTCATGCAGGAGAGTTTGAGTCTGTTGAAACAAAAGAAGAACCGATGTCCGTACTTGAGCCTGGAGTGTTTGAAAAGAAAGAAGACTTCATTGTTCCCGACGAAGTTAGTGCGCTTGAAGCTACTGACGAAAAACTTATTGTGTTTAGCGGAACTGAAACGTATGTTAACAAGTTTACTACTAACTCGTTTGAATATGAAACACTTTCTGTTTTAGAAGACAGTTCAATAGACATGGTTTTGACTGTATCTGACTACTTTGTTTCTCCAAAAATAGCATCTGAACTTTATAGAATTATTAAGCCAAGCAAGTCATTGGTAATTTTAATAGACGCAGCAGATGCTACAAATATCTCAACTTCAGAAGCATCGTTGAAGAACTGTAGAAAAAATGCGGAAGGTCAAGTTGATGGATTCAAGTTAATATACAAGTTGACATATATTCAGAAAAAGAAACTTGATGATGGCTCAAATGTAATGAAACCTTTTACTGCGCTATGGATGGCAAAGGGAATACCTGCAGGACACGAGCTTCTTACAAGTAATGGTTTGAGTGTTATATACGACTCGGATTACAAAACAGCACATACTGGATTGTTCTTGAGGCCATTAATACTTTGGATAAAAGAACTTTCTTCTGTTGGCGATATAGTTCTTGACTTTGATTCAAAGAACGGAACAGTAGCAAGAGCATGTCAGATAACAGACCGCTCACATATCTCTATAACACTTAGCGAAACCAACACTATGTTGGGCTATCAAAGAATTGAGCAAAACGACCCTAACGATAATGAGCATTACACTCAAGAGTCTAATCAGGGAAAACTTTTTAACTAAACTATGGATGAGAACATAAAGAAATTTGTTGACGGTCTTGTAGAAAAAAACACACAAAGACCAATAGTAAAAAAGTTTGTAAGTAAACGAGCTTCTGTTACGATTATAAGAAAATCAGGAGTAGTAAATCTCTCTACGTTTCTTACAAAGCAACTTGACATTAAAGACGGCATGTCTGTTTCGATATTTACAGACCCAACTGACCCTAGAAAAGTATTTGTTGGCTTTGTGGAGAACGACCCAAGTGCATCTATTAAGGTAAGAGCCTACAGGAACACTACTCGTTTTATGTCGAGGGATTTCTGTGATGAAATATCAGAAATATTTATGATAGGCTATGAAAAAAGCGTTCCACTTAATGTGAATATTAAGCAACCACTTGTAAAGGTAAAAGAAAATGGAATGGAAGTTAAGCTTTATCAGATATTTGATGTTCCTTTACACAGAATAGACTTAAGCGCACAACAGCTTTCTCGATACATTGAGTACATGAATCTTAATAAAATTTATGTTCCAATAGAAAAAACAGAAGACAATTCAGAACCAGACCAAATAACAATATACGAAGAATAACAATGGCAAGAATCAAAGCAACAACACTTTTAAAGGACGAAATAATAGCTCCTTACGAAATCAGGATGAGACCTGAGTGTTACGAAGTAATAAGAATAACAGAGATGAACAACGAAAAGTTTGTTGGGAGCTCTAATACTCTTGGAGGATGCGTTGCAATTATAGCAAGGCAAAAGATGGCTTCTGATATTTCAGTTATGACACTTGGAGCGTTTATAGGCAAGTATCAAAGTCTTATTGACAAGATACGAAGTGTCCTTAAAATAGAGGGAGAAGTTGAGCACGACAAAGAATACCTTTCGTTAAAAGGCGAAGTTAACAATTTGAAAATTCAGATACAAACTCTTGAGGCTAAATTAAAAAAGAAGAAAATAGTATAAAATGCTTGACGAAAATCAAATAGCATACCTTAGGTCTATAGCAAACGGAATAACACTGAGTGGTTATAATGTTTTCTTTAGAAAAAACGCTTGGACTGCTGACGAACACGAAACAGCAAAGTCCATAGGTCTTTCTTTCTTTGAAGGTCTTTACTATTGCGATATAAGGATTCAAAGCAAACTAAGTTTATACGACTTTATGCTTCTTTCTTTTCCAAAGTTTTGTTCTGAAGAAAACTTTAAACAACAGCGCGACAGGTTGTTCTCAAAAATAAAAACAGCATACGACACTGAACTTGGTAACTTTGAAAAGTTTTGTAAGGAAAACTTTGTTCAAACACAAAGATTCTATCAGCATCAGATTGATGGACTTTATTGGGGTTGTAACAGAAAGCACAACCTGCTATCGTTTGAACAAGGCTTGGGCAAAACAATTACGTCAGCAATGATAAGCGAAGTTATGCAAGCATATCCTACATTGGTTGTTGCTCCTGGCGCTAACAAGTTTAATTGGCTTGAAGACCTTGTTGTAGAATGGGGTTTTAACGAGGCTAACATTACAATCATTGATAGTAAAAAAACAAAGACTGCTTTTCGTAAAGAAAAGTTTATAATAGTTAATTACGAGTTGTTTAAAAAGAACGTAGAGTTCTTCAAGAACAAAGGTATAAGACACGTAATACTCGACGAGTGCCACAAGGTTAAAAATGTTGACAGTCAAACAAGCAAGTCTGTGAAGCAGTTTGTTCGCGAGGTTGACTGCAAGTTAACATTACTTTCAGGTACTGCCGCTCCAAACAGAACCGAAGATATGTTTGCCTATTTAAACATGACTGGTCATGTTCTTGGCGAAAACAGAAATAGGTTTCTTAAAAGGTTTACAACTCAGGAAGATACGGGATGGGGTTCAAGAGTTACAGGAAGTAAAAACACAGAAATACTTTCTCGTTGTATATCAAACTTCTTTATAAGAAAAACAAAAGAAAAATGCCTAGACCTTCCCGACAAAACATACATAAAGCTTTGGTACGAACTTGAAGACTACAAAGAACAGTATGAACTCGAGCTACTTGAATTCAAGAAAACGCTCAAGTCTAGAAAGAAAGAAGACTCTCAGGTTGCTCTTCAGCGTCTTAACATAATAACGTCTAAGGCAAAAATAAAGAACATCATTGAGCTTGTTGAAGGAATATGCGAGCAAACTGTAATGGTTGATGGAGTTGAGAAACCTAGAAAGTGCGTTATATTTACTTCTTTTAAAGAGCCAATAGAAATGCTTTACGCTCATTTTAAAGAGTCTTCTTCTGTTATTGTAGGAAAAACTCCAATAAGTGACAGAATGACTATTCTTAATGAGTTTAAAAGCAATCCAGATAAAAAGGTTTTACTTGGAAATATTCGTGCCGCAGGAATAGGAACTAACATAACCAATGATAACATATCTGATGTTATCTTTGTTAACTTTCCTTTTACACAAGCAGAGCTAGACCAAGCTATTGATAGGCTTCACCGAATAGGAAGAAAGACAACTATAAATATTTACTATACAATGTGCAAGGGTTCTATTGACGAGAAGCTACTAGGAATGGTTGATAAGAAATACAAAGATGTTTCTATGCTTGTAGACAGGAAACTTCCGGAGTTTGACTTTGACGAAACCACTATTAAAGAATTATTACTTAACATAAACAACAATCAAGAAGAAAATGAGCAAGAACAGAGAGCTGAGGAAGTTGGCGGAGAAGTTGCCAAAGTATCCTAGATTTGATAGAAATGGCAAAGCTATCAGAACTTTTGAAAAAAAGTACGGATATGAACTTGTTGCCGAAAGAACAGGTATTCCTTTGCATAGGTTTAACAAAGACATTATCTTAAAAGTAGGAGGAGATATTTACATAGAATCCTACCTCAGTCAGGCAGAAGCAGCTTGGGTTAGAAATGTTATGGAGTTTTTTAATGAGAAAAACAAAGCTAGTATTGACAAGTTCTCTCTTACTTCATCATACAAAATCGAAACTGTTATTCAGGAAAATCACTTCAAAAAGCTAAAAGATGTTTTTGCTAATGGAGGACTAGTGGCTGTGAAAAAATACTGTGATAAAGTTTATGCTTACAAAAAACAATTAGAAGATGCAAAAAAGATTCAAAGCCCAGAGTTCCCTGACGGAGGAAAAGAAGAAGTTGTTGACGAAGGAGCTGGAGAACATCCAATCGAGCATATCAGCACTGAAGGCTAGAGAAGTTGAAATACCTCAAAGTCTTTTTAATAAAGAAGCTGAGCTTAAAGGAAAACTTAATCCTAACAAGTATAATGCTCAAAAGATAGAATACCGAGGAGCAATCTACGATTCTACTTGGGAGGCTAAGTGCGCAGAAATGCTCGACGTTTATGCAGACAAAGGAATTATATCTTATCAAAGGCAAGTTCCTTTTCTTTTGCAGGAAGGTTTTTCTCTTCGTGGAGCCAAGATACAAGACATACAGCTTACTGTTGACTTTTTAATAAACGATAAATATATAGTTGATGCAAAAGGTTCTATAACAGAAGAGTTCAATCTTAAGTTTAAGATGCTAAAATTCAGATACAGGGAAAGGTACGAATACTTTACTGTAATAAAGAAATCTGAAGTTGATAAAATTATAAGCATGATTATTGTAAACTCTCAAACACTGAATCTTTGATGGAACACTACGTTGAAATTATAGAAAACTCGGTCCACAACAGAGGAAACTTTGTTTCTGTTTCTGAATTAACCACAAAGAAAAGAGACAGTGCGCTATATACTTCTGTATTCTACTTTGACAAGTCTATTGTTGACTACGCAATGGAAAACAGAACAGAGAACGGCAATCCTTCAGTTCGTGGCTTTGTTGGACAGCACGGAATGAGGTATCTTTGGCTAGACATTGACTACGACAAAGGAGCAAGCGAAGTTGACAACATGAAGGTTTCAGCAAGCATGGCTTCTACAATTATAAGAAATGCTGTAACAAGGTTTGGTCTTTCTTTTGAGTCGTTTGTTATCTATTATTCCGGCAAGAAAGGGTTTCACATAGGAATACCGTCTATAAAGTTTGGTGCTGCTTCTTACATGAGTGACCTTACTAATAAGATTGCCAAGACAATGGCGCTTAATATTGCAGGCGAAATTGCTATAGACACTAAGGTTTACGATACAACTAGGATATTTAGGTTTCCTTTAAGTAAGCACGAGAAGTCAGGTCGTTACAAAGTTAACATTCACTATCAGACACTTCTTGATGGTAAAGTTGAAAAGATAATGACACTTGGAAACAACTGCGAATCTGATGTTAATTACAGGTATGACCCGTCTGTTTCTGAACCATTAACAAAGCTATTTGAATATGCTGTTTCTCAAGCCCAAGCAAGCGTAGACCTTTTTGATGGAAAGATTCACGGACTTCAGGCTTTCAAAGAGAACTCCAGCTTATTTAAGGTTCCTCAATATGGTAACAGAAACGAAATGCTTTTTAAGCAAGCGTTCAGACTGTTTTGCATGAGCCTTAAGACTCAGGAAGTAAAAGACATAATGCTGTTTATAAAGTACGCTTGCGATGTTGCTAGTGTTGATATTCAGAAAGACCCTATTTCTGACGTTGAGTTTATGACTTCTATTAATTCGGCATATAGTTACACACGTTTAAATTCAGCAAAAGTTGTTCAAGTTTCTTCTGTTGAAGACAGAATAAAGGAATCAATAAAGTCAATGATGGAGTCAAAACACGTTTCTACTACTTTTGAAGACGTAGACGAAGACCTTAATGGTGGCTTTGAACTTGGCAACACCTACTGCGCTATAGGTCGTGGCGGAACATTGAAGTCTTTTCTTACGCAAATTGTCTGCATGAAGGCTTCGAGGAAAGGCGACGACTGTATGTATATAAATGGCGAGATGACTGAAAAAGAATTTGTTGCGAGGATGATTAGCAACATAACAGGTGAGGATATTAAAAAGGAAATAAAAGACAAGAACTTAAGTCAAGAGTCAATCGAGAGTATTTATGAGATAACTCAGTCTATGTTTAATTCTAGGTTTTCTCTTGTTTCAGAATCAGATTTAACTCCTGAAGATATAAAGGGTCTTGTTAGGCGAAGAGAAACAGAAACAAGAAGAAAGATTCAACTTGTTGTTATAGATTCTTTTGCTTCTCTTAAAATGGAAAAGGACGAACTGAGCTCATCCATTGCTCACAGTAAAAAGCTTAAAGAGATTGCTAAGGAACTTAACATTGCTATTGTAATAATAAGTCACGCAAACTCGATGTGCTCGTATCACCAAAGAGACTGTTCTCCTTTTGTTCGCGGAGGAACCAAGATGATTGACAACTGCGATAGCTATTTCTCAATGTCAAAGATAATCAACCCTGAACTGTCAAATATAGAACGTAATGACTTTGTTTACTACGAAGACAAATTCTACTTCAGGTTTGTAAACAAAAGAGGCTCTGGCAAAACGTTTAACAAGGTTCTTGAGATTGCAGGTTCTGTAATATTAGAATCTAAAATTAATCCCGCAGCAGTAGAAATTGTAACAAGTACTCGTAACAACTGAATAAAAAAGAAGAAACATGGAAAAGGAAAAAGAAATTGGAATAAATCTAGTAAAACAGAAAGAAGATAAAATCATTGACTACTTCTTCTTTGACTGTAAAGATTCTTGTGTTTGGGTATTGACTTTTACTCTTTGTTTGTTTGCATTTTAACCCGTTTTAAACGTTTTTATTTGCGTTTATATTGTTGTTCATTTGAACGTTTAAACAACGTTAAAACGCAAATAAACGGGCAAAATTTTGATAATTTTCATTTGTCAATATCCCGTAATTTTCGTATATTTGCTCACTATTAAAAATTACTAATGCCAGAGATAAGTCCTTTCTTTTCATACATGGGTAATAAAGATACTATTGCTCCGTGGATAATAAGCCACTTTCCTCCTCACGAGGTTTTTGTAGAGTGCTTTGGCGGAACAGGCTCTATTCACAGGAACAAGACTCCTTCAAAGTTTGAGGTATATAACGACTTCAACCCTATGTTGTCAAACCTGTTTAATGTAGTTAGAACTCGTTATGAAGAATTTGACCAACAGCTTCAGGAACTTGTTATATCTGAACATTGGTACGATAAGTTTTACGAGTACATAACTAAGGAATATAACAGTTCTCCTGAAATGGAAATGGAAAATGCAGTAAGATATTTTTACATAATGAGCTTGTGCTTTAAAGCTAAATTTAATGGTGGAATGAACTTTGACATCAGAGCCTATGGCGGAAATATATTTGAGAAGAAACGTGAGATTGTTTCTGCAATATTCAATAGATTTAAAAATGTTCAGATTTTAAATAAGTCTTTTGAAGATATTATAAGTGGATTCAATAGAGAAGGTGTTCTTGTTTACTTAGACCCTCCTTACATAGGCACAGAAAGCTACTACAAGCTTCTTGCGGGAGGATTTACAGAAGCTCATCACTATCATCTTCGTGATATGCTTTATGACTTTAAAGGGTACTTTATTCTTAGCTACGAGGACGATGAATTGCTAAGAGAGATGTACGGACAGTATTTTTATATTGTAGAAAAAGATAAAAAGTCTCACGGACGAAAGACCGAAGATGGCAAAAAGAAAGTGCTTCAAGAAGTCATTGTAACTAATTATAAACCAACAAACTCTTTATTCTCATATGAGCAACTTAACAACGCCTCCTCAAGGCAAGGAGAAATTACTAGAAGACTTGTCTGATTTAGTAAAAGCAACAAACAATCTTGTATCTACCGATGAAGACGTTGCAGAACTTCAGCGAGTAAAAAACCTTGCAGCACAAGGAAGAGTTCTGAAAAAAATAAAAGAAATTCAAGTAAACTTGGATAACTTCTACGATAAAATAAAAACGCTATACATTAATCAACCTTAAACAAAAAAAAGATGAAACAAAGAAAGTTTAGCTTATTAGCAATGGCAGTACTTGCCTTTATCCCAACCTGCTCAGACGATGATTGGGAACAAGCTCCATCTTCCGGTGGAGTTAAAGTAGATAAATGGAATCAGCAGGCTTGTCCTGAGCTGTTCGGATTTATTGGGAAAAGATTCGAGGGAACAAATCCTCGACCACTTCCAGGAACTGATGGCAAGTACGTAAGGTACTACATATTTACTAACGAAGGAAAGATGCTTACTGTTTTTGCAAGCAAGGTTCTTGATGAGAAGTTATCTGTGTTTAATCCAGGTGACTATTTGAGAATTCAGTTTCTTGGAAAACCTCCAGGAAAGACGTACTTCATGTACGACGTTGCTAAGTCTAAGAAAGTAGGCTCTTGTAATCCTGAATGGGAAGTAGCTCAAATTATAGCAATGAAAAACGCTCAAGCAGAGCAAGCTGCTGCGCCTCCTGCTACGAAGCCTGTTTATTCTCCTAATCAGATAGCAACTCCTTCAGCACCTGCTGGTGCTCCAGCAGCTCCGTCAGCGCCAGCAGCTCCTGCTGCTCCTTCGGCACCATCAGCTCCTCCAATTCCGGGAAGCGCTCCGTCTTTTACCGCACCTCCTTCAGTTCCTGGAGCCGTAGAAGACGACTTGCCGTTTTAATTTAACGAGTTTTGAGTTTTGATTGATTGACTAGCAGGTGACTGTTTCGGCAGTCACTGCTGGTCAATTTTACTAATAAAAAAATAACAACTAAATGAAAGTAAGAAATTTAGACCCAAGCAAATGGAAAATGTCTGTAGTTAAAGGTGACGTTGTTAGACTTCATGAAGGACCTATAGTAATACAAGCTGAAGACAGAGGCAGCGGAAAGCTTTCAAAACTTTACAAGTTTATTATTGACGGAAAGACTTCCAAGAAAGAGATGCTTAAAGCCTGCTTAATAAAAGATGAAAGTATTCCTAAGTCTCTTAAAGATTGCGAAAGGTTTTTTATGAACAGAATGCTTTCTCAATGTGACGTAGAAGAACTTTACGGCATGGTAGACGAAAACAAAACTCCGTTAGAGTTTAGTCAACTTGTTTCAACCATAGATGACATGGGTATTTGCCTTCAAACAATGCTTCGTAATTATGGAGCAACGTACAAATACATAAGCGGAAGTAAAGAGCATGATGTTCCTATGTCTGCAAAAATAATTCTTCCTGAAGCTCCAGATGGAAGTTGGGTGGCAAAAGCTTATACTCCTGGTGTTGACCAGTTTCAAAATCTCTGTGAGTTTATTGCAAACGAAGATACTCATCATCAAAAGCATCGCTTCGTATCTCTTGTTAATCCTTCTCAAGAAGGAGTTAATCTCTCTGACGAGGTAATGATAATCGCTAACACTAGTGACGACGAGTTTAATATTAATATAGTAATAGGCTCTATTGATATTGAAAATGTTGAAGCACTTGAAATCCTATGGACTTCTCTTGTAGAAGATATAAAAAGTTCTGTTAACAAGAACTGCAACGGCTTGTACTTTACAATTAATCAACTTTATAAAAAAGCAGAATAATGTTAATATTTGTAGCAATCTATGATAAAATAGACGGAACAAACAACCTTTACTGTATAAACTGTTCAGATGAAGTCGAAGGTGTTAAAAAAGCTATCGTTCTTAACGAAGAAAGAAGAACTGAAACCCCTTCTGACGACGACGACGAAGACATGAAAGAATGGCTAGACTCTTTGCCTAAAAGCGTAGAAGAAATTATTCTTAAAGTAGCAAAGTCAGACTTAATATTAGCTAACCCTTTAAAAATTGGTGCGTAATGAGAACAGATATATTTACAACAGAGGAGCTTCAAAAGCTTTCTATAGAGATTCATCAAAATGCAGTTAACAAAGGATTCTACGAAGATTTTGAAGTAACAGAACAAGAAATCGCTAAGAGGTTTAACTTGTTTATGGAAGAACTAATGGAAGCGTATTCTGCTTTTAGAGAAGGAAAGTCGGTTAAAACTTTTACTGGTTTTTATGACGATTTTGAAAACGTTTATAAAAGGTTTTGCGAACTCGTAGAAGAAGAAAGTGAAACAGAAATTGCACTGACAGGTTTTTTTTCTTTAATAAAAAACGAAGGTCTTTTTGACTGTGAAGAGTTTGAGTTTGCTGATTTGGTAATTAGAATTCTTGACTTGTTTGCTGCGCTTAAACTAGATGTAGTTAATTATAATTTCATAAATCTTCTTGATGGAAAACAGTTAAAGTATTTAGTTCTTAGGAATGAAATAAACAAGACAGAAGAATCACTTTTTAATTGCATTTGGCATGAACCAAAAGAAAGTAAAATGTTTTTGTCCAAACTTCTTTCTGCTGTTATTAAATATTCTGAAGAATATAAATTCCCTCTCAAAGAGTGTATGGAAATTAAGATGGCTTACAACAAGACAAGACCCTACAAGCACGGTAAAAAATTCTAAAAAACAATGAAAGAATTAGCAAAAATACCTTTCCCTCCTTCGGAAAAAAATAACTACTGCATAGCTAAAAACATAGCTAATCTGTTTAACTGCGAGCAGGTGCTTAATGCAATAAATAGTAATAATTACAACTACGATATTCAGGCAGATGCAGTTTGTCTTGCTCATTTAAGAAAGTCAAAAAACTACACATTCGCGCTTTACGTAGTTCCAATTATAAGAAATCATCCTATTTTGGGGTCGAGCTCTTGGAATGACATAAAGTTTATTCTTTCTAATCTTCAGGAAGAAATTAGAATAGACACAGAAAAAAACATACATGGAGTGTCCTATCCTTTGTTTCTTACGGTAATGACGGAAAGGAAAGAGCTTCACAGAATAACTGTCATTGTTCAATTAGACAGGTTTGTTTTAGTCGACTGTAGGTTTAAAGACTTTTATCAACTTGATTCTTTGACTGAACTTAAGAAAATCTATAAGGGGTTTCACGGACTAGATGCTGTTGCGGCAGGTGTTGCTGATGGTCCTCAGAAACCAGAAACAATAACTATGCCGTTATGCTTTTCAAGTGAAGTTGAATTTTCTCACATTTTTAAAGAAAAAATTCAAGAAAAGCTCGAATCGTAACCGTTTTAAAACGTTTGTTTTTCCGGGAAATACAAACGCATTGAACGGTATAAAACAACGTTAAAACGCAAATAAACGGGCAAATTTGCCATTTTTACATCATTAACCAAACTTAAAACAATGAAAAAAGAAGTAAAACTTAATCAAGCTATCCAAATAGTTGGAAGGTCTGACAATGCTCACCATACTGAATTTCAACTTCAATTTTGGAAAGAATCAGTTACGGCTAATGTAATGCACAGCTTTTTGCAATTAGTTCAGCATCATCTTAACAATGGATTGTCTATAAAAGAGAACATTGTAAATATGGAAACTGTTATTAACGGAGTTATAAACATTAATCAGAGTTACTACCAAAACGAAGTTCTTTTAAAAAGCGTATATACTCTTGACGATTGTGTTGCGATAATCAAAGACGAGTTTGACAAAGAGAACTTCGGTAGTAGCTATTTAGACTTGGGCAAGGACAAGAAAGACATAATAGGTATGTGGACATATAGAGTAATAAAAGGGCTTCCTTGCGATATCAATAAAGATTATAGCAAAGAAACCCCTAGCGGAATATTGTTACTTGACAATAATATAGGAATAGCTTAGTCTTCGTCCATGTCGTCTTCGTATCCTTGAATGTAGCCAGCTTTTGCTGCCATCTCCAAGAATTTCTCTTCGCACTCTTCCCACTCGTCAACCGAATAGACAAAAACGTCAGGGTCGCACCAGCGGGTACTTTCGTAACAGTCATAAGGGTCTTTCTTTGCCATAGGATTAGGAGGTACGATTATCTCCATTCTTATGCTAAGCTGAAATCCGTTAATAACTGGAGTAAGCTCTACTCCTTTGATATATACTGAGCCGTACTTCTCATGAGGTACGGCTATTTTTCCTAGTGGTGACTTTGAGGTATTAACAGCCATTTTTATTTTATTTAAAAGATTTATTATAGCCAAGCATTTATTGCAGCAAGAGCAACGTTTAAAGAACCTAGCGTGCCTAAGCTCCATCCAACATTTGTCATTGTCTGTGCTTCAAAAGTAATTGCTGTACCATTATTCATAGTAAAGATTATCTTTGTTGCAACAGGAGAAGGCAAATAGTTTGTACCTCCAGGAACTACTCCTAAATTATCAGAGAAAACTCCGTCAAGAGAAACAATATTAGCTTTTACAATGTAAGAATCTACTGCACCAGTAACGGCAACTTTTATAGAAGAGCCAACGTTGCTTAGTGTTGTATTTTTTATATAAGACATTTTTTAAAGTTTTATTAGGTAAAAAAATTTAGAGTCTGGGTCAAAACCAGACTCTAATTGTTTAACAACTAAAAAGCACACGACTTACGTCAAAGCATTGTAGGCATCCAAAGCGCCCTGAGCACTAACAAAGTTGGCAGGAATCTTCTTTGTGTCGTCACTTGGAAACGCAGGATTCTGCTTCATTGAAAGAATAACGGCAGGGTCAGAAGTTACTATCAAATAGTTCCATCCACTGTAGTCACCAAAACCCTGATTAGGAACAGAGTTCTGAACAATGGTTACAGTCAAATCATCTGTTCTTGCTGAATTTGTTCCAGTGCATTTGATGATTCCTGGAATCTCAGTTGCTACGCCTGGAGGCGTTGTAAACGTTGCAGCGCAGATGGCTGCGAAAGCTAAAAACTTTTTCATTTTTTAAAAGTGTTTGATTGGTTAGAAAAGAATACAATTTTTTAACTTCCAATCCTTTCCTTGAGGAAGTCTTTCAAGTTGTTCTTTGCAACGCTGGCAAGTCTTTACTGTTTCACCTTCTAAAAAGATTACCAAAGAGTCACAAGTGTTACAAAGAACCTTAGTTTGAGCTTTGTCGTTTTGTGGCATTTTAACCGTTTTTAAAATTGGTTAATGTGTAACCCATCCAAACAATTTAACCCGTTTAAAACGCAAATAAATGGGCTTATTTTGGGTTATTCTTCACCTTCATGAGGCACCTTTACAACCGTTGCTGCTGGTGTAACAGTAGCCGAAGTTGCGGTAGCTGCCGGAATAAGTGATTCAGCTAAGTCAAAAATCGAGATGATTTCGTCCATAACAGCTTTGATTCTTGCCGGCAAGAAGATTTCAATAATAGCAAGAACTTTCTTTACCTTATTGTAAATAGAGTAAATATTAGTCATGAAAGCTTCAATTTCTTTTTCGTCAGGAGCTATGGTTCCTTCGCTGGCGTGAAACAATTTATTTCCTGTTGCTACGATATCGTCAATAACTGCGTCAACTTTGTTGTTCGTAAAAATTTTAACAGCCTTAAGAACTTCGGTAACTGCTGGCCAGTAAGGTTCAATAAGAGCAACAAAGTCTTTAGGATTTTTAGATTCTGCAAATGTTTCTTTTAAAGCATTAAAGCTAGCTTTGATTTCTTCAGATGCGTTAATCTTGTCATGATTTACTAGCGAACTAATAGTTCCTCCAGTAGTTGCTAAAAGTTTCTGATTGCTCATTGTTTTTTGGTTTGTAATTTAATAAAAGTGAATCTTCTTTTGGCGATATGCAGACGCATTTGTCTACATTTTGTTTTTCGACTTTACAGCAAATATAATAAAGTTCCTTTTTAAAAACAGTTTTCTTTACTTTAAAGTCGTTGAAACTCGAGTCCTTTTTTACCAAAGAAGTTTTGTACTTAACGATTAGGGAGTCGTTAATTACAATGCTTTTTACCTTTGGTTGCTTTATTGTTTCTTTTTTAACATCAATAGATGTTACTGAAAAAAGAATGGCAGCTAAAGCTATTGGAACAAGAATCGCTGCGGTTGCTATTTGTCTGTTTTTCATTATTTAACTTTTAATTTTCTTTTAAGTTTTATAAGAGTTAAAGAATCGTCATTACCTTCTTTTTGTATGTACTCGTACTGATTTTTCATTCTTTCTTCTTGATTTGAAATATAGAAGATAAGTTTTTGATTCAGTTCATCTTTGTCTTTTTCGCATTGCTCTTGAGAGGTTCGACACTCTATTAATTGGGATTGAAAATTCTCCTGAGCTATTGAAACATACTTGTAAATTCCAAAGAACAACACTAGGTTTATAGCTAAAACAGAACCTAGAGGGTTGCTTTGAAAAGTAGGAATAATTTTCTTTAAGTCTTCAATGTTCATAAAAGTTTAATGTTAAGACATATAAGAATAAACAAACGTCACAACGTGAGCAGTCGCTATTGCCGGAGTAAAGGTTACGGTTGTTCCAGAAACAGAATACTTGGTAGTATTGAGTAGGATACCGTTATCGTAAACTTTAACTTTGCTCTGAATCGTTGGATTGTTAGCAGGGGTATGTGCTATTGCGTGTGTTATCGTAGAGCCTGAAGTAGTCCAGTCTTCAACAACCTCAGTAATTTTCAATGCTGAAGAGGCAGTTGCAATGTACCTGTTCCAAATAGTCATGATTGACTCAGAAGATTTAATCTCTGTCGTTGGGCGTCCATGAGAATCAATAGCGTCAACATACATTTTAGAGCCAGTTCCATCTTCCATAATCATTATAATCTTGCCAGTAGGCCAGTATCTCACTTCTGGAGTACCTAAAACATTACCAGAAATACTAGTAGCTAAAATCTGAATCAAGTACGGAGCGATGTACTGGGTAGGGTAAGGAGTAGTTGCCTCTCCAGTTATTTCAGTATGAGTTGCTTCAGGGAACAAGATTGATGCGTCATACCAGATAGTCCAAGGACTTCCGTTTCCAGGATTTTGAATTCTGTTCTCGTTAATAATAAGATGCTCGTTTGCGAAAGCCATTGCGTTTATTCTAGAAACGTTTTGGCCTAAAATTAGTCTATCCATTTTTTTTTGTTTTTGAGTTTTTATAATTAATTGAAGAGCGGAATATAACCTTGAAGAACACCAAGCTCGTTATACAACGGAAGCTTTTTTGTAGCAGAACCTGCTGGAGCTCCAGACTGAATTTGATTTGTTTCTATGCTTCCATCAAGTTTAATAGAAAACTTTTTACCTGTTTCTGTTTGAAAAACAAATCCTAAACTGGAATCTAAGCTAATATACGTAAATGTTCCAGGCAAATCATCTTCAACAAAAATAACAAAATCAGAGCTACTTAATCTAATTCTTGACCTTTGTGAATCTAAAAAGTTACTTTTTTTCATGTTTATGTAGTCTGAGTAAAATTGAAGCAAAAACTTAGAATCAAAACCAGAATCTGACGCTTGCATTTCTATTTTACTAAGCGAGCCATCAACAGATGCTCGATCGAGAGTTGCTGCTTCTGACGAGTAGTTCCAAACTTTTGGAGCTCCTTCTGAAAAAGAAATTGACTGGTCTTGATACCTGCTCCATATATCGTCAACAGTTTTATTACTATAAACCTGAATGCTTTGAAGTCCAGATGAAGAAACGGCTGCAATAGTTATAACGCTTCCTCCAAGATGATTGTCTCTTATGAGTATTATGTTGTCAGAGCTAAACCCGCAAGTTGATGGACTTGAAAACCTTATTGTATCAATTTCTGTTACTTCTTGTATTTGAATAAGAATTGGGCCTATGTATGTAGTAGGGTTATATTCCCAGGTTCCAGATATTTCTATCTCGTTGGAACTAGGGTTCATTTCATTAGCGTCATAAACTATAGAAACATTACTTCCGTCAACAAGAGAATACTTTGTTCTTGAAAGACTAACAATCAATGATTCTCCACTAACTGTTTCGTTTCCTATTTTCGTGGCATTAGAAACTTTTACTAAGTTATTCATTTTAAAAATTTTTAATTATAGACAGGAATAAAACCTCTAGGATATCCGTAATTGTCGTAAATAGGAATCTTGTTTGTTATAGTTCCAGCTGGAGCTCCTGCATCAATTTGATTAGTATACACAATTCCATCTTTGCTTACTTGAAAAATAACCTCTCCGTTTTTCCAAAGAACTAATCCGTTTAAATAGCTTTGCTCTATCCTTACATTTCCTGACGGGTCTTTCCTAGAAGCAGTAAAATTCATTGCATCTTCCTCTACACTAAGACTTAATTGATAATCTTCAGAATCAGTATCTATCTTAAAAAAATTGTTTCGCGACCAAATATCTTCAACACTAGATTGAGATTCGACTTCAATGCAATTTAATCCAGAAGAAGATATGCTTTTAATAAGTATAATTGAACCTTCTCCTATTTTATTTCTTATCATTATCACATTGTCAGAAGGAAAGCCAACAGCTTTTCCTTCGTCAAAAAAAACAGTGTCAATTCTTTTTACATATTCTATAAAAAGAATATTTGAAGAATTTGTAATATACTGAGAAAGATTTCTTGTTCCTATTATTTCAAGTTCATTTGAACTAGGAACAAGTTCGCTTGCTTCGTAAACTATTTTTGACTCAGAACCCGATTCTTCATCAAGAAAATATTTACATCTTGAAAGGCTTAAAACTATAGACTCGTTATTAACAATTTCTGTTCCTATTTTTTTAACATCATTAATTAAAATTAAGTTATTCATCCCCTGTATATTTTATTTGAGTTAAAGAGCCAGCTGAATATATAAAAGTAAACGACTCACTTCCTTTTGTTGAAGTTATTTTTGTAGAATAGTTAAAGTCATAAGACTTACTAGTGTTTTGAGCTTGATACTGATTTATGTTTACGTTCTGAAAAAATACAATAGTATGAACTCCTTTTATCATGTCTTCAAACCAACCTGGCTTTATAATGGTATCCATGTTTTGGTCTTTTGTTACAGTGACACCGTTCTTGAAAAAAGAGCAGAAATAGCTAAACGCCAAAGGAAGTTGCTCCTTGACGCTAACTATGTCTTCGTTCCACATAGCTCCATTTGGTAATTTAACAACAGCCATTATCGTTTAACTTTATATTTATTAAGTATTCTTGGTCTGAAGTATAAACTCCATTATTAATAAGATAATCGGAAGAAACTAAGAAAGCATCCATCTTCATAAAGCAGTTACAGCACTTCTTTGAATTAAAAAGTGCTTTGTCAGAAAAACTTTGAAGTTGAAAAATTCCTTTTGAAACAAGGAACTCTAATGTGCTTGCGCTGGCGGTAGACATTTCTTACATATTACTTGTGCCAACCTTTTGTACTCATCTAATGTCGAAGCAAGGTCTGTTTCACCATTGTTCATTTTGCATTGAAGAGATAGATATAGGGATATAAGTTTTTGCTGATTGCTAATATCAATGTTTTTATCGAGATTAGTACAGTCGTTTAATATGAGTTCGTTAAAGATTCCTTGTAAGCATTCAGCTGAATCACAAACAGCTATATTGTTTCCATCTACTGTAAAGTACTTAACTCCTCTTTGAGTAAACCTATCGGCAAGAACTCTTTGGTTAGTGGTGCAAGAAGCGTAAGGTCTTAAATCAGGAGAATATGCTGGGGCGTATATGTAGATTCCATCTTCTTTCCAGTAGATTGTGTTTTGATTAGAAAGCGCATCGTTAGCTACAATAACAGGTATTATTTGAAGTTCTCCAAAGTAAACATTAGTGCCTGTTCCTGTTATAGTTTGAAAGTCATTTATAGCTACGTTTTCAAAGAACGTAACAACTCCATATCCGTCAGTTACTTTAATGTTATAATTATAGTAATGTGAAGTTGAAGAAGTTAAATCTTGAAGCCAAGGAAACTCTAAACCAGTAAACTCTACTTTTGTATCAGGACAAAGGTTGTCGTAAAACAAAGTTAGGTAACCTGAATTTGAAACAGAAAACTTTACTTTTTCCCTGTATCCCAAAGGAAAGTTTGACAAGTCGTCATTCAAATAACTTGATATTGGGTCAACAAGTAGTGACCATCCTGTTATAGGGTCAAATGTAGGCTCAGGACTGTCTACGTTAGCAATTATAAAATATCTACTTCCAAGTATATTAACAATAGCTATGTCGCCAGCAAGGTAATTGTTAGGATAAGTCATGTTGGCATTAGGAACTGAAACAACGTAAACTTCGTAAACTCCCTCTATAAATGTTGCGAAAGGAAGAAAAAAGTTAATGTTATTGTCAGTTGTTATTCCATCATAGTAAATAGGAAGCGGATATATTGTAGGAATCTGAAGTATGTTATTTCTGTTACAATAGTACGTGTAAGCTCCGGAAGGGTCTTTTACCACAATCATCCTAACTCCGGCAGCATAGTAAGCAAGAGAAAACTCAGGAGAAGGAATACGATTATAATTAGTCGCATCCTTTACAAGTACGCTTCTTTGAGAAGAATACTGCTCTACTGATATTTTAAGTCTTCCAATCATGAGTTAAATATTGCAAATATTTAATTTTAAAACGAGTAATGCAAATGTTTTTATAACTATTCTTAACAGCCACAACAACCACAAACAGAGTTTACAAAGTTACCTATACTTGCCAAAGCCTCTGCGTATCTACTAATTATTTCAACTCTTGACTTGGTACTATTAAAATAAGTTATAAGGTACGTTCTTCCTGAAAATACATAAAAAGAAGTCCAACTTACTTCAAGCTTTGGAACGATTGCTGTGTAAACAGAGTAGTACATTGAAAGTATCTCAATCCAGTTTTTATACCCAGCAAAAGAAGATATGTGACTGTCAGGAGATTCTGTTATTTCGCAAACAAGCTCCTGATTCATTTCACAAAGACACTTTTCTATTTTTAAAGAGTTAAAAAACTGAACGCTTCCGTATGTAAGATTAAACATCTCGTCTTCGGTTATTTCCTGAAGTTGAGAAGCTGACGGTGGAGATACCGAAAGAGTAAAACTAGATAATGCTTTGTAAAATTTATTTACTCCACTTCCTGCATCGTAAACAAGAACATCGTCAGTAACATAAGCACTTCCTATTTCGGCTCTTGGCGCATATGCAATTTGAACTTCATAAAGTCCAGACATTGGAGTTGGAACTTGAAAAGTATTTCCATAAACATAGTAACCCTGAGGAGTCCAAAAGAAATCTACATCACTAGGATAAAATTCCTTAGTTATTCCGTTTGGCTGAACAAGCTTCATTTTAGAGTATTCACACTTAGAGTAAGTGTAAACTCCATAAAGAAGAGTAATATCGCAAACAGTAAACGAGTCAAGTCCTGGCTCGTAATCTAAAACTATTCTTGGGTTCATTTTTGAATGTCTTTTTTATAAGTTTTTAAATCTGTGTTTCCTTGATTAAACATTTGTTGTCTTTTAAATTCTTTGGCTATTTCGTAAAAGTCTGCGTATCCAGGAAAGGTTTTACCTGTAAGTGCCATAAAGTATGCTAACGACTCAAAGTCTTTTGGTATATCATTTTTGCTTGCCTTTACTTTAAGTCCTGATTCATTAACATCTATGTGGTCAAGCAAGGACTTGCCTTCTCTTCCAAATTGATTAACAGCATCTACTATATACCCAAGATAGTTATCATCTCCCATTTTATACTTGTATTCTTCGTCTTTAGAAAGCTCTCCGCCATGAATACGAATATCTGCCTTGTGAATCAAATCATTAAGATGATACTGTATTGGGTCTACAATTCCTTCGTAGTCCAGTGCGGCTTTATAAAGATTATTTATAGGATTAAGCTTGTTTTTAACAGCATACCACATTCTGTCTTTGTCGTCAGTAGTTCCCGTTCCGTAAGCCATTGCAGCTCCTATTAAAATAGGAAGAGAGCCAAGAAGTTTTAAATACTGAAACGAAAGTTTTCCAAGCATATTATAAGACAAGTATTCTAAAGAAGACGCTGCAGCTTTTACATCTCCATTAGCTATTGCATCAAGAGCTCTTTGTCTTTCAAGTCTTAGTGTTGCGGTTTCTACTGCACTGAAAGACTTAAATGTCCATATTGACTGATTAAGCAATTCACCAAGAGCACCTGATAACTTAGGGTTAGTAACTAACGATTCTTTTCCTACGTGTATATTGGCAAGTGCAGCTGGTCTGTAAAGTGGATTGTCTGTAGCCTGAGTGCTTCTTGTTTTTTGCAAAGCCATATCTATTGCTGACAAGTTAGGATTGTCGTAGTCAACCTTTTCTCCATTGGCTTCAAGTAGGTTTTTGTAGTTTGCCATAAAGGTTACCCTTGCAGCAATTCTATCAAAGAAAAGCAATGGCAACATAGAAACAAGCATTGCCTTATCTCTGTTTGAAAGCGCTGACAATACTTGACTTGGTATATTTTGTTCTCTTTTATAACCACCTGTTATTATGTTTTTACCAGACTGAACAAATGACATTGGAGCAGACAAGTTTATTATGTCTATATCAGAAACACCTCTTTTTGATATTTCAAAAGCATATCTGTCTAAAAAGTCTTCAAACTCCTTTCCTTTTTCTGTAAACAATGTTCCAACAACTTCGTTGTAAGCCCAAGTTAAATCAGCAAACTTTTGAACTGGACCGCCAAAGTCCATTGTCTGAAGAGCCATTGCTGAAGACGATAGCTGCGCAATAGACTTTGTTATAGGCGAAAGAGTAAGTATCCTTGACGCACTAAGAAGTGTTTGAAGTCCTCTCCAAAAACCGCTTCTTCTTAAATCAAGTTTACTTTGAGTCATTCCTCTATTAAAGTAAACCTTCATCTGGTCTTTAAACATTTTGGAAACTTCTTTTGATATAATGTTTCCATCTTTAAACAATGGAGTTTCAAGCATTTTTACCAACTGAGCTCTTTGTTCTTCGTTTTTCATATAAAACAACTGCTGGTCAAGTCGCTTAAGTCCCATCTCGAAAGCATTGGTATTTAAAGCCATTACAGCTCTTGTTCTTTTATTCAAGAATGCTGTATTTACATTCAGGTCAGAGTATGTATTAAAGTACAATCTTTGATTTGGAGCAGAACCTGCTTTTTCTTCAAGCATATCTTCGTCAGGAACATACTCTCGGTAACGAAGTATTGGGGCGTAGTCTTTTACGTCCCTAAACTCCTCTCCGCTTATTACTTCAGATATATACTTTAATGTAGTTCCGTTAGTGTACTTTCCGTTTTTCAAGTCATCAAAAAGCTTTCTAGCCCTATCAAGATAGTCTTTATTTTTACCTTTAAGCTCCTCTCCGTCAATAACAGCATTAACTAAATCTTTAACAGAACTATATCCTGTTTTCTTAAATAGTAGTTGCCTTTCTTTTTCAACTTCAGCTTTGTTTCTGTTTGACATGACTGCAATATCTTTCATTGCATCATCTACTTGTTTGTCAGTAAAGCCTTCTGGTTTTTCTCCAAAAGAAAGTACTATGGAATCACCTATATATTTTTTAGCTTCTTTATTAACCAAGTCATAAGCTTGTTTATCAAGACCAATACTGTTGTGAGAAAGAATTTCTCCAACTTTTATTTCTCCATTTTTAAATCCATTTTCATAGAGAAATCCGCCTGGTTCAAGCCAAGACTTTTTAACTTTAAAATCAGGCTTTTGATTAAGAAGCCAGTGAACTCCAATCTCGTGCATATCGGAAACAGAGTAGCCGTTATTGTCTATTGTTGCAGCAGCAAGTGCATAAGTCCTTCTGAAATCGTCATAAGCTTTATCTATTGGTTCAAATATCTTTTTAACAAAGCTACCTGAGTAATCCTTTGAAAGCCCATCAAGTACATTAAGCTGGTCTTTCATTGACAAAACAGAAACATTGCCCATCCAGTGAAGCTTACCGTTAGTAACGTAAGGGAAGAAATCTCTTATTGCACCAGAAGCTACCTTCTTGTTGAGGATGTTATTCCAAACTTCGCTCATTGAATCTTCTAATTCGTCAGCCATCATAGCCGCATTATACCTAAACCAGAACTGAGCACCAGCCCTGTTTGTTGACTTGCTGTTTACAATTTTTTGAATATGAATAGCTAACTGCCTAATTGACTTATTGTCAAGTTCTTCAGGGTCAATGCTAAGTATTTTAGAACTCAGTAAATCTGTGTTGTGCCTTGTGCCAATAGCGTTGTTGGCGTTTATCTTCATAAACTTAATGTAGTTTATAAGCTCCTGGCGCTCAAACTCATCATCGTGCTCTGAAGACTCGCTTTCATCCATATCAAGATTTTGCTTCCTATATTCTATATGATGAAAGTTAATACCTTCAGCATACTTCTTAAACTCCTCTATATTTACATTGTGAGGGTCTTTGGAAAGCATATCTATGAACTGCTTAAGCACATTGTTTTCAGTAAACTCTTTTGGGTTTATTTTAGATATGGTTTGTAATGCTCTGTAAAACTCTACATCCTTGTCGAACAGTCTTTTATACTTCTGAAACGCCTGTCTTCTCTTAATGTTAGCCTGAGCAACTAAAGACCTGTACTCTGCGTCACTAGCCATTTTCTCAATAAAGTCAATATCTTTAGCATAGTCAGCAATCTTTTGTTTGGTCGTAAAGTAAGTGAGTCTAAGTATCTCTTTTGACTTAAGAAGACTTGAACCTTTCATGTTCTCCTTTATAAACATTTCTCTCCACGTACCAACGATTTTCTTAGCAAACAGAGAAGCATCTTTTTTTGAAACAAAGTCATTTGCATCAATAGTAAAAAGAAGTTGCTTTAGGTCTTCTCCAGAAATTGTTTTACCTGTTGCTTTGTTTTTAAGCATTGCAATTTCTTGACTTGGGTCTGACTTTGAATTTCGTTTTGAGAATATTACTTTAGGATTGCTATCTTCTTTACCTAAGTCTATTTCGTTATTAAAGTGATTAAACTTGTTGAACTTGTCGGAAATTGATATAGGGTTTGTATTGAGAAGCAGTTTGGTATTTTCTTTTGATTCTCTATTTGAATTTATTTTATTTCTAAACTTATTATTACTTAAAAGAAAATTGTTACCTATGCTTTGTACATTAGGTAGGCTTATTTCTGAAAGAGATTTGTTATAAAAAAGAAAATCGTCACCTATGCTTTGTACATTAGGTAGGCTTATTTCTGAAAGAGAGTTGTTATTTAAAAGAAAATAGTTACCTATGCTTTGTACATTAGGTAGGCTTATTTTTGAAAGAGATTTGTTATAAAAAAGAAAATCGTCATCTATGCTTTGTACATTAGGTATGCTTATTTCTGAAAAAGAGTTGTTATGTGAAAGAAAATTGTTACCTATGTTTTGTACATTAGGTATGCTTATTTCTAAAAGAGAGTTGTTATTATAAAGAAAATAGTCACCTATGCTTTGTACATTAGGTAGGCTTATTTCTGAAAGAGAGTTGTTATGTGAAAGAAAATTGTTACCTATGCTTTGTACATTAGGTATGTTTATTTCTGAAAAAGATTTGTTATATGAAAGAAAATCGTTACCTATGCTTTGTACATTAGGTATGCTTATTTCTGAAAGAGATTTGTTATTATAAAGAAAATAGTTACCTATGCTTTGTACGCTAGGTAGGCTTGTTTTTAAAAGAGAGTTGTTATTGAAAATAAAATCGGTACCTATGCTTTGTATATCAGGTAGGCTTATTTCTAAAAGATATTTGTTATTGAAAAGAAAATAGTCACCTATGCTTTGTATATTAGGTAAACTTATTTGTAAAAGAGATTTGTTATTGAAAAGAAAATAGTCACCTATGGTTTTTGTAGTTGAAAAAAGTCTAGTTAAATTTTTATCTTTATCAAACTCAACTTCAAGATACTCGCTACCTGATTTTGCTATTATTTTGTTTCCTTCAAAAACAATTTTTTCTATTTTATTTTCAAAAAAATTAGTTATTGAAGGAAGAAGTTCATTTTCTAAAATACTTAAATCTTTAATTGTTTTTGTGCTAGAATCAACAAGAAAAACATCAAACATTCTTTGACTGTTCTTATCTAAAGTAATTATTTGTCCATTCTTTAAATAAGAATTTTTACCAAAGTAAACTCCATTTTCTTCAAAATCGAATCTCATTAGCCTTCCTTTAGAATCAGACGCAATATTTTCAGGCAAATCAAAAGATTGTTGAGATTTCTTTATGTTTTCGAGTTTAAAAACAGAATCTTCAAGTCCGTCAACAATACTGTTTAAGTCGTTTCCAAAGGTAGAATCTGGATTATTAACTGTATGATTATATCTGTTTTTAATAGACACAAGACCGTTTGACTTATTAACCTGAACACTCATTGAGGAAGTTCCGTAAGGGTCTTGCCTTGACGGAACGATGCCTTTTATGTCATAAGTGCCGTCAGTATTTTTCTTTCCATTGGAATCGAGATAATTTCTCCAAAGTTTAGCTCCTTGATTGTCTTCCTTTAGATATTCCTGCGTAAGTTCATCGGCTGGAAGAACAGAGTAGTATTCGTTTCTTCTTATCCAGAAAATAAAGTTTCTGTCCATTCTAGAAGAAGGACTATTGAATGTACAAAGCACTTCTCCATTTCTAAAGTCTTGTTTAAAAACAAGAAGGTCTTCAAGGGTCTTTGGTCTGTGAAAAGTAAAGCCTACGTCAGACAAAAGTTCTTCAGGTGACTTTAATTCATTTTTATTTTCAGACTCAACATATTTTTTACTTTCTCTAAAAAGAGCATCAATCCTAGAGGGGATTGTTTTAACAATAAAAGGTATGTCTTCTTTTACAGGAATCTTTTCAGTTATAAAGTCGTAAAATTCTTGTGGCTGGTCGAGTGCCGAAGGAATGCTTTCTCTTATTGCCTTAGCTGTTGTTTCTCCAAGTTTCTTTTTAATAAAGTCAAAGCCATTAACTTCATTTCGTATGCTGTATATTTTTCTATCTTGAGACTCTCCAAGTTCTATCCCCAAAAGACTTGAAAGACTTTTAAATCCTTTTTGTATAGAGATGTTTAAGTCCTTAACTTCTTGTTCTGTATTTTGACTTTCTTCGTTGTCATTAATTACAATTTCACCAGGAGAAGATGTTTTTGGTATAAATTTAACATAGAGTCCGGTTTCAGTATCAAAGTATTCAGGAGAATCGGATAGTTTGCTCGATTCCAAACCGTTTTTAACGATTTTATTTTCGGGTGAATATAACAATACCGTAACGGGTAAAACATCGTTAAAACGTTTATAAATGCCCAAAACGGGCAAAATTTGAGCGTTATCCATTTCGCTTTTTGAATATTGCTTGCCATTTTCGGCACTCATCAAAGGAGCGGAAGAGATTATGTCTACTCCGTAATTGTATTTGATATTATCGAGAAGATTAGATACATTAACTCCAAAAAGAGATTCAGCATTTTTAGTTATAACCTTTTTGTTAGTTGTGGCAAATAAGTATCCTAGTGCTTTTGCTTCTTTTTCGGAACGCTTAGAGTTAATTTTATCCTCATCTTTTTCTTTAACCAGCAATTTCTCAATTTGATTAAGCCTAGACTGCTTTACTTCATCAATCTTTTCTTCGTCTTCATTTATCTTGGCAGAGAGCTCTAATTGCTTTTCTACGTCAAAAATTCCGGCAGCTTCGTATTCTTTTAAGAAGGCATTGTCAGAGCGAGAAGAGTACTTGTTCTCTAAGTCAAAATCGAGTGGACTCTTGTTGTAAAGATTTCTTGACAACTTGTCGAAATCTTTTTCGTTTACAACAATAGGATTACTCTCAAAAACAGGAGTCATTCTCATTGAGAAGATTCTGTTTCCATTCTCATCTACAGCAGTGCTCGGAGATTCCATACCCAAGTCGTCAATAGCTTTCTCCATTGTCTTTACTCCATACTCTCCAAGTATAGAATAAACTATGTTGTTGTCAACTGTTATTTCGGAGTTTTTAAATACACTTTGAAGTATAGGCTTGGCAACGTTCTTGTATGTCCAAGCTCTAAGCTTATCAAACGTTGCGAAAACACCTGTAGCTTCATTTATATTGTACTGAGCTGTTTTGTCAATCAAGTAGTCAGCAAATACTCTTGCGGTAAATTCAGCTCTGCTAGTGGCATAATAAAGTGACTGAGTATTTGAATACCCAGCCTCTTTAAACATCTTATATCTATTGTAAGACTCTACGATGTTTCTAGTATTAAGCTTCTTGTCGTGACCTATGTCAAAAGCAGATATAAAATAAATAGATGTCTTGCTCTTTCCTGCGGCTACTTTCAGCATAGCTTTTATATCAGCAAGTAAAGCTTTTTGTTCGTCCGACATTTCAGAAGGATTCATTTCAGTAAGTGACTGAAATAAAGCATAATCAAACTTCTTTGAATTAAAAAACTCATTAAACGACTTGACAGATTTAGGAACGTTACCAAGTATTTCTTCCAGCTGGTCGGAATCTAAAGTCATATTGACAGACTTTCCAACAAGAGCATGATGAACAGAGTGAGCAATCTCCTCTGCTGTTTCAGATACAATTTGAGATTCAGAAGCTCCGTTAACGTTTATGTGTATAGTCCTTGTAACAGGGTCGTAGTAAGAACCTTGTTTTGAGTCAGACTTTTCTATTTTGGTATTAAAGTCTAATAACTCACTAGGTAACTGCAATACGATTGAACGAAGAACGTTTACTCCATTTTTAGTAAAGTCTATGTCCTTGTCTTCGGCAAGCTTAGCAAGAACTTCGTCAAACTTTTTAACACTAGCATTTAGTTCCTTTAAAGACTTGAGTGTATGTAGTTTACTGAACTTAAGCCCTTTTAAAACTTTACGTATTTTGTCTTCAGCAGACACAACAGAAAACTCTGAATCAGTAGGCTCTTCAATTTCCCTTACAACTCCTTCTTTATTTTTTATAGAGCCGTGAAGACTATTCCAGTCTTTAAAAGTCATTACGTTATTAAACTGAGCTACGTTGAACACGAGCTTTCTCATGTTCGAAGCGTTGTTTGCTGACGAATCTTGAGACATAGAGTTTCCTATAAGTCTTTTAAGATTAGCCAAAGCGTCTGCTTTAACACTAGAAGGTGGCTTGTGTTCCTGAGCATAAATATTATCAAGTGCTTCGAACATATCAATTACACTGCCAGCACCAAGTGTTTCTATGTTAGAAGCTGTTTTAAGCGAGTCTACAAATCTTTGCGCTATTTTTCCATTAAGCGCAACTTTGTCTTCGCTTTCAACACCAGCCATGTTTGCTATTACATTTGACGCTTCGACAAGTTGAGCAGAATCCATGCCGTCAATAGCAGAAGCTATAGTTGGCAAAGTTTCTTTTACATCGCCCCCTCCTTTAAAAACATATTCGCCATCTTCGTTTAAGTCAAACCTTATACCATCAGAAAAAGTAACGGAAGGTCTTGCTGTTACTCCGTTCCTGTCAACAGAAAAGTTTTCAAGTGTATTAACTCTTATTTGTTGAGCTATTTTATTAGCACTTCTTAAAGATTCTTTATTCTTTTCTGAAGTATTAAGTGTTTCTATTTCTTCTGAAATTCCATTTATGTTGCCAATTCCATTAGATATATAGTTTGCTAAAGTAGACCTTACTTCGTTTACTTTGTCAATCTCTGTGGAAATATACTTTGAGAACGTTCCATCAAAAGTTCCTTTAGCTTTAGACTCTTCAAAAGCAGCATGATTATTTAGTATTGACTCGTATTCATCTCTTATGTCTGCATGAACTGCTGAAGACATTCCGTTTTGAATAGCGTCAACAACAGAAGCATCAGAATCAAACTTACCGCTTTTTATCCTAGAGTAAAGTGACTGAAGCTCTTTTGCCTGTCCTGTGTATTCATTATAAAACTCAGAAAATGGCTTTTCTCCATTGTAGTCAAGTCTTTTTGAAACTATTCCAGAAAGAGCCGAACGCAATGAAGGATTAGAAAAAGACTGAATTTCGTCCATAGTTTTGTCTCTCCTAACTATAAACTCCTCATTACTCATATTAAGTATATCGTCATGAAGCTGTCCAAACCTAGTGTACTCTGGCCTAAATGCTGAATTATATCCAGTACTTAAAACAGAGGTACCTAAACCGAACATAAATAAAGGAGCCATAGCTAATGAACTCTGATAAGTTTCATTTCCTAAAGCACCTAAGTCATAAAGTCCAGGGTCGGCTTCTCCTTCAATTCTTGGCTGTATTCTGTTTGAAAGAAACTCTTCAAAAACCTCCATTGGGTAAGAGTTAATAGAAGATTCTTTCATTAAATCTTTTATTGCTCTTGGCGTCCAGCTTTGCGGATTCAAAGAAAAGTCTACTCCTGTTTTCTTGGCAAAATCAGAAAGCATGACTCTTGTGGCATAAGCTCTTGTTTGAGCGTTAGCCATTAACTTTGAAAACCTTTCTATTGTTTCTTCTGAAACTCCAGCTATTGTAGCAAGTCCCTCTACCGCCTTGCCTGAAAGTTTTGCTCCTTTAAGAAAAGCATCCATGACCTTTCCTTGAAGTAAATCACCTACTTTTTCTGTTCCAACTTCTTGAAGTTGATTAAGATAAGACTTTGTTAATGCTGTAGCAAAATCATCTCCTGCTGCTAACTGAAAATTATGTACTATTTCATTTGAATTATTAGAAAAGAAGAATCCATCTTGAGGAGTCATTCTTCTTAATGTTTCTGAAGGAATTAAAGTAGCTCCAGAAGTTGACGTTTGGGTAAGTAAATCAACTGTTTTGCCAAGTCCGTTTATAGACTGAAGTGTCCATTTGCTGGCGTTTTGTATTCCTTGCGCCTCAAGTGCTCTTTGACCAAGTTTTTCAAAAGCAAGACCTGTTCCTTCGGAAATGCCTTTTGTAGCTCCCATCTCACCAATAAAAGATACCATTCTAGGAAGAACGTCTTTCCCTAAAGAATAATAAAAGTCATTCTTTGAAAGAGATATTCCTGCATTATATATTTTGGCTGCTTCAAGAAGCTCTGCATCTCCAGGAGATAGGTCTTTTTGTTTTGTCTTTGCTGCTATGTATAAATCAAGATTTTTAAAAGCATCCATTTCTGAACCTAAAAACGGAATAGCTTTATATCCATTATTAGACTTGTTAAAAGGATTCATTTTTGAAAGCCAAGAACCCTCGCCTTCGTAAGGATGCTCAATTAAATCTTCATAAAAGTTTTTAGCATTGTCTAGTTTTCTATCTTCTTCCATTTCGTCAGTAGGAATATCTCCTGAAGCTCTTGGATGAAGAAACTCGCTTCCTAGTTTTAATATATTTTCTTTTAAACTTAAATCTTTTGGAAGTTTATCTAATCTTTCTTTTGCCATAGCTTTCATTACGCTAAGGTCTAAAGCTGGAGTAAATGTGTTTTGATAGTTGTATATAAAACTTTCGAGTGGTGTTGCTTTTAAATCAGGAACTCTGTTGTGCAAATCAACAAGCATTGCTCTTTTTTCAGCTGCTGAAGAATTTAAATAAGTATTGCTTTGAAGCAATTCTGAAACAACCTCTGGAGTGTTTTTAGGAACTTCACCTACAAATCCATATTTTTCATAGATTCCATACTTGTTTTTATTTACGCTGTTTATATATTCTCTTTCAACAACCTGTGGGTCTAATGCTGATTCTCCATACTTTTTCATAAGACCTGAAAAGAAAGAATTTGGAACTAATGCTCCGCCAGTCTTTTGGTCTTTAAAATACATTTCTCCTTCCTTCATTGAATCTTTTTCAATCGGAGTTCCCATTGTAGAAAAAACAAGATTAAAGTCTCCTACAGTTTTTGATAGGTCTTTAATCATCTGGTCTGTTTTTCCAGTAGTGCTGTTTATTACTATTCCGTAATTGTTATCTTTTATTTTTTCATTGTTCATTTGAGTTATAACTCTTTTTGCATCAGGAGTCAACTCTTTCCAATCCAAATAATCTCCGTGCATATAAGCAGAAGTTTGAAGCATTGTTTTTCTTTTTTCTGCCTCGTTACTTTCTCTATATGTTTTTTGACTAACCCAATCCCAAGCATTTTTAACCTCTTTTCCTATTTCGTCATTTATATGACCAAAGAAGTTGTTATGCTTCTCCATAAGAGAAGGCTCTTTTTCTATTACGTATTGCTCAACTCCATTTATGTAAACAGGAGCTGGTTGATTTGTTTTAGTTTTTTGTTCTTCCGTCTTTGCTGCGTTCCACTCAGAGGTAAACTTATCTCTTCCATATTGGTCTACAAGTCTATTAAACTCTTGATTCATTTGACCAGCCAAAGTCCAACCATTCTCGTAAGTATTCTTAGAGGCAATGTCAGGATGTGGCTGTGCAAATATTGATTGAACGGGAGAAGCCTGAGGCTTTGTTTCAGATACTTCCGCAACTCCGTGAACTTCTTCTGGCAGGTCAGGAGTTACTGTTTCTTCTATAACGCCATGAACTTCTTCAGGAAGATTGTCATGAGAATTATTAGTTGCCTCCTCTACAACTCCGTGAACTTCGTCAGGAAGCTCATTTACTTGACTAGTATTTTGAATAGGTTGCGACTGAGGCAAACCTTGAGGAGACGATGCTCTTTCTATTGTGTGGAGCATATTTTCAATAGCGCCTTCGTTAGGAGCTATTTTATCAGGAGTTCCTACTGGAATTCCTAGTTTTGTTTCTGCCATGACTAGTGACTTTGATATTGTTATTGAACTTTTTTGAAACTTCCAGTTGCTGTTTTAACGTATCTAGCGGAACCATCTTGTGTTACATAGTTTGTTCCGTCAGAAGACTTTAACACAACTCCTGAAATATTTATAGACGAGGTAGGTTTAGACCAAACAACTGCTGGGTCTACCATTGTTACAATTTGCTTTGGCTTCCCAGCTGTATTTGGAGTACTTTGACTTCCTTGAGAAGAACTTGTTTTTGAAACAGAAGACCTTACTGCATTATTGTAAACTCCATTAATAGGAGATTCAATAGATTCTTTAGGTATAAGAAAGGTGTGGTCGCCAGTTTGAAATACTTTGCCATTAGAAAGAATAACTTGATAATCATTTCCATCGGGGTCAAGCTTGTACTTTGCTCCAGGAACAAATACAAAATTGCCAGCAGTTGCTGCATTGTAAGTATTGTCAAGTATTCCTTTTTCTTCCCCAGAAAGAGAAGACGCTGGAATAGGAACCCCTACGTTTAGCGCCTCGTTGTTTCCAACCTTAGCTGTAAAAGATAGTCTTCCCGAGTTATCAACAGAAGCTCCTGTCAAATCTAATCCTGGAGATATAGGAACAATTCCATAATTATATGCTACGTTGTTAACTTTACTTGTAATATCTTTGTTGACAGCAGGCAAAAGGTTTTTATAGTCTGGAGTGTTGTTTTTGGTATTCTTGTTATAAAGATTATCCCAGTTAGACTTCATGTGAGCATTTACGTCAGCAACAGTGTACTCTGTTCCTGCTCCCCACAAGCTAGGCTGCTTAGAAGAAATGTTTACAATGGCTTCCATAATAGCTCTCTTATCGCCAAAAGGAATCATTTTTGCCACTCCGTCATTATATACCATAACTCCGCCTTTACCTGGAACTATTTTGTTTTTACTATCCACAACAAAAACATCTCCATTAGCAAGATTGTTGTACGTGCTTATAACAAAGTCACCTGAAGCAGAAACATCTTTAGGGTTTCCTGTGTATATGTTAGTTTTGTTTTTAGCTTGATTGTAAGCAACTGTTCCTTCAAGTTTAATCCTGTCGCCAAACATAGAAGAAATGTAGTCTTTAGCTTCTTTAGTTGTAAATGGCTGGTCAGAACGTTGTCTTCCTGTTTCTTCGTCAAATATAGTATTTGGATGCTGAGTGGCTAATGACTTAGCAATATCCTCAGCTCTTCCACTTGAAAGAAACTCTTTTTGTTGCTGAACAAGAAAGTCATAATAGCTTCCCTTTATACTTCCGTCAACTTTGCCAGCATTGTAAGTTGACTGCAAATCTTGCTTTATGTTGTTCCATTCCTTGTCAAGTATTTGCGACAGGTTCATGTGAGTTTTAAGCTTAGATTGCTTTTCAGCTATATTAACAGAGGAATAGCCGTTTTTATCCAAGTCAGCAATTCCACCTAAAATTTCATTTTTAAGTTTGTATGCTTCGGGAGTTAAATACGCTCCTGACTTTTCAGACTTGTCAACTTCAGCAGCTGTTGAAACAAGTGACTTTATATCGTCACCTACTGCTTTAAAGTTTTCAAGTGTTTGCTTGTATTCTTTTCCTATTTGAGTACTAGGATTTTCGAGCATTCTAAAAGCTTTATTGCCATAAGCCTTTTGAGCTCTGTCGATAAAAGAATTTACGCTGTTTAAAAAAGTATTAGCAAATTTCTGTTGATACCTAGCATCTGTCGTTGGGACAGTGTAGTCAAGTGGCTTGGCAAGTCTTTGCATTTGAAGTCTTGCCTGCGCCTCAAGCTCATTACGCTTATTGGCATAAGCTGCGAAAGGTATTCTAACAGCCATCCCTCCTCCAAAGATAGGAACGCTGCCAATTACTTTTCCACTATATGTTCCTAAATTAACTGAACGATTAGGATTAACAAAATAGTCAGCATTTGATTCTCTAGGAAGATTTGATTGAGGAGTAGAAAGGTAATTAGAATAAAAGTTGTCATACTCGTTTGGAGAAGAAACAGCCCCTATGTCAGTAGGAGTTATAAAAGTTTCATCTTTTCCGTCAGCTTGTGGACTAACGCCAGAGACAAAACTACTTGCGTAATTGTCAGCAGACAACCCGTTATCGTTATTTGCGTTATTATCGCCCGTCATGGGCGTTTGTATATTTGTATTACCATCGTCCGAAATGGCATAAAAACGCAAATAAATGGGCTTATTTTGGATATTTTGCATTGTACTTCAAACGGGAAATTTCTAAAAATATTGCTTTGCTATTAGTTATTAAGCGTAACCGCCATAGTTTACATCGCTTATTGAGTTGTTGCTAGGAACTTGAGAACCGCCAGCTCCGGAATCAATAAAGCCTCCATTGCTGGTTGTGTTTTTACTTGATATGTAAGCAGCGCCTGAATTTCCATTAGATACAGAAGAGCTTTTACCTGAGTTTCCAGAAAAGGCTCCAGCAAGATTGTCACTTCCAGCAGCAAACATTGCTTGTGCTCCTGCTTTTTCAGTTGCATAATCATACATTTGAAGCTCAAGTTTTCTTTGTGCAATTTGGTCAAGTACTGAAGTTGCCATTCCTTGATAAAACTTTGAGTTTTGTTCTGCAACAGAAAGTGCTTCATTATAAGCAGAGCCAGTATTTCTGTTTGTTCTTATTAAAGCTTGAAGAGTTGCGCCTCCATCTCCTCCTCCGGCAGAAACAATTCCTGCATCAGCAGTAGCTTCTCCTATGCCAATATTTCCAAGTATTCTGCTTACAGCAGAACCTGTTTCGTATCCACGAGACTTTCTTAATATGTCAATATAGTTACTTCTTTGCTCGGAGTCTTCTAGCGGTGGCTTTATTTTGTTTGCTTTAGCATTTCTAACTGCACCTCCAATCATCTGAGCAATACCTGTAATTCCACCAAATATTCCTCCAATGATTCCTCCATCGCAGATAGGAAAAAACTTTAAATTTTTCATTATTTTATTCTTTGATATTGAAGAATTATGTCAATTAAAGAAAAGTCTGATTCGTCAGAATCTTGAACCACCACTCCAAAAACTAACCCCTGAAGTCTTTTGCTACTTCCGTCTACCGGAATCCATTGCTCGTAATAGCCATAATCTTTAAGTTGAGCAGATGTTAAACTTGAAAACAAAACAAAAGAAGTTCCATTGTAATAAAGAAGTTGTACTACGGAACTTTGACCATTAAGAGGTTTTCTATTTGAATTTATAGCAACACGCTTAGCTTCTTTTTGAAAATCAACTTCGGGTGCAAACGGAGATACAGATTTAAATACTATGCTTTGTCCATTTATTTTAAATCCTTTATGTATCTGAAAAGATTTAAGACTTCTACTTATAAAGGTAGAAGCATCTTCAGAAGCCATTTTATCAAAAGTAAAGTCGTATTCTCCCATCCATCCCTTGCTGTCTTCTCTTGCGGAAAAAACATACAAATACTCTTTAAAAACAGAAGACGGAACAAATGAAGTTATGGTATATGCTCCAGTTTCCCTGTTTACTGAAACTTTAAAGTTTGTATTTGTAGAAACAGTAGTTATTGTCGTACTTGCTTCATAATCCACAAATATAATACTATTATGTGCATTTACAATAAAATAATAATCTGTCGAGCCTGCCATATTTTTCAGAACAACACCATACGCACTGTGTGAGCCAGCAGGTTCTGTTATTGTAAAAACAGTTGAGCTTGTTTGCTGAAGATTAACAGTTGTTACTCCAGCAAAAACATTATATTCTATTACGAAAGGAATTACTTTAAAAAGTAAATAATACTCTTCAAATCTCGTGTCAAAACCACCAACAAGTTTACAGTTTTCATCAATAAAATCGAGTATATTAGGAAACAACTTTTGAACATAACCTTCTGTTATGTCAGAAACTTTATTGTTTGACAAAGCAAAAACTCCATTTCTGTTAGCCCAAAAACCAATACCTCCAAATGAAGCAAAAGAACGCCAGCATTCACTAGGCATGCCTTTCATTTTACTTTCTCTTAACCATATCTGCTGACGAATTAACTGTGGTCCAGAAGTAGCAACTAGCGCTATTTCATTTCCACTAAGGTCGCTAAGCGTTCTTTTGTCTGTCATTAAAAGACAAATGTCGTTTTCAGCAAAAGCATAAAGATTGTCTCCCATACCAGAAACAAAAGAAGCAAAAAGATATTTTATAGCTCCGTTCTCATCGGAAAGGTCAAAATAGTTAAATGGTCTAAAAGACTTAAGGTTTGGAGAAAGTCTTTGAGAAATAGGTCTTGATAAACTTGAGGTAACCCTTGTTGGAAAATCTAGGTTTTCTTTAAATCCAATAGTTGGCTTTCTAAAAAACCTAAATACATTAAAGTTTTTAGAGTAGTCCATGTTGGTAGGAAACTGCTTAAATCTAAACCCTCCGTATCTCCATCTTTGGTATTCGCCCTGATAGTCTTCATCGTATTGGGTAAAAAAGGGCTGTCCTTGTTCAGAAGCTTTTGTGTTTGACTTCCAATTTAAAGGTCTTACAATAAAATTCTTTTGAGGAAAATAATCTCCGTAAAGTAAAGAAGTGTTTGTAT
>Ga0304729_1000079_pt1 | contig 63557 bp, 78 predicted proteins | sample C_131016_MF_Meta_FD_190475 | JGI IMG/M metagenome (GOLD analysis project Ga0304729, IMG submission 190475) | Freshwater microbial communities from Lake Croche, Canada to study carbon cycling - C_131016_MF_MetaG (v2) (version 2) | ecosystem: Environmental > Aquatic > Freshwater > Lake | place... | reverse complement strand
TACATACAACACGCCCGGAACGACAGCGGCTACGGTGTTAATTACCAATGCGGCTTCTAGCGGTACGATTATAAAAATCAACCAGATTGTTGCGGCTAATGTAAATGGTTCTGCGGCAGTCAATGCTACGGTATCTTTAAATAGCGCGGCGGCGGGTGGCGGTACAGCCTACCCAATTATCTCGGCGGTTTCTGTGCCACAGAACGCATCAGTCATTATTGTTGATAAAACATCGGCTATTTATCTGATGGAAAATCAATCAATTACGGTGACATCGGGCACATCAAGCGGCATCACTTACACAGCCAGCTACGAAATTATCAGCTAACCGGAGGCAATCATGTCTCTTAGTAAAGTTGGCGGGATTATCTCAGCCGGTTTAAACGGCATTAACTACCCTGTCACAGCGGTGGAATACTTATGTGTGGCTGGCGGGGGTGGGGGTGGCGCAAGAAATGCGGGCGGTTATGCGGCAGGTGGCGGCGGTGGCGCTGGAGGTCTTTTAACTGCTACGGGATTTGCTGTAACTATTGGCTCAAGCATTACAGTGACTGTTGGTGCTGGCGGTGCGGCAGATACAAGCGGAGTTAATTCTTCTATTGCTGGCGGTACAACCATAACGTCTACTGGTGGTGGATATGGCGCTGATTACGCAGGCGGCTACAGACAAGCGGCAAATGGTGGTTCTGGTGGCGGTGGCGGTGGCGCTAATTCTTACCCAACAGGGGGGACAGGAACTGCTGGGCAAGGAAATGCTGGTGGAACTGCTACGGGTGCGGCCAGCGATAATGGTGCTGGTGGCGGTGGTGCAGGTTCAGTAGGTTTGCCAAATACAGCATCTACTGGTGGTAATGGCGGCACAGGCATTGTGTCTAGCATTAGCGGCTCTGCTGTTCAATACGCTGGCGGTGGTGGTGGCGGGGTTTATACGTCAGGAACTTATTTTGGTGGATTAGGCGGTGGTGGTGGCGGTGGAAACGGGGGAACTGCGGCTTCAGGGTCTGCCGCTGTAGGGTTTACTGGAATGGCTAATACTGGTGGAGGTGCTGGTGCTTCTTCAGGTAACGCTAGTGCTACAGCAGGAGCCGCAGGCGGCTCTGGAATCGTAATACTCCGTTATCCCTCATATTTAGCCCCTGCTACATCAACAACAGGCTCACCAGAAACATACATCGCTGGCGCATGGCGTGTGTACAGATTTGTAGCCAGCGGCACAATTACATTCTGAGGATATATGGCACAAGGTCTTTTTACACTCAGACAAGTTAACCAAGCCATTCGTCAAGGCGCATGGTCAGCATTTAATCCACCTCAATTTGTAGAGTATCTTTGCGTTGCTGGTGGTGGTGGCGGTGGTGGGACTAACAATGCTGGTGGAGGTGGTGCGGGAGGTTTGTTAACAGGGATTCTTCCTGTAACTGCGGGTGCAACTCTAACTGTGACTGTAGGCGGTGGCGGCCCCGGCACATCAGGTACTACACCTGCAACAAATGGAGATAACTCTGTTTTTTCAACCATTACTGCTACGGGCGGGGGTGGCGGTTGCGGCGGTAATTCACTTACTAATATAGGTGCTAGTGGCGGTTCGGGTGGCGGTTCGGGATATGCAACTATTTCTTCTGCTGGTCTTGGAATAACGGGACAAGGAAATAATGGTGGCATTGGAAACAACGCTGGAGCGCCAGATTATTCTGGTGGTGGTGGTGGTGGGGCTGGAACAATTGGAATAAATGGTGTTGCTTCTGGTGGTGGTGACGGCGGCGCAGGAATTGCATCAGCGATCACTGGCACAGTAGTTACTTATGCTGGTGGAGGTGGTGCTGGAACTCAAGTTACCCCTACGTCGGCTGGTGGCGTTGGTGGCGGTGGTATTGGCGGTATATCAACGGTTTCTCCATCTGCCCCAACAGCAGGAGCGGCAAACACTGGTGGCGGCGGTGGCGGTGGTACTCAAGGCGGCGGCACTACAGGTGGCGCAGGCGGTTCAGGCATCGTAGTAGTCAGATACCCCGGCTCTGTGCAGTTTTACACTGGTGGTAGTGTTACTTCTACAGGCAATTATATTGTTCACACATTTACATCTTCAGGAACTTTGGCTCCTACAACCCCTTCAAATGCAGGGTTTAACGGATTTATAGTTGTTGGCGGTGGCGGTGGTTCTGGTGATACTGGCGCATACCCTCCAGATGGCGGTGGTGGCGGTGGCGGAGCAGGGGGCGCTCTTATTTACACCAACTACACTTGGTCTGGTACATACACAGTTACCATAGGTGCTGGCGGTGCGGCCCGTACAAGCGGAACAAATACAACTTTTGTAACTGGCGCTACAACATGGACTTCTTATGGCGGTGGTAAGGGCGCTCAAAACTCTACATTTAATGCTGGTTCTGGTGGTTCAGGCGGTGGTGGTGCGGCTGGTACAATTACAGATTTTGGTACTTCTACACAAACCACACAATCTGGCGCTACAGGTTACGGGAACTCTGGTGGTATTGCCGCCCAGTCACCATATCGCGCTGGCGGTGGTGGTGGCGCTTTAGGTGCTGGTCAATCTGGAAACAATGGAACTACTATTTCAGGCTACGGCGGAACGGGCATTCAATTCCCGCCCGGTACAGCTAATTACTATGCTGGAGGAGGCGGTGGTGGTGGTTGGGGTAATGTTACAACTGGAGGTGCTGGTGGATTGGGCGGTGGGGGCGCAGGTGCAACTGTAGGTACAGGCACGGCTGGAACCGTTAATACTGGTGGTGGTGCTGGAGGCGGTGGATACATTTCTTCAGGAGGAGCCGCCGCTGGTGGTTCTGGAGTTGTTATTATTTGCTCAAGCACTGCGGCATCTAGCACAACTGGTTCTCCAGCAATATCATCAAATGGTAGCAACTATGTCTACACATTTACAGGCTCTGGAACAATCACCTTCTAAGGACAAAGCATGAGCAATTTATTAGGTGGATTTCTTTCCGCAACCTTTAATCCACTGTCTGGTACACCTACGACTGTTGAATATCTTGTGGTTGCTGGTGGGGGTGGTGCAAGTGGCGACCGTGGCGGCGGTGGAGGTGCTGGTGGTTTATTGCAAGCGGCTGGTTTTGCCGTTGCCGCTGGGTCTGCTTTAACGGTTACTGTAGGCGCAGGTGGTGCGGGTGGTTTGCACTCAGCAAGCGGTGGTGCTGGCTCAAATTCTGTATTTTCTTCTATTACCTCTACGGGTGGTGGTATTGGCGCAAGGAGTGGCGCTCAAGCAACTACTGGTGGTTCTGGCGGTGGCGGTTGGAGTGGAGCAAATCAAACTGGCGCGGCTGGAACTTCTGGTCAGGGCAATGCTGGTGGCAACGGCCCTGCTAGTGGAGGAAATTATCCTGCGGGCGGCGGCGGGGGCGCTGGTTCGGTAGGCGATAGTCCAATAGCAAGTGGAACAACTGGCGGTGCTGGTGGCACAGGGATGTGTTCTACCATTACTGGGCAACGTGTTTTTTATGCTGGCGGCGGTGGCGGTGGAACATTTGGTACTAGCGCACAAAGTAGTCTTGGTGGCGCAGGTGGTGGTGGCGCAGGTGCTGGTGCTACTGCTGGCAATGGTACAAGCGGAACTTCAAACACAGGTGGCGGGGGAGGTGGCGGTTGGTACAACGATGCAACGCAATACTATGGCGGCTCTGGCGGCTCTGGCATCGTAGTCATCCGCTACCCCTCATCACAATCAGCACCCACTTCCACAACAGGAAGCCCTCAGATAAACTACGCAGACGGGTATCAGATTTATACTTTCACATCTTCTGGCACTATCACTTTTTAATGCAAGTCTTTGTTTACACCATCACTAACAAGATCAACATGAAACAGTATGTTGGTATTACACGCAACATGCGTCAGCGTTGGGGTGAGCATAAACTTCCATATAACAATAAGACCTCTATGGGCAAAGCCATACACAAGTATGGTCAGCAGAATTTTGAAATGGTGCAAATTGCAAGCGCAACAAGCTGGGCCAATGCTCAGTTGGTTGAGAAGGCATTGATTAAACAACTTAACACCAGAGTGCCAAATGGGTACAATTTGACAGATGGTGGTGATGGAACGCTTGGGTTTAAACACACGGCAGAAGAATGCCAACGCAGAAGCGAAAGGTGTCCAACTCGCAATCCAGAAACCATGAAGTTGATTGCCGACAAACAACGAGGCGTTAAGCGCCCCCATACATCGGGTGAAAATAATCCTTTGTTTGGTAGAACTGGGTCAAAATCACATATGACTAAACACATTGTGGTTGCTACAAATATGGCAACTCAAGAGCAAAGAACTTTGATTGGCGCTAAAGCCATTAAAGAGGCGGGATTTAATAGATCGCATGTATACGCATGTGCTAATAAGCAACGCAAAACCCATCAACAGCACACTTTTGAATTTCAAGGAGAATTAGCATGAGCCATTTTGCCAAGGTCGAGAACGGAATTGTCACATCAGTTATTGTGATTGAGCAAGACGTTTTGAATTTAGGTCATTGGGGTGATCCCGCTTCCTATGTCCAAACAAGTTACAACACCTCTAGTGGAGTTCACTCACAGGGCGGTACGCCATTGCGTAAGAATTTTGCTGGTATTGGTTACACATACGACTCAGGCCGTGATGCGTTTATTCCCCCCCAACCATTTATATCTTGGGTTCTAGACAATGGCACTTGCTTATGGGGCGCACCTACACCTATGCCCGTTGTAGAAGGCAAGCGCTTTACATGGGACGAACCCACAACATCTTGGGTTGAAGTAACCGCCTAATAGGAATAATCATGGCTCAATACAGTGGAATGTGGACGCTAAGTCAGGTCAGTCAAGCCGTAAAAGACTTGAACTGGACGGGTCTACCTCCGTCTGTTGTTGAGTATTTGATTGTTGCTGGTGGGGGTGGCGGTGGTCGTGAAAATTACCAATCTGGATGCGGAGGCGGAGGTGGTGCTGGTGGATTGCTTGCAGGCTATGCGGGTATTACATCTGGTACTTCTTACTTTGTAACAGTTGGCGCGGGCGGAGCAGGTGTAGCGGCAACTCCAGCAAGTAACGGCAACATTGGAAATAATTCCGTTTTTGACGCTACCACTTCTGGTGCATTTACAGGGCGTATTGTTGCCACTGGTGGTGGAGGCGGTGGTGGTGGAACAAGTATTCCAGCCACAGCGGGTAGTGGTGGTTCTGGTGGTGGTGCGGGCCAAGCAACAAATATGTCTCCCGGCTCTGGAACATCAGGGCAAGGCAATAGAGGCGGTAATGGAACTTCTACAAGTGCTGGCGGCGGGGGTGGCGGTGCAGGCACACAAGGGTTGGATGGCCCATCATCAGGCTCATTCGGAACAAATGGTGGTGCAGGCATTTCTTCGGCTATATCTGGAACTGTTACTGCATACGCTGGCGGTGGTGGTGGGGCTGGTGGCAATGGTAGCGGTACTAATGGTATCGGTGGAGTTGGCGGTGGTGGTAATGGAATGTTGTACAGCAGTACACAAGGAACCGCAGGGACAGCTAACACGGGTGGCGGTGGTGGTGGGAACGCAAACAGTGGCGCAACAAGTGCGGCTGGCGGTTCAGGCATTGTCATTCTTCGCTACCCCGGCTCAATTCAATATTTCACTGGTGGCACAGTAACTTTAAGCGGCATCAGCCCTAACGGTTATTTTGTTGTTCACACATTTACTTCGTCTGGCACTTTAGCGCCCACTGCGGCTACAAATTTAGCCCCTACACTGCCTTCTAATACGGCAGTCTTCTATACATCAGGCGTGTGGACTGCACCCGCAGGCGCTACGCAAGTTCAATATCTTGTGGTAGCTGGTGGTGGTGGCGGAGGAATGACTAATACTGCTGGCGGTTACTCAGCCGCAGGCGGTGGCGGTGCTGGTGGATTCTTAACGGCTACTGGTCTTTCTGTAACTGCTGGGACTACATACACTGTAGTAGTTGGCGCTGGTGGTGCTGGTGCAGTAACAGAAGGCACAGGGGTTACAGGTTCAAGTTCTATTTTTAGTTCTATTACTGCTACAGGTGGCGGCGGCGGCGGTAATGCTGGCGCTACTGCTAACAATGGTTTACCGGGCGGATCGGGGGGTGGTTCTTCTGGCGGTAGTGCGGGACAGACAGGCGGGGCGGCTTCTCCAGCAGGTCAAGGTAATGCTGGCGGTTCCGTTACTGGAAATATTTTTGGTGGTGGCGGTGGCGGTGGTGCAGGAGCCGCCGGTTCGGGCGGTACTGGACAATACAATGGTTACGCTGGCGGTATTGGTTTGACATCTTCTTTAATTGGTACATCAACCTACTATGCTGGCGGTGGTGGTGGCGGAGGTTATTACTTAAATACTGGTGGTGCTGGTGGTACAGGTGGTGGTGGTACAGGCGCATCAAACGTCCCCGCAATTGCTGGAACTACTAACACAGGCGGTGGTGGTGGTGGCAATAATGGAACCTCAAGCACAATACAAGTTGGCGCTAACGGCGGCTCTGGCATCGTAATCATCAAGTGGAGCTAACCAATGTATGCGCTGGCTCCTACTTCTACTGCTGGTGGTGGGGCTGGTTGGAGCCGTAGCCAAGAATGGCTGTCATGTGCGCGAGTTCTATGGAATTGGCTACACAGTCCACGATCCGACCGAACGTCACAAAGAGATGATGGCGTGGTTGGATCAGAACGCAGGTCATTGCAAGTCAACGGAATACATAGTCATTTGGAACAATCTGGCAGAGTGGTCAGGCTCGGCAGATTCCACATGGCTTAGAGCCAAGGTTGTCCATGGATACAAGGATGCACTTGAACGGGAGAAAAAATGACCAAGAAACCGATACCCAAGCCAGCAATGGACACCAAAGACAAATTGACGATTTGGGTAACGCTCATGGTCAGCATCACATTGTGCATCTCGGTACTGGCTATGGTGTTTGCTTTCCTGCTCGGATTATGGGCAAAAGAGGTGGACAATCACGAAATATTCAAAATGATTTCACCCGCTTTTTCTACTCTTATCGGCGGCATGATTGGGTTCCTGAGTGGTATCAAACTCATGCAGAATGAAGACAAAAAGGATCACAAATGTTAGACATATTCACAGGCGGTATCTTTGGCTCCTTGCTTGGCGGGGTGTTTAGGCTTGCCCCAGAAGTCCTAAAGTTCATGGACAAAGGCAACGAGCGCAAGCATGAGCTTGATATGTTCAAGTTCCAATGCGATTTAGAAGCCCAGCGCGGTGCTCAAAAGTTGTCTGAGATTGGCGCACAAAGAGAAGCGGCTGTTGACGTAGGTGTAATGGATGCATTTAACGCCGCCATCGTATCTCAAGGTGAGATGGCAAAAGCCGCTGGTGGTTGGGCGGCGGCTGTATCTGCAAGCGTTCGTCCAGTGGTGACTTACTGGATACTGTTTGTCTGGAGCTTTGTCCACGTATGGTTTGCCTACAACTCATGGTCTGCTGGCGCTCCCCCCGCAGAAGTGTTTAAGATGATGATGTCTCCTGACTTTTCAGCCTTGTTAGCTGGCACAATAAATTTCTGGTTCCTCGACCGTACTTTAGCTAAGAGGGGTTTGTAAATGACTAGAGAAGATATTGTTCGCATGGCAAAAGAAGCGGGCATGGAGTCATTTAATATTTGTGTTGAATTAGATGACTTTGCCGCCCTTGTTGCTTCTGCCGAACGTGAGGCGTGTGCAAAACTTGCAGATGAGTGGGCAGTAGGTTGGCCTCATCCCGCAAAAACTATTGCTTTAGACATCCGAGCAAGACCATGAACCTAGAACTGGCCGCTGAACTGTGCCGCCGGTATGAAGGGTATCGGGCCAAGCCCTACCTTTGTCCGGCTGGTGTGGCTACGATTGGCTATGGTTCTACCTATTACGCAGACAAACGCAAGGTGACTTTAGAAGATGCGCCGATGGATGAACCAATGGCACGGGCGCTTTTGATGATTGAGTTGGAGCATACGTATCTACCCGGAGTTTTGCGTAACTGCCCAAGCTTAATTACTGACGTTCGTAAATGCAATGCCATAGTTGACTTTTGTTACAACCTTGGTGTAGGACGCTTGCAAACAAGCACGTTAAAGAGGAAAATCAATGCCAATGATTGGGAAGGAGCAAAAGAACAACTGATGCTCTGGACTAAGGGTGGCGGTCGGGTACTGCCGGGCTTATTAAAACGCCGCACGGCTGAGTGCGCACTGCTGGACTAACCGATGCCATTACAAAAAGTTCTGTTCAAGCCAGGGGTGAATCGTGAAAACACACGCTATACCAATGAAGGCGGCTGGTTTCAGTCTGATAAGGTACGTTTTCGCCAAGGCACACCTGAGAAGATTGGCGGCTGGGCACGCATTTCAATCTCTAGCTTCTTAGGTACTTGCCGTTCGCTTTGGAATTGGATCACGCTAGCTAACCTTAACTTGCTTGGTGTTGGCACAAACCTTAAGTTCTACATTGAAAACGGCGGCCTGTACAACGACATCACGCCTATCCGCTCGGCTGCAGTACTGAGCAACCCATTCAAGACAACCAATCTACTTACTACAGTTACTGTAACTCACACGGCGCACGGCGCAGTAAATGGCGATTTTGTAAGTTTTAGTAACGTGGCTACGGTCGGGGGTTTAAACCTCAATAACGAGTATCAAATTACTTTAATTGATGCCAATTCATACACCATCACCGCAGCAAGCGCAGCCACATCTACTGTAGCAGCAGGAGGCGGAACAACTGTTAGCGCCGTGTATCAAATCAACGTGGGCTTGCCGTTTGAAGTTCCGCTAACTGGCTGGGGCGCTGGCGCTTGGGGTATTGGAACGTGGGGTTTTGGCGGTACATCTATATCAGCTTTGCGTTTGTGGAGCCAAAGCAACTACGGTGAAGACTTAATACTTGGCTATCGCGGTAGCCCAATTTACTACTGGTACGCAAACTATGGTTTGACGCCCGCCTTATCTACTATAACTATTGCATCCCCTGCGGTTGTAACTACCCCCCTTACTTTGCTAAATGGTACGCCTGTTATTTTTACTAACTCTGGCTACCCATCTGCGTTGCCGACTGGCTTGGTTGTGGGAACTACGTACTACGTTAAAAATGTTTCGGGTAATACATTTAATCTAGCTGCTACCCCCACAGGCGCGGCTATTAACACATCTGGTACGCAGTCCGGTACACACTACATCATGCCCAACGCGGTTCCTGTATCGTCTTTGTCGGGGGCTACAAGTGTGCCTTTGATGCAGAACTTTATTTACGTGTCAGATGTAAGCCGGTTTGTGTTTGCATTTGGTACAAACGATATTGGCTCGACCGTTCAAGACCCGATGCTTATTCGTTGGTCGGATCAGGAATCCGTGGTGGACTGGTATCCATCTGCCACTAACCAAGCAGGCAGTGTGCGCTTATCACACGGTGCAACTATTGTTACGGCTATCCAGACCCGCCAAGAGATTGTGGTTTGGACTGACTCGACTCTGTATTCACTGCAATACCTTGGCCCCCCTTATGTCTGGGGCGTTCAATTGTTGGGCGATAACATTTCTATTCTTGGACAAAACGCTGTAGCTCAAGCGTCTGGTGTGGTGTACTGGATGGGCACCGACAAGTTCTATTCCTACGATGGCCGCGTTAACACGCTTAACTGTGACCTGCGCAAGTTTATTTATCAAGACATTAACTTGGGACAAAATCAACAAGTTTTTGGTAGCACAAACGAGGGCTTCAATGAAGTCTGGTGGTTCTATTGTTCAGCTAACAGTACTGCTATTGATAAGTACGTGGTGTACAACTACCTTGAAAAGACTTGGTACTACGGCACAATGAACCGCACGGCATGGCTAGACTCTGGTCTAAGGGATTACCCTATTGCTGCAAACCCGCTAAGCGCTACGACAGGAAATATTGTTAACCAAGAATACGGCAACGATGACAATGCAACGGGCACTCCGGTGGGAATCAATGCGTATATTTCTTCGTCTGAGTTTGATATTGGTGACGGCAATAATTTTGGTTTCATCTGGCGCATGTTGCCGGACTTGACATTCTCAGGGTCAGACGCTTCCCCAACACCACAACTTACGATGACTCTGTATCCTATGGTTAACTCAGGTTCTGGAACAGGTACGCCTGTGGCGGCTAACGTTAATCAGTTGACAGGTGCCCAGTACACAATCACTGAAGGTTTCACGGGGCAGGTGTTTACCCGAGTGCGCGGTCGCCAGATGATTTTAAAAGTAGAGTCCACCCAGCTTGGAACTCAATGGCAGCTTGGCGCAACCCGTATTGACATTAGGCCGGATGGCAGACGATGAGTTACATCATTACGTCTGAAACAGAGCTTAGCAAGATTGCGGCTCCTAGTTTGCCTTTGGCAACAACAGAATATGACCGCCAGTATCAGGATCAGCTAAACAACGTCTTGCGTTTGTACTTTAACCGGCTGGATAACTTGCTGGCTCAGTTGGTTACATCTGGGATTGTTCCAGCTACTACAAATTACACCGTTGCAACGTTACCAAGCGCTGTTACATCTGGTGTTGGCGCAAGGTCTTTTGTTACGGATGCTTTAGCCCCTACGTTTGGCGCAACAGTTGTTGGTGCGGGTACAGTTAAAGTACCGGTGTACTCTGATGGAGCCGACTGGAAAGTTGGCTAAAACAAGTTAAAAATGATATTATCAAACAACCCCCATTTTGAGAGGCAAAAATGAGCCTGCATAAGTTTGCCGACATGGTTGCCCAACAAGGCCGTGGCGATGACTCCTTATTAATTCACATGACGCCGGACGAAGTCCAGCGCCTACAGCAGTTTGCCCAAGCAAATGGTCGTTCGTTGACCATTAACCCTACTACGGGTTTACCCGAAGCCGGCATGCTGTCTGATTTATTCAAAGCCATTGCCCCTATTGCCCTTGGCGCGTTCCTTGGCCCTGCTGGTTTTGGTATGTCATCCATGATGGCAGGCGTGGCTACGGGCGGCATTACAGCTTTGGCTACCGGCAGTCTGTCTCGCGGCCTCATGGCCGGATTGGGTGCGTATGGTGGAGCGGGTCTGGGTGAGAGTTTGATGGGCGCTGGAGGTAATGCGTTAGTTGCTGGCGGCGCACCAATTGGTGCAGAAAATATTGCGGGGCCTGCTGTGCCCCCAATTGAACAAGTAAACCCCTCTAACTACAATCTAAGCAACGCAGATAAATTTAGCGCAGGCGTAAAAGCAGTTACAGCAAGCCCCACAGCGGCACTTGATTTTGCCAAAAGCAACCTTAGTAATCTTTCCGCTGCAGCCGCACCAATCATGGCAGGTGCTATGGTTCCGACAACCACCAAGTTGCCCACGCCTACAAACAACAACTACATTCGCCAGTTTGACTACAACATTAACCCAGACACAGGCAAGCCCGATCCTCTGTACGGTATGCGTGCTATGACGCCAGTCAAGGCCAGTGAGTTTGGAAACAAAACATTCCAAGGCCAGCGCGATGCTTTTAGACAACAAAACCCAAACCCTTACGAACTTGGCGTAAGTTCTTTAAATCAACCACCACAGCCGCAACAACCAGCGCAAATGAATACAGGCGGTATTGTGGCTTTGGCTGGTGGTGATGTTAAGCACTATGCTATCGGTCGGCTAGTAGAGGGGGGCCCCCTGACTGGAGGGGCGGGGCTAGATATGAACAACGATATCTATAAATACTTTTCAGACCCCGCAACACAAGCGCTTTTGTCGTCAGGTAACGATGCGGCTATTGCTGCAAAAATGCAAGAAAAAGACTGGACAGCCGCGCAAATTGCTGCGGCCACCGGCACGCAAAACAAACAAGCTGATTACGAACGCCGTTTTGCTCAAGCAGTGGCAACGCCAACTACCGATGCTAGTGAGTTTTTAGCCGCAACTAAAGATGTTGGTTTGCAAAACCAAGGATTGGCTACCGCGTTACAAAACTCTGGCATGTCCGCCGCTGACCAATACGCACTTACACATAATTTAAACGACGCTGCTGGAGCATTAGACGCTAGTGGGAAACCGATTGATTTCTATAACAAAATTGGATACACAGCAGGCGCTTTACCCGGCGACCAAGGCGGTTTAGAAGGTTTGTACGCTAACATTAATTACTCTGCAAAAGGTTTACAAGACCAGATTAATGCAGGGACGTTGTCTGTAGCCGACGCGCAAGCCCTTGCACGGGGTGAAATGGGGCGTGTGGGTGTTAATGATAAAGATATTAAATCTGCAACAGGCAAAGATTTTGCTAGCCTGTTTACGCCCAAGACTGTTGTAACCCCACCACCAGACCCGTTTGTGTCTGTAACTCCCGGAGAAGTAAAACTTCCAACAGCCACCACATACGACAACGGTGCGTTTGGCAACTACGGTTCTGGTAACAAAACTGGCGTTGACTCAAACGGCAAAACCGTTTCTATAGCCACTCCCGGCGATATCATTACAAACCCAGACGGAACACGTACAGTAGTGCCCAACGTCCCCGGTCGTCCATACGGCGGATTCACAGGTATGGATCCGGTTAAAAGTGCGTACACAGCCGGTGGCGGAAGCTTGGGCTACACAGCCAAAGCACCAAAAACAATTGACGAATTCAATCAACTGTATAACAAGCAGACTGGCGACTCGTTAGCGGCATATAACTACCTGATGGGTAAGGGCGCTAACAACAACGCATACCCTGTTAAATCTGGCGTGGCTAAAGTTGCTGTACCATACAACGAGTATGTGTTGGGTAAAAAGACTGCGAGTACAAAACCTGTAACCACAGACAAAGGTACAACAGTTATAGGCGTGCCCGGTAACCCGCAATCTTACTTTGATGAGAAAGCATATCTTGCCGCGCATCCGGATGTGCAGGCAGAGTTGACAACAGGTAAATCTGTGTCAGGTAAACCCGTGCAATTCTCTTCTGGTTACGAGCACTGGCTTAAATACGGCCAGCCTGCTGGTTGGGCTTTTTCTGGCGACTATGCCGGTTATAAAACTGCGGCAGCTTTGGCTACTTCAGGCGGTGCAACAGGCGCAGGTGGTGGGCCCGGAGGCACTACAGCAAACTCAGCCAACACAGTTAGCGACAGCAACACAGCCAATAGCATTACGGGTTTAGCGGCTCCTGCTAACAACAGTATTTCAGTATCCGATGCCGTAGCCTCTCCTGCTGATTCTGCCACTACTTCTGCGTCTACTGGAAATAGTATTGGCGCAGGGCAGGGAGATGGTGATGGTGATGGTGATGGTGGTGTTGGCGATGCTAGAGGCGGGTATTACTCCCGTGGCAAACTGAACTACGGTTCTAAAAATATGGCGATGGGCGGATACGCCCTTGGTGGCTTAGGCTCTCTGGGTTCTTACTCTGATGGCGGTCGATTACTCAAAGGCCCCGGTGATGGCGTGTCTGACAGCATCCCTGCAACCATTGGCGCTAAGAGTCAGCCCGCACGCCTTGCCGATGGTGAGTTTGTAGTGCCTGCGCGTATCGTGTCTGAACTAGGCAACGGCTCTACAGATGCAGGCGCTAAAAAGCTCTACGCCATGATGGATCGTGTGCAAAGCGCACGGGGCAAGACCACAGGCAAAAACAAAGTAGCGGCTAACAGTCGCTCTGATAAATATCTTCCCGCGTAAGGAATAGATCATGGCAACGACCCCAGTCTCCCAAGTACAAGAATATCAAACAGGCTTTGCGCCTGTTATTGCCCCCTACGCAGAAGAACTGCTAGGCAAAGCACAACTGCAAACGGATGTTGAACAAAACCCCTACATGCAGTATATGGGGGAGCGTCAAGCACAGTTCACACCTTTGCAACAGCAGTCGTTTGAAAATGCAGCATTGATGCAAACTGCCCCTCAGTTGGGGGACGCTACCGCTATGGCGGGTATGGCAGGTTTGGGCGCACTTAATACGCAGTACACGTTTAACCCGTACCAAGCACAGCAGTTTACGGGCAACAACGTACAAGCCTATATGTCTCCCTACATGCAGAATGTAGTGGATATTCAACAGCGGGAAGCTCAGCGTCAAGCAGATATTGCAGGTACTCAACAACAAGCAGCAGCAACTAAAGCAGGTGCTTTTGGCGGTAGCCGCGACGCAATCATGCGTTCTGAGGCGGCTCGTAACTTAGCGTTGCAAAAAGGCGACATCCAAGCTCAAGGTTTACAAAACGCCTACCAACAGGCAATGCAACAGTTCAACCAATCCCAAGCGCAAAACTTGGCAGGGCAACAACTTAACGCCCAACAACAACAGTTTGGTTCGGGTCTTGGACTTCAAGGTTTGCAAACAGCCATGACAGGTGCTAAGAGTCTGGCAGATATTGGTCAAACACAGTACGGACAGAACATGGGCCTGCTCAGTATGCAGAACCAGTTTGGTAGCCAGCAGCAAGGCCAAGTGCAGAACGTTCTGAACAACCAATACCAAGACTATTTAAACTACCAAAACTATCCATACAAGCAAATGGGCTTTATGTCCGACATGATCCGTGGTTTGCCTTTGGCTCAACAGTCTTCCACAATGTATGCGGCTCCCCCTTCAATGCTGGGGCAAGTTGCTGGCGCTGGTATTGCCGCTAAAGGTCTAGGTATGTTTGCCAAGGGCGGCGCGGTTCAGGACGTCGACTATAGAGAGCGTCCTGCTGGTCTGGCAGAATTGGCTATCCATAACATGGGTTGAAGAATATGGCATTACCTAACTCCGAAAAAATCACATCTCAAATTGCGATGTTGCCCGATGCTGCACTGAAGCAGATGGCCATGATGCACAAGAGCGATCCATATGTTCTTCCCCTTATTATTTCCGAAGATGGCCGTCGCAAACAGATGCGCCAAGCCGCACAAGCTCAGATGGCGGGTATGCCCCAGCCCAAGGTAGCCGATGCTGCGTTAGCACAAATGGGTCAGCTACCCGAAGAACAAGGTATTGCTCAGATCCCTGCGCCCAACATGCAGCATATGGCTGACGGCGGTATTGCTGGCTACGGTGAGGCTCCGGAACAAAGCATGGGCACAGGCGGTATGGGTGGTATGGGTGGTATGGGTGGTATGGGTGGTGTGTTTAACTATGCTCAGCAAAGCGACCCCGTTATTCGTATGGCTTCCGGAGGTGTGCCGGGAGATGCAAGCGGTGTAGCAGTGCCCCGTGACTTAGACGCATACATTGAAGAACAAGCCAAACTTAACGGTATTCCTCCAGCCACGCTTCGCGCAGTTATTCAAGCGGAAAGCAGCGGCAAAGTTGATGCTCAAAGCAAGACTTCTTCTGCCCAAGGTTTAATGCAGTTAATTAACCGCACCTTTACCAAGGGCGGCGGCGATCCAGAGAAACGCAAAGACCCGTTTGAGAACGTGCGTGTTGGCGCTAAAGTTCTGGGAGAAGACGCGGCAGCTTTACGCAAGACGTTAAATCGGGATATTGCCCCAGAGGAACTGTACGCAACTCACGTACTCGGCCGCCCTACAGGTTCACGCTTGTTACAAGCTGACCCTAGCATGACAATGGCGCAGGCGCTTAAAGCGGCTGATCCCAAAAATGCCGACAGCATTATCAGCAGTAACTCTAAGTTGTTTGGCGACGGCAAGAAAACCGTTGGCGAAGTCATGCAGACGTTTTCTACCAAGATGGCTTCAGCCATGCCTGTTGCTTCGGCACAGGCCGCACAAACACCTCAACCTGCCCCCACTGTTCCTCAGAAAGAACGTTACCTGACTGGTAATGAGCAAGTTACCGGCGCGGGCGAGACAGCTTTGCAGTATCTTACTGGTGCGGCGGCTATGCCACTGGCGGGGGCTTACACTGCGTTGGGGCAGTTGCCTAATGTGTTTTCTGGCAAAGGTGCTGACCGCGCCGAAATGGAAAAGTTGTACCGTGAACGAGCCGGTGCCATGACGTACGAACCCCGTACTGTAGGCGGTAAAACTGTTTCCGAAGGTTTTGGCCAAACGTTAGAAGACTTAAAAATCCCTGCATACATGGCACGTATTGGTGCTGGCACGCCCAAAGGCCCAGTTGCCCGTCCTTCTGCTGAAGGTATTGCAGGTATTGCAGAGCAGATGAAACAAGCTGCGGCTGAACAAAAAGCGGCTGTGTCTACGCCGCGTTTAGAGCCTCCTCGTACAGAGAAGCCCAAAATGGTTGTGGATTCCGAAGGCCGTGCAATGCCAGAAGATAGTCGTACTCGTGTCGCTAATGCGTTTGACGATTTAAGTGCCGCTGAGAAAGCTGCGCGGGATGCTGCCGCATATGAAAAAGCCGCACAGGAAGCTAAAAACGCCCCTGACTTGAGCAAGTACGCTGGCGTCATGGATGAAAACCAAACGGAAGCGGCTCGTGCCCGCGGTATTTCTGCGCTTGCAGGTATAACGCCGTCAAGTATTAACGCACAAAAAACCGTTGCGCCTGAAGTACCTCAACGCCCAGAAGTTGGCGAATCTGTTTCGGGTACGTACGACACCACAGTACCTAAACCCTCCGATCTTATTGCGGCCACTAAAGAAACTGTTCCGACCAAAGACCGTAAAGGTTTTGACAATGAAGACTTGTTGACGCTTGGTTTAAGTCTGATGGCTAACAAGTCACCATACTTTATGACCGCCTTGGGCGAGTCAGGTTTGCAAACTTTAAGTGCCAAGAAAGAGCGTGAGAAGCGTGAGACTGACCTTGAGTACAAGGACATCATGAAGAAGTACTACGGTTCCATGGGAGAAAAAGCTGGAGCAGAAGCTAAACAAATTGAAAGTGGCGCTAAGTACGATGCGACTGCACGCCAGCATGCTTTGGACAATATCTCACGCGAGATGCAGAAGTGGGAAGCCAACCCATTGAATATCAATGCTACGCCGCAACAAGTTGAAGCAAAACGTCTATCGTTAGCACAGACCTACTTCCCCTTGGCAGGTCTAGAACTTCCCAGTACAATGGGCGCACCAGCACCCTCTGCCGGATTTAAGGTCTTAGGGAGCCGCCCACAATAAGTTCAAGGATGTTAAATCATGCCCATTTACAGCGTGCAAGGCCCGGATGGGCGTATCTACGACATCGAGGGGCCTGAAGGCGCATCCGATGCACAGGTTATATCGGCGCTTGAAGAACACTTAGCATCCCAACCAAAGCCCAAAAAGGGATTGCTCGCCGCCCTTGGCAAAGGCGCAGAGTCCACATTAAGTCAACTTCGCACAGGTGTCTCTGGGGCTTTTGGTTCTCCCGAAGAAGCAGCTAGGGCCGGGCTGGAACGCGGCGAAGAAATCTCTGGCAAGTATGCTGACCAAGTCAGCATGGATAAAGTTAAAGAAGCCTTTAACAAAGACGGTGTTGCAGCCGCTGCGAAAGAAGTAGCACGCCAAGTTCCCTTGGCTATTGCTGAGCAAGCGCCTAACTTAGCCACTTCCCTTGGCGGTGCTCGTCTTGGTGCTATGGCTGGTACGGCTCTTGGCCCTGCGGGTACTGTGGCTGGTGGCGTGGTTGGTGGTCTTGCGGGTGCTTTTCTTCCTTCCCTGATTCAACAATATGGCGGTAACATTGAACGCCAAGCTCAAGAACAAACGGCTCGTGGCGAGCCCATCAACATTAACGCGGGTGCTGCCGGAGCCGCAGCCGTCCCGCAAGCTGCCTTGGATGTAGCACAAGCGTTTATTCCGTTTGGTGGCAAGCTAATTAGCAAGCTAACAGGTATCCCCGAGAAAGCTTTCTTTGGCAAGAGCGCAGAACAAGTTGCTAAATTAGCCGATGAGAAACTGTTAGCCACCCTTGCAAAAGGAACGGCTACGGGCGTGTTGGCCGAAGTGCCAACAGAGATTGCCCAGCAGATGCTGGAGCGTGCACAGGCAGGGTTATCCCTAACTTCTCCTGATGCTATGAAGGAATATGGCCAGACCGCCTATCAAGTTGGTTTGCTTGGCCCTCTGGGTGCCGTTGGTAGGCTATCAGAAAAGGGTGCAGCCCGAGACGAAGTTGCCGCTAGACAAGCCGCAGAACAAGAAGCCACTGCACAAACTGCACAAACTGCACAAATACCCGCACCGCAAGCCGTACAGCCCCAACTCCCAGCACCAGAGCCAATGTTGGCGTTGCCTGCACCTACGGGGCCAGCCCCCGAACAACCTGCGCAAGAAGTAGCGCCTACGGCCGTTACAGAAACAATACGCCCGGGTGCAGTGATCGGTACAACCGACACAACACGCCCTGTGTCTGCGCAAACGCCTAGCTTAAATCAAGCAATGGAAGAGCACGACAGACTCAAAGCACAACTGGCCAGTCTTCAAACGCAGATGCAAGCCGCGGCTACCGCAGGCGACACAGCCAAAGTCAACGAGTTGTATGCCCAGTACTCGCCTCTTGAAACGCAACTAGAAACTTCTGCTCAAACTGTAGAGGGCTTGGGCGGTGTTACGCAAACAGCCGCCGAGTTAGAAACCCAATCTAAAGCCGCGCTTTCTAGCATTGATGCCAAGATCAAGAACGCACAGAAGAAGCTTGCGGACGCAGCGCAGCTAGGCTCATTTGGTGAGCTACCCAAACTGTCAACAAAGCTTGATGAACTTAAAAAAGAACGTGCAGACTTAATGGACAGCTTTGGCCAGAAGCGCTCAGTCCTAGAAGAAAAAGGCATCAACCAAGCACAACGCGGCCAGAACCGTGAGCTATTCACGGCTGAAGAAGCGCCTCTGCCCCCAACAGAGAAGCCTGAAGGCCCAGAGCAACCAACCACTGTGCCCGGCATCGCGGCAACGCCTGCTGAAGCGTTGGAGTTTAAGCCCAAGGCGATTGATACCCAGTACGAACGTCCCGAAGGTTACGGCCTACAACGTGTGTCCGACGACAAGCCAATTCAGTTGGCTATGCAGAAAGACCCAAGGCAGTTAGACATCTTTAGCCCTGAAAACATTCAGCGTACAGAGATGACTCCCGCTGAGCGCGTAGCTGCTGACCAACGTATGGCAGAAGCCACAAACATGTCGGCTGGCCGTGTTTCCCAGTATGTCAGGGATGCTGAAAAGCAGCGTATGACCCGGGCACTAGATACGCGGTTGAACCTTGCCGGTACAGAAACCAAACGCGTTGTGTCGGACGAGCAGTACGACATCACAATGAACAACATCGACCGCCTGCATAACAAGGTGGTGCTCCCGATTGGCAATGCCAACAAGTCTTGGTTGCAAGAGTTGTACGATGCCGCAGACGTACACAATACGCTTCTTGAGCAGGCAGAAACAAATAAGAGTTTTGGCCTTCAGCGCAAAATTAAAGCGGCACTGAACAGATACAACCGTGTGTTGGCCAAGATCACGCCTGTGCGTGAGCAGATTGAAGACATGTACAAGAGCATGTACGAAGCCACGCCAGCGGCTAAAGCCAGCGTTGTTGCGGAAGAAAAGAAAAAAGCAGGCGAAGAACAGCTTGATACACTGAAACGCCGCGCAGCGCCAACACCCGAGCAAGTAGCAAAAGGTGAAAAAGGTACGCCAACAGGTGCTGTTGTTAGCCGTGCTGTCAAAACAACCAGACGAATTGAGTCAGGCGATGTCCGCAAAGAAGCGGAAGACTCTCCGCAAATGCGCAAACTGGCCGACACTTTGGGTAGACAAGAACCTGAGTTTGAGAAGTTTAGCAACAACATATCCAAACGCGCAGCGGCGATGCGCGAGCAATATGGGAAAAATGATCCCGAAGTAACTGCGTTCCAGCTAAACATGAACGCCGAGTTGAATGCCAAAGCGTTTGAACTAGGCCGCAAGACACCTGAGTACAAGGCTACGCTCGCAGAGCAGACAGATATTGTCAGAGAAGCACTGTCTCAGAGTAAACAAGAAACGCTTTCCAAACGTACTGTTCAAGAGACTCGTAAGGTGCGCCGTGCACCAACGGAAGACCGCACAGGTTCTGCCGAAAGCCGTGTAGCTACAGAGAAGAAATCCCTGCGCGAAGCTGGCTCACGCCTGACTAAAGTGCAGGTTGAGGAGCTTGTCAAAGCGGCGTACGACTCGGATATTGGTACGGCATACCGCCTGCGCCAAACAGAGGGCGGCACAATAGATGCCAAAGAAGCCGCTGACTTCATGGAAAAAGTGCAGAGTAAACTGCCTTCAAACGTAAAGCTGGTATATGCCGCTAATGCGGGGAAAGTTCCTGTAAAACTTCTCAACCGTATGTTTGAAGAAGGCATCGACCCAAACAATATCAATGTACAGGGCGGCGTGTTTCGAGATGGCACGGTCTTGGTAATTGGCGACCAGCATGCTGACTTGAAAGACTTGGAAGCTACCGTCTTCCACGAGATCGTGGGTCACTACGGTATCGACACCATCATTGGCATTGAGCGTCTACAAGCATACGCTAACAAGACAGACCTTCGCAAACTTGCGGAAGAGCTTGGCGGTGAACCTCTTTTAAAAGAAGTTATTGAGACTGCAAACTTCCACGCAGCACGAGGCATGAGCGAAGAAATTCAAAAACTCCAAGTCTTGCGTGAGATCATTGCACACACCGAAGAGGCTCGCGTAACTGAGAGCTTCAGACAGAAGGCTGGCCGATGGCTCAAAGAATTTGTCGGCATGATTCGCGCAGGCTTGCGTGATCTGGGCTTCACTTCTTCCTCTGTACTATCAACATCTGACGTCTTCTATGCACTGAAACAGTCCCGCAAAGCGTTTGAAAACAAAACTATCGGTAAGTACAAAGACGTCAACGGCCAGATTGCTTTCCGTACCAAGCAGGAACCCACGCAGTACGGAGCTTCTTTTATTGCCAAAGAGAAGTCCCTGAAAGACCAGTTGCTTGGCAACATCATGGGGCTTACAGGCCGTGTTCAGTTCGTGGACAAAGACGCAGCCTTGTCTGAAGCTTTTAAACGTGGCGTAGCCGACAACGCCATTACATCTTTGGAAGCACAAAACGCAGAGTTTTATTTGCGATTTGGCCAACAGCGCAGCCAGTATGCGGGTCAGGCACTGACCAACGGAAAACTAATCTTACGCAAGGGCGAAGGCGGCGGCTACGTGTACGACAGCGTCAAGGGCGCTAACATGGTTGAGGTGGCCGAAGCTTTGCACAAGGGCAAGTTTGCCAACGACTCAGAAGCCGAAGCTATCCTGACCGCATACGTGGCAGGCGAGCGTGCCAAGGTCAAGGGCTGGCAAAAGCTTAACTACGAGAACCCTGCTCTGGCGGAGAAGGAATACAACGATGTCATGCGTTTGCTCAACAGCGACAAGACAAAAAAAGACGCCGTGCTTGAAGCCGCCCGTATCTACAAAGAGTTTAACGACGGCCAGATCGACTTCCTTGTGCAGACAGGTGCTATTACTGAGAAACTGGCCAAGGAACTAAAGTCTGTACCTTACATCCCGTATTACCGCGTTAACAGCAACAGCGGCAACATTGAGTTGATGGTGGACAGAGAAACGCCTGTCCGTATTGGTAACGTCAAGACTGAGCCACAACTAAAAGAGTTGGTTGGCGGCAATAAAAACATTTTGCCAATCTTTACAAGCTCGGTTCAAAACACGTTCATGTTGACTGACTTGGCTCTGCGCAACCAGATGATTAAAGAGTCTGCGTTCTTGCTTCAGAAAATGGGCATTGCATCAGCGCTTGGAGAAGGTTCCGGCCCCGCAAGCGACAGCACTGTACGGTTTAAAGTCAACGGCAAAGACCATTTTGTCTTTATCGACAAGAACGTATACGGCATCCCTGCGGAACTCATCATCAAGGGCATGGAAGGCATCAAGACCACGATGCCTGCGGCTATCAAAATGATGGGTATTCCTGCCGACATTCTGCGTAGTTTTGTCGTAAAGAACCCCGCCTACGCCTTGCGTCAGGTTGTACGCGATCCTTTGAACGCATGGTTGACAACGGGCACAGACGCTACGCCTGTACTCAGTTCTTTCAAGGAGTTAGCCAGTATGGTGGCCGGTCGCAGTGAAGTAGAGAACAAGCTGATGCGTTCAGGCGCTATCAGTAGTAACGTATTCACTGGCGACCAGCGCGATGCGTCTAAGTTTCTCAAAGACATTACCGCAGGTAAATCGGGTTGGACTAAACTCATGGCCAAGCTGGATGCGTTTGCTATGCAAGGCGATGCGGCCACCCGTGCTGTCATATACAAAGACTCCCTAGCCAAAGGTATGTCCGAGCAAGCCGCGCTACTGCGTACACTAGAGTCCATGAACTTTAGTCGCCGTGGTTTGTCTCCCAGCATGCAAGCTTTGTCAATCATCATCCCGTTCTTCAACGCTCAAATTCAAGGTTTGGATGTACTCTACCGCGCATACACAGGCCAAATGCCGTTCAGTGAACAGCTTAAGATCAAACAGAAGTTGGTGGCTCGTGGCTTGATGCTTGCCGCAGGAACGATGGCTTACGCTGCCATGATGTCCGATGACGAGGCGTACAAACGCGCTAAGCCTGAAGAGCGCTACGGCAACTGGTTTGTGTACGTTCCCGGCTTTGACGAACCCCTGCGGGTACCAATCCCGTTTGAGTTGGGCTACCTGTTTAAAGCGTTGCCCGAAGCTATCCTTGACATGGCATCCAATGACGAGAAGGCATCCAAGGCAGTGGGCGGTTGGCTCAAACTTGTAGCACAGACCAACCCGTTTAGTTTGCCACAAGCTATCAAACCTATTACCGAGGTGTACCTCGGTAAGTCGTTCTTTGGGGGAGACATTGAGTCACAACGCGAGCAGAAAATGTTGGCTGGTGAGCGCTCACGCGAGTCTACATCAGAGTTTGCCAAGCTACTTGGCAGCATCACAGGTAGCGAAACCATCAAGCAGATCACAGGCAAAGAAGGCTTGTCGCCCATCAGCATCGACTACCTCATCCGTGGCTACACAGGCGGTCTTGGTTTAGGTGTTGTGCAGTTAGCCAACCCGATACTAAACATGGAGATGAAAGAGGACGTTGCCAAGCCTACGCTTAAAGCCAGCAAGACACCGTTCATTGGCGGTTTGTTCCAGCCCGTTGAAGGCAGGGGCACCCTTGATGAAGCGTATGACGCAATGCTTAATATCCAGCAGACCAAGGGCACGTTTAACCGTTTGGTTGAGCAGGGCAAGACAGCCGAAGCCCGTGCGTTTGCACAGGAGCACGCTGACAAATTGGGAGCAGCATCGGTGTCTGGCTCGGTACAGCAGAAGCTTGGCGAGTTTGCCAAAGCTCGCCGCCAGATTGAGGCATCGCCCAAAATGACCACAGAGCAAAAAGACGAGTTGTTGGAACGTATCGACAAGGCGCAGACAGATTACGCCCGTGCCTTTCTCAAGGTAGTCGATAGAACCACACGCCAGTAAAGCCGTCCCTGATCCCGATCTTGGCTCGGGCATCAAACAAACGAAAGCCGAGAGCCTTATTCAAGCCCTCGGTTCTAGTAGCCGCAGTGTCGATGCAGGGGACAAAGAACCCCTGCCCCCTCTCAAGCCGCGGCCACGGATACTGGATTGATAACTTCTTCATCCAAGCTAGAAATTTCTCTCGAAATTTTCATGGTGGACACCCGCATGGGTGGGCCACTGGTTCTTGCCATCAGGTCTTTCTTAGGCATGTAGGACACTACAAATTGTTTCTCAAGCTGACGCTTAAAGTCAGCGTAGCCAAAGCTCATATTGGAGCAGAAGGTTTTTAGCAAGCGTTCCTCAATAAAGAAGTCAACGTGGTTGGCTGTTACGCCGTGCTCCACCCGCCCCATAACTACCGATCGGGTAGTAGAGGAGTCAATCAAAGCGGTATCCCCAAGCAGGGCACTGGCGCCTGACCTAGCGTTGAAACGTACCACTACGAACTTGCCGTAGTTCTCTTGGATGAAGCCGTTGAGCACATCTTCTGCGTTGCGCTTGCTTGTCCTGACTGTGCCCCGTGCCACGTTGACACGGCCTTTCAAGAATTCCTTGATCTCATTGAGTGGGAAGTCAACAATGTTTAGATACTTATTGCCGAGTATTGCCCCTGCCGTCATGATCGTGCCCACACCCGCCATCCAGAAGCGTTCGTCATTGGTAGCGTTGAAATCCTTGTAGCAGTTGCGCACAACATCAGGCACAAGGGTCTTGAGCATCGGTACATTCTTGGCCAAGAACTCAGCCAATTCATGACCAACCACGCCGTAGTTTTCTTGCAACGACTTGATAACTTCAATCTCGTGGGGCTCCCATGACAACTCTTCGTCCATGACAAACTCCAGAACACGACGCATCTCGCCTTCTGACGAGTGCTTGCGTGAACCTGTTAAGTAGTCCACGACGTGGGTATTGGAGGACATGATGGCCACTGTCTGCCAGATAGAAAGGTTCAAGCGTTCCTTGTTAGCGCCTGACTCCATACGCTCCTTGCCGCGACCCTCGGTCATGTCCAGTAAGAACTCAGGAAACCACTCAGAATCCTTGCGGTTCTTGGCGGTGATCTCATCTGTCACCAAGGGCAGACTTTGCAGTAGACCAAGGCGTTGCTGCATTGCAACAGGCGAAGTGCTCTTACCCGTGCGGTAGTGCGTTGGGTGACCCCAGATCGAAGCCGCCCCTTCCAGTGCCAGCGACTTACCTGTACCGGACTCAGTAGAGCCGCAGTGGTAGGTCATGCCGTAGATACCTGTGAAGCGCATGAAGGGTGCGCTAGCCCCCGCCAGAACAACAGACAGATGACCATATAGCTTCTTTGCTATAAGCATCTTGATGAACGTCACCCAGTTCTCGATCGAGCCTTTGGGTTTGGTGTTGGCCACAATGTTCTCTAAGCCGGGCATCGGCACTTCCACAGGCGCGGCTGTAGCACTGTAAATCTTGCCTGCATATACAAACATACCGTTCTCTTGCCAGCCGTAGTTAGCCGGTACTTTGACGGGCGACTTGTCGTTGCTCATCTTCTCAACGCTTGCACGTACGTAGTCAAACAAATTCTTATCATTGCCTCGACCAAAAGCCGCCACAATATTTTGGTTGGCCAGTGCCTTGACCGTTTCGTCTTGGCTTACAACAGCCTTCTGTGCCATCGTGATGTTCTGTACGCCCTCACGCCTGATGGCCATGAAGTGAACTGTGTGCTCTCCGTTGTGACTCAAGATGTCCACAGGGAAAAGATCGTAGGGAATAATCAAAACGTTGCGTGTAACCTTGTTGCCCTGCGCATCTTCGTCTTCCTTCTGAATAAAAATGCCGCCACGCTCACCGTAAGCGTAGCCACGGGGTGCTTCAGGGCGAAGCACTTTCTTGACTTCCTCATCCATTGCAACGCGGGGCAACTCCACCACGCTTTCCACCGTCGTCACTGACATCTCGCGCCCAAAGATCAGCGGGTTTGTAATCTTGCCCCAATGCGGGCAACTTGGGCAGACTCCGGGGTTCTCCGAGTCCATCTTGGTGCAAGGATATGGGCCTTTGATCTCAGCCAACTTGGTCTTCATGCGGTCTTCGCTGTACGGGTGCATGTCGCTGATCCACTTCGATGCACCTTCGCCATCCACACAGACCTTTGTCCACGACAAAATGCCGCGCCACAGGGGTTCCATCCCATCTTCGTCAGCGTGCTCCACGTAGTGTGCGATCTGACCACAGCCTGTACCTGCACGGGTCTTGACCACGATGTTCTTGAAGCGCGTAACGCTGTTCTCAAACAACTTGACTTGCCCTGCGCTTGGTGCGGCTGGCCTAGTACCGGGGAGTTCAACCACATTGCTGGGTTGCTTGGCTTGGACTTCATACTGCGTACCGATCAGGTTCTTCTCCACCACTGCGCGGATGTCGGCCAACTCAAACATAGCACCTTCGCTCATGAAGCGCACGTTAGTCTGCTCCCGAACCTTCTTCTTGTTCTTGATGCCAGTATTGATCGTGGCAGGGATGCGCAGAACGCGGGATGCGTCTGACGTCACTGTTGGGTCAATGTCCAGTTTATTTTGGTAGCACATGCGCTTGAACGCCTCGGCCACAGGCTTCCACTCGTTGACATCCACGGCTTCGGTTAGCGGCCAGTATGCGTGCACACCACCGCCAGACGCCACCATCCATGGGTCGCCCATAGCAGACAGCCCTGTAGTCTCCGCAAAATCCATGATGGCCTGTGCCGCCAACTTTGCACTAGCGTATGCCTTGGGTTTAATTAGTCCCGTTTTGGGATCAGGCAAGTCTTTGGGATGGTTGCAGTCCACGTCGATGGCAAAGGTCTTGACCATGTGCACATTCTCAGCAGTCCGATTGTTGTCGTCCCCGAATGTACCTAACCCAAAGTAAATATCTTCACCCGATTGCTTCCATCTGTCGATGAAAGGCTGTGCTTCCTCCAGTGTGTGAACATAAGCATGTTCTTTTTTTCTCGAAAGTTCCACCACGCAATAGCGCCCGTTTCCGGGCGGTGGCAAAACAGCCGCTACAAACTCAAGCGGTTCCATATTTGTCCGCCTTAATCAGAAAAGGTTTTGTTGGTTTGGGTCAATGAACGGGTGTTCGTCTGTGGGGGCGGTTGCTACAAATCGGCGCAGTAATTCTTTCTGCCAGTCCTTTGGCATACCAAACGGGTCATCCACCGCATCAGCGCAGTAGTTGATGAGTTCCCTGTTAGTCAGGGCTCTAGGTTGTATTCCTTGCATATTTTTCTCCATGCTTGTTGTGCGTCCGTTGAGGACTTCATTATTTCTAAGAGGAGTTCTACGCGGTTTTGATACGCGACAAAAACATCCTTACCTTCGAACCAGTTGTACACAGTTTGGCGTGTGACCCCGAGCGCATAAGCAATCTTCGTCACAGGGAAATCCAAATAGATCGCCCAACGCCCAAGCTGATTGCCCGGCGTTTTCTTTGCAGCCATGACTGCGTCAATTACTTTTTGTGAATAGGCCATAGTGTTTTAGGTGGGGGTACCGGAATGACAAGTCGTCCGCAAGCTTTCGAAAAGCATACCTTGTCAAACTTTCCCCCCGATTTAATTACTCATCGTCCCAATCGGACACGATGTCAGCCAGCTTACCTTTTTTGGCAGGCACAGCCGACGGCTTCGCAGACTCCTTACGGACTTCTGGTTCAGCATCTTCCTCTACCTCGGCAGGCTTGGCTTTCGCTTTTGCCTTGGCCGCGATGGGCTCGTATGCTGGAGCGTCTTCTTCCTTGGTCAACTCACCCATGGGGCGTGTGCCTTCGATCTTCAAAGGGGCAGGAGCAGGCTTTACACCATCAGAAGCGGCAACAGTCATGACGACTGCACGCTTGGCTTCATCGCTCTCGCCTTGAGTCTTGACGATCTCATACTCTTCTGGAGTTAACCAACGATTGGGCGCGAAGTGCAATTTGGGCGCTTCTGCTTTCGTATCAAACTTCATACGAGTCACAACCATCTCAGGGCTGATAGGTGGGTTCTGCATGGCCAAGTTGCGAGCGAAGGCTTGCAGTGGGCGCTTGTCTCCGTCTTCCTTACCAAACACCGAAGTGGCTGGCAAAGTCAACTGCAACACTACACCTTCAATGTTGTTCTCAAGCACCACAGCCAAGCGTTGTTGGTAGCGGCAGGCGCGGCTGTTGCCTTGACCTGAACCTGCAATATTCTGAGTGCATGACATGCAAGTTGTAGCTTGCTTGTTCTCAGCGGATGCGTCTGGACGATCACCATCGTTGCTCCAGCAGTCAGGGCCAGTGATGTTGTCACCGTCATAAGACTTAGCGTAGAAAATGCGGCTGACCTTGGGGGCAGCCTTGACGATGATGACGTCCAAAAAACGTTCGTCGATAGCGGCAATCTCCTTGCCACCGGCCAGCAAACGAAACACACCACCTTTGATGGAGATGCGCTGTGTGCTGTTGCCTACGCCGCCACCCGTCAGGGCTTTGGCTGTCTCAGATAACTCGTGGTTGCGTGCGAACGCGGGAGCATTGGAGGTGTTAAATAGTGCGATATTTGTCATGATAAATTTACTTGGTTGGTTTAGTTACGCGAATCTCAAACTCCGTTACAGAGTTCAAGCCCGGCGGGAGAGAGCCCGGGTTCTCTTCGAGGTACCGTGCCATGTTGGTTTGCGCGATGCGTTTCTCCAGCAAGTCCACGACTTCATGCTCAAGAATAAACTTCTTGAATGAGTCCCAGTCTTGCGTGTTGTAACGCGTCTTGGTCACCATTGCCACAGTCCCAAAGGAAGTCTGCACGGACTTAACGCCCATGGCCTTCATTTGGTCTTTCATCGCAAAGCGAACTTCATCTTGCTGTGCCTTCAGAGTCTCGATCTCAGTGTCGTACTCTTGGGTCAAGCGGTCGATGCGCTCCTTGATTTTGCGATAGATTTTTGCGAGCCTGTCCATTGGAATTGGCTCTTGGGTTTCTTCAGACATTGTGCTTTCTCCTGTGTTTGTTTTTGTCTAAGGTTTGACAGTTTACATAATTTTTAACTCAATACAACCCCCTTTCATGAATTTATTTCTGTGTCGAACATCTCGGTAAGTAAAGAGTTATCACTTACTTTGTCTTGTAATGCTTTAAACATCTTCTTCTCAATCGGGCTACCCTGAATGTGTATCACAGTAACTTTGTCGGAGTCTTGACCTTTGCGGTCGGCTCGTGCTATGCACTGCACGTATTGCTCCACGCTCATGAGTGGCCCATAAAAAATCACCGTGTCTGCGGCTGTTAGGGTAATCCCGTGTGCAGTAGCTTGCGGTTGCATCACCAATACGCGAGGCTCTGACTCGTTTTGGAATCGCCTGATAATGTCTGCGCGTTTGGGCGGTGTCACACTGCCGTGGATGCACTCGTTTGGTATACCTCGGTTTGAGAGGTGCGTGTGTATCGTGTCGATGATGCTTCGGAACAGAGCAAAGATGATGACCTTACGCGTTGTCTCTTCCAAGATTTCCTCCAGTACACCAAGGCGAGGCGCTGAGTCAAACTCCACAACTTCCTTGTCGTCTGTGTAGGCCGCACCACAACTGATCTGCAAGAGCTTGGATACCCCTGCGGCGGCGTTGACTGCACTGATTGTCTCGCCTGCCGCGTACACCATCATTTTGTCTTTAAGAAGGTTGTAGTACTTGGCCTGTTGGGGGGTCAAAGCGATCTCCCGCGTCATGGTGATAACAGGGGGTAAATCCAAACACGCTTCTTTTGTGAAGCGTATTGCTGGCTGTAGCGCTTCATGTACCAATTCTGGTGCGTTTGCTTTTGCCGCCCACTTAAACAGCGTTACCTTGTGCATGACCTGATCTCGCCATGCCGTGAAGAACTTGGGCACACCTTCGGGGTTGACCAACTTGGCCAAGCCGTACGCATCAGCAGGCGACTGCGATGCGGGCGTGCCTGTCATCATCCACAGGAAGGTGTTGGGCTTGATGATGGACTTGAGCGTCTTCCAACGTTTGGTTGTAATTGTCTTGTACGCATTAGCTTCGTCAACAATTACCAAGTCAAAGCGGCCATCATTATTGATCTCGTCAGCAATTAGATTTAACCCATCGTAGTTGGCGATTACAAATTCGTAATCTTGCTGAACCATCTCGATACGGCGACTAGCCTGCGCATGGTGCGCGACGATGGCAGAGCGATGGATGATGCTGTTGTTCAAGTCACCAAGCCACGCAGACTGCATGATCGACAAGGGGCACAGTATTAAACAACGCCTGACTTCACCACGTTGCATCAGGTAGTCAGCCGCCCACAGCGCAGATAAAGTTTTACCAGTACCCGGCTCGCTAAACACAAAGGCTTTACGGTTAAGCGTTAAGAAAGACGATGTATCTTTTTGGTGAGCCATGGGTGTATATTTACCCGGCCAGTTATATCTCCTAGTGATAGGCGACTGAATGTTTTTCACACCAAGATTGCGCAGTACCCGACATTCATCAAGACCCCAATACACAGCCACGTCGTAGCCACCATCTATACGCTCGATGATTTTGTGTTTTGGGATTACCTGATACTTCTCTGGGTTACGGGTGCGAAAGACAAGTGCTTTGTCTTCGATGATTTCCATGCTTTCTCCGTTTATTTATTATCTGATCTGTTCGCTGACTTACTTCGCATACGAAGGTTACCCTTCGCTGACGTACCGCCTGAGCGCATGGGCTTGATGTGATCTACATCTTTGCCGTCACCCTTGGTGGCCGCACCCGTCTTCTCCATCACGCGGCGAGCCTTGACTCGCTCTGCACGTTTCTTGATCTGCTCGGGTGTGCCTTGGTAGTTGTCGTACTCACTGCGGTAGTTGCGTGTGGCCATGATTATTCCTTTATTCCGTGAAATTTTTCAATCGCTCTTGTGTAGTTAAACAAGTGCAAACCTGTGGACATCAAGTCCGTTCTTGTAAAACCTGCTTCGTAAGCTAGTTTTGTCATTTCCAACTCTGATATTACACCGCCTTCCCTGAGTACTTGCTTTCGTGCTTTGCGATATTCGTTGCGGCAGTGACTACATAAAATCGTGCAGCTATCGTCCGTCAACGAGAACTCTATCCACTCTTGCTTGAGGTTGTCGTTAAGGTAGTGTGTGCCGTCCGCATCCCTGTCAAGAACAAAGTCGGTCACCTTCGCTTCAAACGCATTCATCAACGTGTCTAACGTCCTGACTCGATATAGTTTGACGTTTGTAACAGCGCATGCTTCGCACTCGCCATCATCCAGAGGGTTATCCGCATCATGTGCTTCTAGTGCTTTTCGTACAACTCGGTACATGATGCTGTCTCGTCGTCCCATACAGCCTCCTAATGTTTAACAGGGGGTTTAAATAATTCGGCGAGAGAGACGTCAGACTCAATCGTCATCAAGCGTACCATCTCGGGCGCTATCTGTTCTACGATTGCTTTTGCTTCAAAGTTTGCTTTCTCTGCTTGCTTTGAGAGTTGTTTGACGATAGTTACCATGACAGCGCCTTCTGTTCTGTCCTTGAGCGAGTTCTTGTTCTTCTCAAACGCGTCAAGCAACGCTTCGGCCATGTTGTTGGCTTTTAGCGTCCAGATGTTTACTGTACGGCCTTCGTCTGAATCTGACACGACGTCAATGTCATATACGTTCATAGTTTTCTCCTTAATGTTTTGGGTGATTTTCACAGGTTGTTACGGGGCACCAAGGACACAGCGGTGAGGGTCTTGGGTTCCATACGCCTGAAGCATGCGCTTGCTCAATCCTTGCTACGCGTTGGCGATACTGCCACCACTCTGCATCGGCTTGGTCAACAGTGTAGGCCGCTTTAACCATATCGTTCTTGACAACAAACAGCAGTGCTGCGTTGACCTTTCTGATATGTGGAAAGTGTGCAAACACCATGAGCGCCATCAGTTTAAGTTGCTCTCGATCTGGATACTTGTTGTTGCCTGTCTTGTAGTCCACAACCCAACAAGTCAAGTTGTCGTCGTCAATGATAAGCAAGTCAGCAATGCCGCGAAGCCACACATCCTTGCCAAGAAACTCACAAGGTTGCAAGTCCACAGTCAACCCCATCTTGTGCTCGCACAACTTCCTTCCGGGCTTGGCGTTTAGGGCGTCGAGTGTATCCTTGATGTACTCAAACTCTTTGGGAATAGGCTTACCCTCTTTGATGTAGAGTTCAGCCGCCTCGTGTAGTACCGTGCCGTAGCGCGTCGCTTCAGTCTCTTGGAACTTGTAGTTCTTCAAGACCTTGACTTCGTGATACCTACGGGCACAGCCCTCGTAATCCTTGAGGGATGAGTGGCTCCATGTAATTGGCTTGGTCATTCAAACTTCGCAGTCTTTATTGCTACTGTTAATCGGTTGGCAAACTGGGTGACAAACGCCTCGTTCTTGTTGAGATCGTACTGCCCCATGTCCTCCAGTATGGCGTGGACAACCTCATGCCAGAACGTATCAGCCAACTCATCCTTGCTGAACTTACGCCCCGTAATGTTGCTGACCCTACCAAGCCTGATGCACTGCTCTGGGTAGAACGTGCGCCCCATATCTCGGCGGTGAAGCATGGCTTCCACCACCTCCACGCTGTACCATTTCTTTCCCACACGCATACGCGTTGGTAACTTCATACTTTCTCCTTTTAGTTTTTTGCTAATCCATAACGACGATGCGCACCACCGTCAGCGTCCAGTGGAATACCGGGCATATAGCTCGGCTCCATAGTCATTTGAGCCAAGACCCAAGTCTTAGCTTCCTCAACCTCTGCCTCGGGTACAACAACGATCTGTTCGTCATGCACCGTTCCCGCCACAAAGTATCTCTTTGCAGTTCGTAGCATCCCATCCGTCATCACAATACGCGCAGTGCCTTGCACCACATTGTTCGTGATCTTACCTGCGTAAAGTTTGGTAGCGTCTGGCCCGTATATCCACTGGCTCCTACCTTTCTCGTCCTTCTCTTGGCGCAGGTCTGGGTAGAGCAAGCTCATGCCGTTGGGCAGAACTATCTCCCCCTTCTTGAAGGTGATACATTTATACACGAACTCCTGACCGCCTGCAAGCGATGTTTGTATGAGGCCAGAGCACATGTCCCAGAAGCTCACAACGGGGTGCGCTGTAGTCCTGTACTTGTCGATGATTTTCTTGGCCGCTACGCAGTGAATGAGTAGCTCCTGATCGGTACAGGTGTGTGGTATCTCCATCATCTTGACGTAGTTGTCATCCCACTCAAGGAACTTGTCGATGTACTTACCGTCTACGCCTAGCTTCTTTGCAAAGTCTTTCTCGTATCTAACGGGCGATGCACCAAGAAATCCGACAAGAAGTTGCGACGCAAACGCCGCCCACCCAAGTCCGTAGCCGCACCCCAAGAGCGCACTTTTTGCAGACTGCCGTAGGTCTGGATGCGATTCCTTACTGAGTCCGGGTATGTTAAACATCTGCGCACCGAACGCGGCGTAAGGGTCACCACCTGCCCTGAAGATTGTGAGCATGTCTTGGTAATCTGAAAGCCACGCGAGTACTCGCGGTTCAATCTGCGAAAGATCCCCCACAACGAGTTGGTGTCCTTCGGGAGCCATAATTGCTTTGCGTAGGAATGAGCCTCGCTTGAGGTTCTGCATGTTGATGGCCGAGCCTTTGGCCGCCGTCCACCTACCCGTCTGCGCACCGTAGTAGGAGAGAGGTACTGGTAAGGCGCCACGTTGACTAATGTCGAGAAACCGCTGAGCACGGGTACGCTCGGTGGTAGATTTAACCCGAAGACGCGCTTCACAAAGTAGGGCAACGTCTTCACGTTCACCATTGAGGAGCGTTTGAAATAGGGCATCATTTTTAGCGAGGGCAAGCGCTTGCTTCCCAGTCGTCTTGCTAATCTTGGTTGGCGGAACCACATTGAGTTTCTCAAGTAGTGCAGCAAACTTTGGGTTCGATGCCAGCGCAGTCTCTTCCACGCCGAGCTTTTGTAGTAGGGCTTCACGTTTTTCCTTCTCCTGTTCGATTGCGTTATGTAGCATGAGGGCGTCAAGCTGCAACACTGGGCGTGTATACATCTTGAGAGTCATGTCGATGAGCCTGAGTTCACTGGACGGGTATCCAGCGACCAAGCGTGCAAAGATTCGTTCGCATAGATATACGTCGTGTTTGCAATAGTCTGCAAGCTCAGATTCCAAGACCTCGTCCAACTCGGCCACACCATTGGTGCTGTGTACGGCTGTCCCTTTGGCGGGAAGACCAAAAGCGTCTGCAAGTTTGGCGAGACTGTTGCCAACCTCAACGCCTCTGAGAGCTCGCGCCATTGATAACGTGTCGAAGATGAAGGCTGGATGTACATCGTAGATCCACTCCATAATGGATACATCGAACTGTGCGTTGTGCGCAAGCACTGCGGTTCGTCCCCAGTCAACTCCAGAAAAGTAGTCACGTAGTCCATCTGCGCTAACCCATCTAATGTCATCTCCGCTTCCGTATTCGTGAACGCAAACACCGAACGCTTTAAATCTCTTATCACGTATGTACTCCTCAGTTGTCATCTTGCTAAGTGTGTAACCTTCCTTGGTGTCCCAGTAGGTTTCGAAATCGATCGTGATGATCTGTTTATAGGGTGCGGTCATTCTTCTCCTTGAGTTTGGCTTCTATTTTTCTGGCGTCATTGAGTAACACGTATACGTTTATGTCTGAATTGGATGTACCAATGTGACCAAAGATTTCCAAGATTTCCTCATCCGTCAGCCCTACCCATGTGCGTTGTACTTGCGGAGGAACACCATCTTCATAAACAGTATTACAAACAACACATTGCAACCTGACAGGCTCATCCTTTGCTTCTAGTGCGGCTTTAATAGCGGTGATGGCTTCATCTGCCCTGTGATAATCGGCATTGTCCAATGCTTCTATTGCCATGCGTAATGCTTCGTCTTTGGTCATGAATGACCCCTTGCTCGGATGGCGGCGGCATAATCATCAAGACCTTGATTCATAACGCCAAGCATCTCAGATCGGTTATGTAAATCAAACGGATGAAGCGTTTCACGCAACTTTGCACACGCCTCACGCTCATGCTGTGCTACCAGCTCAACAAAGGCTACAACTTTTTCAAATGCTTCAGGGCTGATGTATTGCAAATAATCCATACCTACCTCTGTAGCCATCTCAATGATTTCATCTTGTGTCAATTAAAATTCTCCTTGGGTGGTGCGTCTAGGACGTTTAGAAAGCCGAAAAAATCGTTTGCCGCCAACATGAGTTGCGACGCCTCCATCTCATTACAGTTGAGGGTAACGACTCCTGCGACTTGATCTTCAGCGCGTCCAATGATGAACACGCCCTGTGCTTTGCCTTGGCCATAACACATCACGATTTTGTGAATCAGTAGTCTGAAATGGTGTTGCTCATCTTCTGACATGGCTTCGACCCTGCGTTCGAGTTCTTCCTCTGTCATTGAGAAATCACCTTGTACGTAACTCATTTTGCTTCTCCTTCAGTAGCAGTTCCAAGTCAGGAATGTTGTGCTCACGCGCAATGAACACTGTACCCCCTGCGTTGAGAATCAAGTTAAGTTCCCTGTCTTGCAGGGCAGTCGTGTTGTTTGTGCCGGCCTTGCACTCGATGGCGATGAAGTGTCCGTCCATACAGCCAATGATGTCAGGTATCCCCGCACGGCCAAAGCCGTTAGCAGGGGGCATAAAGTGGTACACGCCCAGCCTATCAAGCAACAGCCGTACCGCCTTCTTTACTTTCCACTCAGGTGTCTGTGCCATAGTAACTCGCGTTCATAAGTTCTTCGTAACTAAAGTGTTCGCCAATAGAGTCTAAGATACCAATGTCAGGGCCCTCGGTATCAAACACAGTGTCGTTGTACACATACTTGTACTTGGGCACAGTCAGTTGCTTGTATGCAAACTTCAACCCGATAGGTGTCGGTTTCCAAAGCCCTGCACTGCGACTCTTAACTCCGCTGACAGGCGCATCCACCACCATGCTCCAGTGCCGCAAAGTCCCAAGTTGAGGGGAGCGTAGCAACCACACGGGTGCAGTGCGTTGTACGTCGATCCAGCCATCTTCCCGTGGGGGTTGTAGGCACAACCAGATCAACTGCCGTGCCATGGCCGCGCTGATGCCGCGCCTGTACAGCTTACCCCACCTATCGCACACAGGGCAGTGGCCGCCTTCGCTTTTAATCACACTGCCCCAAACACCGCGTGCTTCGTTCAGGGTAGCACCCTCGTATAGATTGGCGTAGCTAAGTTCTTCGCCGTCATCAATCATTTCAATCATTTAGTTTCTCCTTGTTTAGTATTGCGTCATAGTATTGCTTGGACATTGGTGCTTTTTTGTCAAGAATATTTCTCAACCATTCAGCGCCGCCAAGTTGGTTAAGGATAATCCACTGCCTGTCAGACATCCGTACTTGCCTGCCCAGTAGTTTCTCTGGTGGTTTAGGTCTTGGCATCTTTTAACTTTCTGCTTATTACTCCGTTGGCCCAGCATCTTGCACAGTGCCATGTAGTGTGGCTTAGTTGAATCCCGCCTTCGGGTGGTTTTGTTTCATTGCACCGTGTGCACTCCTTGTACTTGTGCACGGGTTGCGTACCACCGATAGCCAATTGCCGCCTAACAAAACCGTTCATGTTTTAAGACTCCGCACGTATGCCGCGAAGCTGGCCGCTGTGTCACCAGAGTTTTTCATAGCATCGAACTTACGCGCTACTTCTTCTAGCGCATCGTTGCGAATCTTCTGCGTCACTTCGTTGGTAACCTGAGTCTTAATCATCTGACGCTTACGCCAGCCCAAAGCTTTCTCCCATACGTTCAGTTGTGGTTCGGTCATGTATTCATCTCCAGCGTGTTAATTTGGTCAATTATCCATTGGCAGTCTTTGCGCAGGGCTTCAAAACGTGGCGTGTCTTCTTGCTGAATCTTTCCTCCAGCGTTGAACATTTCGTACGTGTCGTTGTAAACATCTTTAAGTTTTACATTGATTTTTATAGATACTTCCGTTTGCAAAGGCCAAAGATGTATCAAAGTCTCGATCGCTTTTTCAAACTCTTGATCGCACTCGTTTGACCCGTACAGGTAGAAGACAAAGTCGCCTTGTTCGTTAACCTCACCCGAGTGCGGGTGCTCGTCTACTTCAAGTTCTATGGGTTTCATGTTTTCTCCTTGAGTGCGGCTTCAAGCGTATCTAGCGCCTTGTCCCATGTGTTGTAGTCGATGCTATTGCCAAACGCTTTCATCACAGCGTGGGCTGCTTGCTCAATGGTTTTGAGGCGTTTGTTCTCTGACAGAAGTTCTGCAAGTTGCAAGTCCATCTCTCTCATCTCGTCATTCATCTTAGCCTCCAAACATTTTCTTGAGGTAGTCGTACAACTCACGCGCTTGGAACACAGTCATGTCCTTCAGTATGTCATCAGGCGTTTTGCTACGCACGAGAGTCACGAAGCGTTTGGGTTGGGGCAGTTCAATAGTATCGGGCTGTAGCGCGGCAATGCCGTCTGATCTTTTCTCGTACTTGCGCTTGACCTCTTCGGGTTTGGATACGAGGGTTAGAATTTTCTTCTTGTTTTTAAGCGGTTTGTATTCAGGCACGATGGTGATGTATCTACCCCTATCGTCTCTCTCAGCCAAACCCTGCTTGGCAAACTGTGCAAGCAGTGAGCCCACAGAACTTGACTTGTAACCAAGGCGTTCCATACATAGGCATATCTCTGCGTTTGTCAGGTTAGGATTCTTTTTAACGAAGTCAAAGGTTGCGCGTGTCACATTGTTTGTGACACCAAAGAACTTCTTACCCTGTGTGTTTGTTTGTGTGGTTTGCATATCGTCTTTCTCCCAGTTGTTGATTGTGGTTTTGAGTGCGTTAGATAACGCGGTTTGCATATCAGGCATTTGTGAATCCCTCCAAGAAAATAATGCCAATGATGATGGTGGCAATAAGCACCAATGATTGGATGCACGCGAGCGCATCCTCGGACATGCCCTGTCTTTCCCCAAGCAAAACGCACTGTATCCAGTCAGATTCAGGCGTAGTTGGGGGTGGTGGGGGCGTGTAAATTAGGCCAATCTTGACCTTGCCCGTGTCATACGGGGTGTGTTTTTGCATAGCTTTCTCCTTAGTTTTGCCATTATTTGTCTAGGCTTAGACAGAAGTCAAGGGGAATTCCCCTAGAAAAGAGGTTGTTGATAGTAGTCAGAAGGGCCGCCAGTATAAGAGGTCAAGGGCAAGCACTACAACCGCTAACAAAAGTATTACCCGCTCGAACTTCTCGTAGGGTGTCATCATGACTCGTCCTCCTCGTCTGCTTTCAATTGTTTGACCCACGCATCAATGGCTTGCTCATCGTGGAACTCAAGTATCCAATCGGCTAACGCATACGCAGGGTTTTGCAAGATGCAGTCGTACAACTTCTCTAATGCTTCTTTACCGAAGCGTTTTTGTATTTCTTCGGGTGTCATTTAAATGTCTCCTTGATGTAATCGTTAGCTTCACGCTTGGTATCAAAGCCGAGGTAGTCACCGTTCTCGTCTATCCATTCATCGGTGGACAGGCCATAGATGACCCATATGTCACCCGATCGTTCGGGCTTCCAACAGTTGCGGTCATTGAACCTTTCCATGTATAGCTCGTGCACGATCTTCTTGCACGTCACGCCGTCCTCCCCCGTCAGGCGTGCTAACTCAGCGGGGTGATTGTCAGTGAGCAAACTACTGATCCAATCTTTGAGTCGTTCCTTTTGTTCCTCGTTGTAAGCCTCCTTGTCTAGCTTGCGTTGGTGTTCGGCCAGTAGGCCATCGTAGTAGCTATCTAATCCGTTCATTTCATTTCTCCTTGTGGTACTGGGTAAAGATAATCTTGCCATGGTAGTAGTGCGGTGTTACCCAGTCACCGCCCCATTTCTCTGCCTCGTCCTCGATGTCGTCCTCCTCGTAGAACCCTGCGTGACTCACCGAGTGCACCAACGCCTCGTCATCGGTGAAAAACATAACACCAAAAATTACAAACAGTTTCATAGCTTTCTCCTTTTAAATGTGGGTCACAGTGACCCGCTTATGCTTCACAATAAACCGCATCGAACAACGTACACAGTACAGTTGCCGAGTCGTAGGTGCGCGCTTGTGTTATCGCGTCTTGTAGTAATTCGTCAGTCAGTAGCCTGCGGTTGAGGAACCGCAAAGCTAGGTCAGGTTGTTCGGGGTAAACCGCCTCGCTGATCTGCTCAAGTAGGAAGTCGTAACTCCCCGCCATCGCGTCGTATAGGGCATCGAGTAAGTCCTCGGTCTGCCAGTAGTCATCGTCTTGCCATGTGCCGAAGTACTTGCTGTCGACTTGCTTGTTGTTGTCATACGCCTTGCTGTCGTACTTAGTCCACCACCCAGTGTTGTACTTGTACTCTTTGTACTCAGGCACAGTAGGGTCACGATCAGTAGGCAGGCTGTCCCACATCACCTTGAGTACTGCCTTGGACAGTGCCTCGAAGTGCACAATGTCTAGCTTCTCTTGGTCACCATGCTCGTTGTAGTAGCCCACGCTGATGTTGGTACATTCGGGGATGATGTCTGTGAACTCAGCAGTGTCGGTGTACACGCCAGTGTCATCAGGAGAGTACATAAGCGTCTCATCAAAGGCGTTGAGGTCGTTGGCCAGTGCCTCACAGAACACATCGGATGCACAGCGACCCATACCCTGATGACTGATGACGCTGTCGATACCTCGCCTGTCAAACGCAATGGCCCGATCAAACTGAGCAAGCAAGTCAGCGTGATGCGTAGCGATGTGCTTAGCCCCGATACCCCCACACTCCTCGCCTTGGCTGAAGATGTAGTAACCCTTGACGTCAGCATGTATCAGGTGCATGAGCATGGCCACACCCGCACCATCGTCAGCACCGAGGGGAGCGCCATCGGCATACCAGTGAGTCGCAGTCTTCCTGATCTTGTTAGCACCTGTCTCTTTGTGTACTGTGTCAACGTGAGCGATGAACAATGTCTTACTGCCTGCGATGCGGTTGTCGATGTGTAGGTTGCCTGCACCATCCACAGATGTGAATGACTTGAGTTCAGCAGGTAGTGCGTTGAACAGCCACTCGGTGAAGTCCGAGACGGCAGGGGTATTGTGCGGACGCTTGACAGACAACGCACGCGCTAGGGTTTTGTGAAGTATAGATTTCTTGTTCATGATTGTTCCTTAGATTAGGTTGCTTCGAGCACATGTGGTGACGATGCGTTGGAGAGAATGATTAGGTCAGCGCTGATGTCTGCACGGCAGTTGATACGCACAGCGTCCCACCCTACTTGGTTGATGGTGGTCTGACTAATCAAGCGTCTAGTGATGAGGCGTCTGCCGTTGTGCAAGAGGGATATGCTGAACATCACATAGCCGTCATCTCTTGAGCGATCCTCGATCAACGAGCACTCATTCAGCATGGCCATGGTCAGTTGCCTAGCCACAACAACTTGCTCAACCGCGACAGTAGTATCCGCCTCGTCCTCGGCATCGTCATCCTTGTCAGCCGTAGCGTCAGCTATCTCCTGCGGTACGTAGTCATCGTGGTAACGCTCGCCCTTGTACTCGGTGAAGTCGGTGCAGTCGTCCGTGTACCAGTTGCATGATGCAACGCACTGCCATCCGTCATCTTGCATACCCCACTCTTGGGTATCTTGGAACAAGCAGATACGCTCATCGTCTATCGTGTACCAGTCACCATTGATCTCGATGGCCTCATCCATCGGGGCGTACTCTCCGCACTCAAGCTCGATGATCTCGTTATCAGACAGGTAGTCCATATCGTAGGACTCACTCTGCGAGTCGACATACACCACGTTGTCCTCATGCACATAGTATTGATTGCCTCGTCTGCCGTACACATAGGTGTAGTTATTGTCGCAACAACTATTGCACACATGCACGTCCTCTTGACGGCCAACCCAGTAGCCGTCATCGTTGGATGTACGATCACCGCAGTCATCGCAGTCGAAGTTGTCATCATCGTTATCCATCGCGGTCGGGTAACCGCCAGTCTGATCGCAGGTATATTCTCCATCGCTGTCGATCACAAGCGCCTTAGCCCCTGCATCGATCGTCACATTCTTTTCACCGCCATCAAGATAGGGTGCAAGGAAGTGATCGCTTGCCTCGTGGTACGCCAACCTCTCGCCATCCTCCCAGTAGTTCTCCTTGGTATAGCCCTGCTCACGCAACCATGTATCCATGCCGTCATCTGTCTGACTGTAGCTGGTCGCATTGGCTGGGCGTAGGTAACTGCGAACGAAATACTTCTTGCCATCTATGGGCTGGGTCATACACAGCGCACGCCCCATGGTGTCATCGCCCTCGATGCGCACCGCCATGTGCCATCCGAACTTGGGGTCATACGCCTCGTAGGGGTGACGGGTCACGCCATCGCTACACTTAACGCCTCGGTCATCGCCCCACACCATGCACGACTGTGGCCCACGATGTAGGTGATAGATCATCTCAGCGGTAGTGTGTACGAACTGGAACCGAGCCGCTGACCCATAGCGTGAGACAAGATCACGGATGGTGTGATCGGGTAAGTCGAAGTGTCGAGTGAGATACTTGCCGACCGATGTGACAGTCTGAATATCTTTCTGACCCTTGGCCTCGTTCTGTGTGTAGGCGATCTTGGAGCGATCACCTTGGGACTCATGCGGATGCTCAAGCAGTAGTTGATGCCAGTCTTTGGGACGGGCTAGCTTGATGGCCGCATTGATGACGCCATGCACAGGGTACTTGTCGAACTCGCGGATGATCCAGTACCTAGCATCACGCTTGGCGCTGAGTGCCGCCATCTCCTCTCTGTCATCCGTGAGATGCCATTGGCGTCTAAGCTCCCCATCAGTACGGCGTATCGCATCGTATGCTTGCCGTATGGTGTTGTCCATGTCTTGCCAGTCGTATGTATCGTTTGTTGTAGTCATTGCTTTCTCCTTTGGTTGTGGTTAATTGTTTGTCTTTGTTGCGTTAGACACGAAGTAGTCGAAGACCTGATACGCCAAGCCGTACGCCCCGCAGGTGTACATGGCCAGCCAGATGTATCCGACACCTACCTCCGTCATCATCGTGAACCCCATGTAAATCATCGCCATGCACATAGCGGTGAAGATGAGGGTTGCTGCTTTCTCTGTGATTGTTTTCATTTCATTTCCTTAAGTTGCAAGTGCCGAGGGAACCGCCTCGGCTTCGGTTTCGGGTCACAGTGACCCTCATTCTGTTTCGGGATACATCCCATGCCATGTCGGTGGTACGAAGTCGTTGGGTTTCAACTCATCCATCCACCGCAGGGCTTGCTTAATCTTTCGCACTGTTTGTAAGTGCTTGTCTGTTGGGTCGATCTCTTGTGCCTGCTGTGCATTGACGAGTTCGTTTTCTGTACGTAGTTTTAATCTCTCGATCTTGGATGCCCGCGCCTTGCTCTCTTGAGGCGGTCTGCTCAGGCGTTGAAAAGGTAGCTTGCGTTTCATACGCGGCATCGTAGGGATAAGCTCAAACAATTCGCTTACCTCTTGCCTCTGAGTTCGTGGAACCCAGTCAGTCCAGTGCGACCCGTTGTTGGGTATGGCCTTGGGGTTTCTGCGTTGTACCCATGCCGAGAACTGTGATGGTGTCATGCGATGGCCACGCTCGGGCTCAACGATCTCGCCGTCATCGTTCACATAGGTTGTCATGTAATTAGTTTTAATCTTGTGCTCAAGGCGTTGGAGTACCTCGATGTATTTGTCGAACGCTTGGTCACGTTCGGGTGTTGGGTTGGTGCTTTTGTACTTGCGACCAACGATGGCGTTGGTTAACTCATACTTTAGATCACGCAACAGGTCACGCCATAAAGCATCGAACTGCTTGTTGCGTAGCTTGCTCGACTTCATTTCTGTTTTCTTTTTGAGCAAGTAATCCCTGCGCTCGGTTCGAATGTCGGGGTTCAAAATAGTTTTAATCAGGTAGTTCTGAAGTTGCTTGGGGGTCAGCTTGAGTTGTTGTGCCTCGCTCAAAGGGTTACGCATGAGCTTGAGGTCAAGATGTGTCGAGATTAAATCTATATTTTCCATGATCTGTCCTAGATTAAACGAGTATCCATTGTGTCGGTACAACGGGAGGCAACGCCAGTGCTAGTATACACGAGAACTGTCCTCGGTATCTATCCTTTTCGAAAAGAACTAAAGCTAAAGCCTGAGAGCAGGGGATGTCGAGCTTGCAAAAATTTACACGCATATACAAACACACTCCTATATATATAAATATATTTAAAAAGATAGATATAGAGGACAGTTTTTGCAGACGCAAGCAATGGCGCGGGGTTGCGCTGTACTCGGACTTTGGATAGCTGTTTAATCATGGATAGGTAGGTAAATTGTAGACTAAAGCTGTTTGGGCGACATTCGGGTCTTTGTGACCCGATTCCACGAGGTGCAAGGTCTTCTCTCTGCGCTGATCGAGGGCGATCTTGACCATGTATTGTGGGCGTTGCACCTCACGCCATCTTGCGAGGGCGATGTTCTTGGGGGAGAGTTCGGGGAAGAGTGGCATTATGTTCTCCGCTTTGATGTAATGGGGTTGATACCTGCTTTGATGACTGCGTAGAAGGTGACTTCACGCATGGGCTGGAAGCCCTTGGATTTTGCGTACGCGAGGTACTCTGTGTAGGTTGGCATGATTAAAACTCCTTTTGGTTAGACAAGATACGAAACACCGAGAGAAGCTCTTTCTCTCGGGCTCGCAGAAAAAATCGGGTCACAGTGACCCGAAAATCATGCAACGAGAACCGCCAAGGCTTTGCGTTGCTGTGCAGGGGTGAGTTTGCCAAAGGCTTCGATGATTTTCGCAACAGGGTCAAGCGGTTCTTTCTTTGCGCTCGATGCTCTACGGGTTGTCCCCTCGATCATGTGCATCATGTCACGCACCACAGTCTTCGTGGTTTCATACTTGGGGTGCTTCGTGATGAGTGACACCTTACCCGTGACATCGTGCACCTTGTACCCCGCCTTACCCGCCTTCGTCTTACCGCATGCCCACTCAATGACGATGGGTCTGCATGCTTCGACTGTGGTGTAACCCGCATCTTGCATGTCTTGGATGAGTTTCACACGGGAACCAGCGAATGTGTCAAGTGCTGTAAATGCGTTTGCTTTGTTTGTCATGTTGTTTCTCCTTGAGGTTGATTGAATTGCCTAGGGCTGACTACCTTAGACAACTTCTATTGTGCATACACCCCATTTTGATAGGCATCGAGAGCCTTTTTCGGGGCATTTTCGGGTCACTTTGACCCTGTTTTGGGGTGTTTTTGGCGGTATTCGACCCCCACCCACCCCCCACCACCACAAATAGACCATGGCCCCTGCTGCCACATACGAACACTGTTCCATAACCGCAAAACAAACTTTGTAAAACCTTAGTACTAATTACCCCTAATCCAAAAATTTTATAAAAATTTAGAAATACCCGTGTCTAACGTTAGACTCTCCATCTGTACAGACGAAAAAAAGCCCCACCAGCGTCAACCGGTGGGGCAAAGATGGCAACTGAAACCATCAAGGAGAAAGCAAGCGCTTGCGCACCCACTCGATTTAAGTGTACATTATCTACATCGCAGGTTCAAGGGCTTATGCGCAGAATGTTAGACCATTTAATCAATTTCGAACCCGAAGTGCACGATCACTTAGGCGACTTCGTCCCTATGGATAAGACAGATCCGGCGGATGCCGTGGACGGAATGTCTAATACTGTAGACTGGCTCAAAGAGTTAGGCGCTGTGGACACAGATACTTTGGTCAATGAGGCGCAAAGCCAAGCAGCACGTACTGCTTTCACCAACATCGTCACCGCCAAACCTGCGGAAATGACGCATACCTCTCTGGCAAATATCAAAACGCCAGAAGCAGTCCAAAGATTAGTTGGTATGCTTTCCGCCTATGACTGGGAATTTGTACAGCAAGCCAAAGAGATTAGAGGCTATACAGTAGCCAAGCTGGTGGAAGAGACTGAGCACCCCAACGCCAACATCCGACTCAAAGCGCTAGGGTTGCTGGGTAAAGTGACAGAAGTGGGCTTGTTCACAGAGAAGATTGAAGTCAAGAAGACGGAGATGTCAGACGTTGAGCTTGAGAATCGTATTAAAGAAAAGCTTAATAGGTTCATGGGTGTTATAGATGTCATTGACGTGAGTAAAGAAAATTCCGATGAAGCGTGACGAATTTACAACACTTAGTAAGATTGAGCTTGAGGCCATGCAGAAGGCTTTGCCTTACATGACCGTGCAAGAAAAGATGGAGTTGTTTGACGACTTGGAGCTTAGAGAGAAACGCGCCAGTTTAAAAGCAGCCAGTACCAATATGCTTGGGTTTGCGCAGGCGGTGTACCCCGGATTTAAAGTTGGCCCCCATCATAAGAAGCTTGCCAGAATTTTTACTGACGTGGTCGAGGGCAGGAAGAAGCGCGTGATTATTAACATCGCGCCTCGTATGGGTAAGTCTGAGTTTTCGTCTTACTTGTTTCCTGCGTACTTCCTAGGTAAATACCCTGAGAAGAAAATCATCATGGGCACGCACACTGCAGGTCTGTCTGAAGACTTTGGCAGGCGCATACGTAACTTGATTGACTCTGATGAATACCGTGATGTTTTCCCCCAAACAATGGTTGCTGATGACCAAAAAGCTGCAGGAAAATGGAGTACCTCTGCAGGAGGCCAGTATTACGCCGCAGGCGTGGGCGGTGCTCTTGCTGGTCGTGGTGCTGATCTGTTCGTTATTGACGACCCACACTCGGAACAGGACGTAAAGTCCAACAGCCGCCTAGCTTTTGACACAGCTTGGTCTTGGTTCCAGACAGGCCCCTTGCAACGTTTGATGCCGGGTGGTGGGATTATCATTGTAATGACCCGTTGGTCGCTCCTAGACCTGACTGGGCGCCTAATTGACTACCAAACCAAGAACCCAGAAGCCATTCCATGGGAGATTGTGGAGTTGCCAGCCATTTTGAACGATGGGGAAGAAGACGAGAAGTCCCTATGGCCAGAGCAGTGGTCACTGGAAGCGCTCAAATCCACAAAGGCCAGTATTGATCCAAGGTATTGGAACGCGCAGTACATGCAGCAGCCTACATCGGAGAACTCGGCCATCGTTTCACGCAAGATGTGGCGTATTTGGGAAGACGAAGAACCGCCAAAGTGTGAATACATCATCCAGTCGTGGGATACGGCGTTTGAAACCAAGAACACATCCGACTATTCCGCCTGCACAACGTGGGGCATCTTCTACAATGAGGAAGAAAATGACTCGCCCCAACTTATCCTGCTCGACGCTTTTAAAGATCGTATGGCTTTCCCTGAGCTTAAGGTGGTGGCGCTTAAGCAATACAAAGAGTGGGAACCTGATGCGTTCATTGTGGAGAAAAAAGCGTCCGGGGGGCCGTTGATTCAGGAACTCAGGGCGTTGGGAATCCCAGTCCAAGAGTTCTCCCCAAGCAGGGGCAACGACAAGATGGTGCGTGTCAATGCGGTTGCGGATTTATTTAGCAGTGGTAAAGTCTGGGCACCTGACACACGCTGGGCACGGGAAGTGATTGAAGAGGTGGCCGCGTTCCCAGTTGGGGAGCACGACGATTACGTGGACACGACAACACAGGCGCTGCTACGCTTTAGGCAAGGCGGCTTTATCAGTTTAGACACAGACGAGAAAGATGACCTCGAAATCTTTCGCCGTAGGAAAACCGAATACTACTAGGAACACACATGGCAACGAACATCGACAAAGCGCTGTACCAACAACCAATGGGCATTGATGCGCTTGGTGAACAAGAGTCTCCCCTTGAGATTGAGATTGTTGATCCCGAAGAAGTCACGATTGGCGTGGACGGAATGGAGATCACCCTCAAGCCCGGAGAGGGCGACGATGAAGAAGGTTTTGATGATAACTTGGCCGAGTACATAAAAGACGGTGCTTTGCAGTCGCTTGCGGGTGACTTGGTGTCTGACATTGACAACGACAAGAATGGCCGCAAGGATTGGGAGAAGACGTACGTTGATGGCCTGAAGTTGTTGGGCTTGCAAATAGAAGAACGCACCGAACCTTGGAACGGCGCATGCGGTGTGTTCCACCCCATGATTACTGAGGCAGTCGTCAGGTTCCAAGCTGAAACAATTACTGAGACTTTCCCAGCCCAAGGGCCTGTGCGTAGCAAACTCATTGGCAAAGAAACGCCAGAGATGAAAGAAGTTGCGTCTAACGTCGAAGATGACATGAACTACGAGTTGACGGAAGTCATGACGGAGTACCGCGGTGAACACGAACGCATGCTCTGGTCATTGCCAGCCACAGGCTCAGCGTTTAAGAAAGTGTACTACGACCCCAATTTGGGACGTCAGGTGTCGATGTTTATTCCTGCGGAAGATATGTATCTGCCGTACGGCACAACGGATATGGATACTTGCTACCGCATTACGCACGTTATGCGCAAGACCAAGAACGAGATCATTAAGTTACAGCAAGTAGGCTTTTACCTTGACATTGAGTTGCCTGACTCACCAAAAGACTTGACTGACATTCAGAAAGCCAAGGACAAAGAGACTGGCTTTAGTGACTTGAATGACGATCGCTACACGCTGTATGAGTGCCATGTAGATTTGAACCTTGAAGGTTACGAAGACGAAGACGATTCTGGCGAAGAGACCGGCATCATGTTGCCATACGTTGTCACGTTGATTAAAGGCTCCAATGACATCCTGTCAATCCGCCGCAACTGGAAGGAAGAAGATGACCTCAGACTCAAGCGCCAGCACTTCGTTCACTACCAATATATCCCGGGTTTTGGAGCTTACGGCTTCGGGCTTTTCCACCTTATCGGAGGCTTTGCTAAATCCGCTACATCCCTCATGCGACAACTTGTCGATGCCGGAACACTCAGCAACTTGCCCGGCGGACTCAAGACACGGGGCCTGCGAATCAAAGGTGACGACACACCAATCGCACCCGGAGAGTTCCGTGATGTAGACGTAGGTTCGGGCACGATCCGTGACAACATCTTGCCCCTGCCATACAAGGAGCCAAGCCAGACGTTGTTCAACTTGATGCAGACCATCGTTGACGAAGGCAGGCGTTTTGCCGCGACTGCTGACATGAAGGTGTCTGACATGAGCGCTAATGCGCCAGTGGGCACAACGCTTGCGCTCTTAGAACGTCAGTTGAAAGTAATGACGGCTGTTCAGGCTCGTGTGCACTTTGCACTCAAGCAAGAGTTCAAACTTTTAAAGAACATCATCCGTGATTACACAGACGCTGACTACACATACACACCCGAGTACGGCACTCGCAAAGCTAAGAAAGCCGACTATGACTTGGTGGACGTGATCCCCGTGTCAGACCCCAACGCTGCGACCATGTCTCAGCGCGTTATTCAATATCAAGCCGTCATTCAGATGGCGCAGATGGCTCCGGACATTTACAACTTGCCCGAGTTACACCGCGGTATGTTGAACGTGTTGGGCATTAAGAACGCTGAGAAGCTCGTGCCAATTGAGGAAGATCAAAAACCGACCGACCCAGTGCAGGAGAATCAGAACGCACTCAAGGGTAAACCAATCAAGGCGTTTTTACACCAAGACCATCAGGCGCATATCCAAGTACACATGATGCTACTGCAAGACCCAATGATGCAACAGTTTATTGGCCAGAACCCACAAGCTCCTAAGATCATGGGCGCAATTACGGCTCACATTGCAGAGCACGTTGGTTACCAGATGCGCCAGCAGATCGAGCAGCAGTTGGGTATGCCGTTGCCTCCCGAGGGCGAAAAGTTGCCGCCACAAATTGAGATTGCGTTGTCCGGCATGATGGCTCAAGCGGCACAACAGGTAATGATGCAGAACCAAGCCAAGGCTGCACAACAGCAAGCACAGCAACAAATGCAAGACCCGATCATGCAAATGCAGATGCAAGAACTCCAACTCAAGGGCCAAGAGCTAGAGTTGAAGAAACAGAAGATCATGATGGACGCTGCTGCCAAGGCAGATGCTCAGCAGTTACGAGAGCAAGAAGTCAGCGGCAAACTGGAGTTGGAAGCTCTTCGCACAGGTGCGCAAATCAAAGAGAGCGAATTCAAGCAACAGTTCGAACAAGAACGTACCGGCCTCCAAATGGGCGCTGACATTGCAAAGAGTAAAGCCCAGATGGATTTACAAGCGCGTACTGTTGCGCTCCAAAATAGCAGCAAACAACGTGAGCCCAAATCATGATTCAAGACTTCGTACGCGTATTACGTGAAAAGATACGCACTGACATGAACAACTATGCTGATGACTTGGCTGGTGGTTCGTGCCGTACTTTTGAAGAGTACCAAAAACTCTGCGGGATTATTCAGGGTCTAGCCCTCGCAGAGCGTTATCTACTTGACCTTGCACAGAAAGTTGAAGAATCTAATGAGTGACATTGATTTATCCCCCGGTGCTTTTGCACTGCCTGAACCCATCCAGCCTCTGGATGCACCTGAAACCGAAGCTAACGACGAGTTGAAGGCCACGCAACTTCCCTTGCCCACAGGTTGGAAAATTCTTTGCGCGGTACCCGACATTTCTGAACGAGTGGATGGTACAAGTCTGGACTTAGTCCGGCCTATTGAAAGCATGCGCCAAGAAGAAACTGCAACCACTGTGTTGTTTGTTTTAAAAGTTGGCTCCGATGCGTACAACGACACCGCCAAGTTTCCCAACGGAGCATGGTGCAAAGAGGGTGACTTCGTGTTAGTACGTACTTACTCCGGTACAAGATTTAAGATTTTTGGCAAGGAGTTCCGTCTCATCAACGACGACCAAGTTGATGCTGTTGTGCAAGACCCTCGCGGCCTGACCCGCGCTTGAAAGGAATAATATGGCTGAATCGTACAAGTTCCCCGACGAAGTTGAGGACAAAAAAACTGCCGACGTTGAGTTTGAAATAGAAGGCGAAGGCGAAGTAGAGATTGAAATCGAAGACGATACGCCCGAGCATGACAGGGGCCGTAAGCCCTTAGATCGTGAAGTGCTTGATCCAACCGAAGAAGAAATTGAGTCCTATTCCGACAAAGTCAAGGGACGCATTAAAGAGTTGACCCATGCCCGTCACGACGAGCGCCGTGTCAAAGAAGCTACGATGCGTGAAAAGCAAGAGCTTGAGCGTCTTACACAACAGTTGATTGACGAGAATAAACGTCTCAAACAAAACGTCTACACAGGACAAGAAGCCATCATTGAGGGAGCCAAAGGCAAGGCCGAATTTGAGTTGGATAAAGCCCGTGGCAAACTGAAAGCTGCACAGGAAGCTTTTGATAACGATGCCATCATTGCCGCTCATGAAGAGGTGATGGATGCAAAGATTCGCGCAGAACAAGTAAAAAATTATCGTCCTACCCCTTTACAAGAAGAAAACTTTGAGGTACAAACTACTCAAACCCAACCCCAAAAGGTTGAACCGGACGAAAAAACTCTGCGCTGGCAGGCAAAAAACCAGTGGTTCGGACAGCAAGGGTTTGAAGAATACACCAGCTACGCACTAGGGCTGCATCAGAAACTAGTCACAAACGGAGTGGATCCCCGCTCTGCTGAATATTTCGACCAAATTGATGGTCGCATGAAGTCAACTTTTCCGGATTTATTCGGGCAAGCAAATGACAAGCCAAGGTCTGGTGAGGTTCAAAAACGACCTACGACAGTGGTTGCCTCTGTATCTCGTTCTACGAGTGCAGGAAAAATTAAGCTAACTCAAACGCAAGTAGCGTTAGCGAAAAAATTTGGTTTAACCCCGCAGCAATATGCTGTTCAAGTAGCAAAGTTGGAGAATTAAGATGGCTGAAACTAATGACCGCTCAAATCGTGACAGTAAGTCACGCGATAAATCTGCTCGTTCGGTATATGTACCCCCGAGCAACCTGCCCGATCCGACACCTGATCCTGATTACATGTTCCGCTGGATTGCGACGCATGTGCTAGGTCAGCCGTTATCCAACAACGTGTCTTTACAGATGCGCGATGGATACGAGCCGGTGAAAGCAGTGGATCATCCAGAATTGGCTTTGTTTGGCAACAACGCAAACGGCAATGTGGAAATTGGTGGGCTGATGCTTTGCAAGGCTCCCAAGGAACGCATCCAAGCACGCGCTGATTACTATGCCAACCAATCCCAAAACCAGATGGATTCAGTTGACAATCATTTCATGCGAAATAACGACCCTCGGATGCCCTTGTTTGCTGACCGCAAGTCAACAACAAGTCGCGGAACAGGATTTGGTTCTGGTTCTAAATAATTTATAGGAGTCTTTATGGCTTATCCGGTTATTGATGCCCCTTACGGGCTAAAACCGATCAACTTGATCGGAGGTCAGGTCTTTGCGGGTTCTACTCGTGAATATCCGATCACTAACGGTTACTCTACAAACATTTTCTACGGTGATTACGTAGGTTTGTCTCGTGGTGAAATCGTTCGTTTGTCTGTGTCTACTGGCACAGCAGGCAATCAAACAGGTGTCTTCTTAGGATGCCGTTTTACAAACCCTGTCACTAAACAATTGACTTTCTCGCAATACTGGCCCGCATCTACTGCGGCTGGCGATGCAGTAGCCATTGTCAGTGATGATCCTGATGCCGTCTTTAAGGTTGCGGTTTGCTCTGCAACTACTGCTATTGCTTCTGGTGCCCGTGCAATGATTGGTCAAAACTTGGGCATGATTAACAACACAGGTAGCACTGCAACTGGCGACTCTAAGAACGCAGCATTGGCTCCCAGTGCAACACCTGCTACTACATCATCTTTGCCCGTTCGCGTGCTTGGCTTGGTGCCTGATACGGCTGTTTCGCTTGGAACTGTGACGTATACCAGCATTTCTACCGCTACTGTTACATGCTCGGCTTTGCCAAGCGCGTTAGTTGTTGGTACTGACGTTGGTTCGCTGGATTCAAACGGTCAATACGTTTCTTCTGGTTCTTTTGTTACCACCGCAGCTGCTGCCGGTGCTACATCGTTTGTTATGAACCAAGCTCCTGTTGCTACATTGAACACTACTATTGTGTTGATGCAGTACCCTGAGATTCTGGTCAAAATCAACTTTGGCCAGCATCAGTATTATGCTGGCACCAGCATTGCTTAAGGAGCTAAATCATGGCTATTTCACGCGCACAACTACTTAAAGAACTGCTCCCGGGCCTCAACGCCTTGTTTGGCTTGCAGTACGCTACTTACGGCGAAGAGCACAAAGAACTCTACGAAACAGAGAAATCTGAGCGTAGCTTCGAAGAAGAGACAAAACTGTCTGGCTTCTCTGCTGCTCCAGTCAAGAACGAGGGTTCAGCCATTGCTTATGACAATGCGCAAGAAGCGTTCACGGCTCGCTACAACCACGAAACCATTGCCTTGGGTTTCTCAATCACTGAAGAAGCGGTTGAAGATAACTTGTACGACAGCTTGTCTGCTCGCTACACCAAGGGCTTGGCTCGTGCTATGGCCTACACCAAGCAGGTTAAAGCTGCATCCGTCTTAAACAACGGTTTCAGCGCAGCCTATGTTGGTGGCGATGGTGTTGCTCTGTTCTCTACAGCGCACCCATTAGTGTCTGGTGGCACTAACAGCAACCGTCCTTCAACCAATGCTGACTTGAATGAAACATCGTTGGAAAACGCTGTGATTCAGATCGCCGCTTGGACTGATGAGCGTGGCCTGTTGATCGCCGCTAAGCCTAAGAAATTGATTGTGCCTCCAGCACTTCAGTTCGTTGCTACTCGTTTGCTCGAAACCAGCCTCCGTGTTGGTACAACAGACAACGACATCAACGCATTGAAGAACAACGGTTCAATCCCTGATGGCTACACAATCAACCACTACCTGACCGACACAAACGGCTGGTTCTTGACAACTGACGTACCTAACGGCTTGAAGCACTTCGAGCGTATGGCGTTGTCCACATCTATGGATGGTGACTTCGACACAGGTAACGTTCGTTACAAGGCCCGTGAGCGTTATTCGTTTGGCTGGTCTGATCCATTGGGCGTCTTTGGATCACCCGGTTCGACCTAATAAAACAGCCCCACAAGGGTAAGTTTGAGGCCACCTGCGGGTGGCCTTTTTGTTGTCATAAAGTTAAACTACGATGGACTTGCAGCCGCGGTGGTTGCATAAACACAGGGGCACATCATGAAATTTGAAATGGAATTTGGATACTTTGGTAATAACAAACTTTCTATTGAAACAACTGATTTTGATATGATTCAGATTTTTCAAGAGTTTGTTCAGTTTCAAGAAAACTATGGCTGGGCGGTTGAGTATGCCGCCGTTGATGAAATTGAAGACGAGTTTGAAGACGAAGACGACACAGAAGAAGAGTTGGATGGCGCTGTAGCTGACGCTGCCGCAGAAGCTGCTGACAACAAGTAATACTAGGGGGCTTCGGCCCCCTTCTTCTTTTTAGCTTTTTTAACAAGCCGTTCGTCGTGGTGGTGTATACGGTGGCAGTTGGCGCAGAGTACAACGCACTTCTTGACTTCTTCCATAGCACGCTTAAAGGCACGGTTTTTTATCAGTTTGTTGACTGACTCTTCTTTTGTACTGCTGTCTATGTGGTGGAAGTCAAACGTGGCTGGATGGTTTTGCCCACACTTCACGCAAGCTAATGTAGCTTTAAAGCTACGCCACTGATCTTTATACGCCTTGGCCGAGGCTTTACTTGCCGCAATTACAACCGCTTTATTGTTGGCATAGTACATACTTGCGTACGTTCTTTGTTTAGTTTGCTTAACTTTTGGGTCTTTATACGGCATGTTTAATCCGATACCGCCAGTACAACGCCGTTTTTAAACCCCAAGGTTGAGATGGCTCAAACATTTTGAAACCTGTAGATATCAAACTGTTAGCAGATGCGGGGTTTTCGTTGGTGTCAGTGATGACCCAATTCATGCCTAACGTTTTGGCTTTGCGAACCCGCGTTTTAATAAACCTCTTCTGAAGCCCGCGTCCACGATGAGCGCGTACAACACCTGCCCGACAAAGATACATAGTGTCAGACCAACGACTAGAGGGAACAACACCAGCGAACCCAGCAGCCTCACCGTTCTGTGTGTAAGCAACATACCAGCATCCTTGTGTGATTGGGTAAATTTTATCGTGGGGAAGACATGCTTTTTGAAGCAACGACAACAACTGCACCACCTCTGGCTGACGGGTATCAACAGGGACAATGCGGTATTTCATGCCCCCATAATGCCGGAGGATTGTGACAAGAAAAATAATTGTTGCGCACTTAAAAATACCGTGATATAAACACAGTAATCCGGGCTTTCCGGTGCATCAAACAGTCCCGGCTGACGACATACAGATTGATGCACTCCACTTGTATGTAAGGAAATATCATGGGATTCGCAACACACCTAGGCCCTTGGCTGCTCGGCACTGTTAAAAACACAACCGGCACCACTGCTGGCACGATCCGAAACATGGGCTCAACTACTGTTACCCAAACGGGCGCAACCACTGTAAGCGACACAACTGCTACTACTTTGTTTGTCTTGCCTGCTGGCGCAATGATTAACAACTTTATCGTGAACATTACCACTGCCTATGCAGGTACTACCGGTAACACAATCACTGTGAAGATTGGCTCTACAACTCTAGGTACTGTTGGTGGCGCTACCACTACACCTTTGTCTGTTGGCCGCGCAACATTCACCATCACTGACGCAAGCATTGCTACTTACGAGAACGTAGGTTCAACAGATGCAATCGTTACAGTAACTTACGCCTGTGCTGGTACAGCCAGCGGCGGTGCTGCTAGCGTGACTTGTGTCTACACAGTCCGTGGTTCTGACGGCGTTGCTAACCCCAGCCAAGCTTAATTGATCTAGGGGGCTTCGGCCCCCATTTACAAGGAGATTAATTATGATGCAAACAGACGTAAAAGCGGCGCATTTGAGCGCGGCGGGTTCTTTTATATCGGGGCGAACACGCCTTAGAGGTATTGTGGTTAGCCCCAAAGTTACAACAGCGGCAACATTTGAAATTCGTGATGGCAGCGCCACTGCTGCTGTGTTGTTTACAATGGATATTGCCAGCGTTGCCACCCCGGTAAACTTTAATATCACAATACCCGGCGAAGGTATTGTGGCATCTACAGGGCTTTACTTAACAACCAGCGTAGGAACTATTGTGGGTATTGAAGTGTTCTATGGCTAAGAAAAAAGGCCCCTCACTAGCTATTGGTCGCGGCGAGAAGTTGCCCGTATCCAAAGGTGCGGGGCTGACTGCCAAAGGCCGCGCTAAGTACAACGCTGCTACGGGTAGTAACCTGAAGGCTCCACAGCCACAAGGCGGCAAGCGCAAGGACTCGTTCTGTGCACGCATGTCAGGTATGCCCGGCCCCATGAAAGACGAGAAGGGTAAGCCCACCCGTAAGGCGGCTGCCCTTGCAAGATGGAAATGTTGATATGACTACAAACTCAGACACAATTAAAAGCACGCTGGATATTGTTTCAGTGTTTGCAGCCATAGGATCGTTTTTGGAAATGTTTACCCCAATTTTTGGTTTGATTGGCGCAATCTGGACATTGATGCGAATCGCCGAAATGATTGCGGGTAAACCCTTTGCTGAAATAATCCGCAAGAAGAAGGCTGGCGATGCCATCGACCAGTAAAAAACAACACAACTTCATGGCAGCAATAGCGCACAACCCTGCGTTTGCCAAGAAGGTAGGAATACCGCAAAGCGTTGGAAAAGATTTCAACGAAGCGGATAAGGGTAAGAAGTTTGGTAAGGGCGGGGAAACTCGTCCAGATGTGCAAGGTATCAACAAGCCTAAAACCGATCACGGAAAAATGGCTTTTTTTAAAGAAGGTGGTAATACTATGGCTTCCAAAATGAATCCCGGCTTCATGGCAATGATGGCTAAGAAAAAAGGCGCACAAGAAGGCTCTAAGGCTGACATGGCGTCAGACAAAAAGCAAATGATGGGCATGAAAAAAGGCGGCATGAAAAAGATGGCCAATGGTGGCTCAGCTTCTTCCCGCGCTGATGGTGTTGCTACAAAAGGCAAAACCAAAGGCACAATGATTGCCATGAACAAGGGCGGCAAGACCTGCTAAGACCATGATGGCCAGCCGTGGAATGGGGGACATCTCCCCCTCTAAAATGCCCAAGGGCGTCAAGAAAGCCCGGCGGGACGACACTGACTTCACCCAGTACAAAGAGGGTGGGAAGGTGAATGCGGCTGGCAATTACACAAAGCCAAGTCTTCGCAAGAAGATTGTGTCTCAAGTAAAGTCAGCAGCCACGCAAGGTACCGGTGCAGGTCTTTGGAGTGCCCGAAAAGCTCAGCTTGTTGCCAAGAAGTACAAGGCGGCAGGCGGGGGTTACCGAGATTGAAAGCGCCTCAAAAATCATTGAAGGATTGGGGCGACCAAAAATGGGGAACCAAAAGTGGTAAAAAATCTTCTGACACAGGTGAGCGATACCTTCCAAAAGCTGCGATCAAAAGTCTCAGCGCTAGTGAGTACGCTGCGACGACCAAAGCCAAGCGAGCCGGAAAAGCCGCAGGCAAACAATTCGTAGCACAACCCAAAACGATTGCAAAGAAAACGGCGGGGTTTAGATAATGGCTACCAAAAACTTTATTCAAAACGCAATCAAGAAGCCCGGTGCATTACGCGCATCGTTGGGCGTTAAAGCCGGTGAAAAGATTCCTGCAAAGAAGCTAAACGCCGCTGCAAAACAACCCGGTAAAATGGGGCAGCGTGCGCGTTTGGCTAAAACTCTTAAGAGCTTTAAATGACCACTTCAGGAACCGCAGCGTTTAACCTTGACCTTACTGAGTTGGTTGAGGAAGCATTTGAACGTGCCGGTTCGGAGTTGCGTACGGGCTACGACTTACGTACAGCCCGTCGTTCATTGAATTTAATGTTTGCTGATTGGGCAAACCGCGGTGTCAACATGTGGACGTTTGAGCAGGGTACGATTAACCTGACTCCGGGTTTGAACACCTACGCGCTTCCCGTTGATACGGTGGATTTGCTTGAGCATGTGATTCGCACGGGCGCGGGTAGCGCGTCCACACAAGCTGACCTGACCATCACGCGTATTAGTGTTTCTACCTATGCCACGATCCCCAACAAACTGCAACAAGCCAGACCAATTCAGGTGTGGTATCAGCGTTTGGATGGTCAAACTTCATCGATTGGCACCACGCTTAACGGCGGGATCACAGCCACAGACACCACAATCACACTAACTTCCGTTGCAGGACTTCCAGCTACAGGATTTGTACAGATTGATACCGGAGCTTTAACAGAGACTATCCAGTACGGCTACATCTCTGGCAACGTGCTTTACAACTGTTTCCGTGGGCAGAATGGCACAACCGCTACAGCACACTCAACAGGCGTGGCTGTATACACGCAGAATCTTCCCTCTGTGACCCTTTGGCCAACACCAGACAACAGTACAACGTATCAGTTCGTTTACTGGCGCATGCGCCGTATTGATGATGCTGGCGGGGGTGTACGCACGATGGATGTACCTTTCCGCTTCCTGCCCTGTATGGTGGCAGGCTTGGCCTATTACTTGGCTCTTAAGATTGAAGGTGGCGCTGAGCGCCTACCCGTCTTGAAACAACAGTACGATGAAGCTTGGCAGTTGGCTTCTGATGAAGATCGTGAAAAGGCTTCAGTTCGGTTTGTTCCACGTCAGATGTACATAAACTAGCGGCACGTAAATGGGCAATCGCTTTGCATCCGGTAAGAACAGTATCGCCATGTGCGATAGGTGTGGCCAACAGTTTAAATTAACGGCTTTGAAAAAAGAAGTTATCAAGACAAAGCTTTACAATTTGATGGTGTGCCCAGTGTGTTGGGATCCAGATCAGCCGCAGTTGCAGTTGGGTATGTACCCAGTGGATGATCCGCAGGCAGTGCGTGACCCGCGCAAGGACACGACGTACGTCACGGCAGGGGTAAGCGCTACTGGCAGTCTGACTGGCGGTTCGCGGGATGTTCAGTGGGGATGGAACCCCGTTGGTGGGTCGGTTAATTTTGATGCAGTTTTGACGCCAAACTACTTGGTGGCAACGGCGTTTGTTGGTACAGTTACGGTAACAGTTTCATAGGAGCTTAATATGGCAAAAGAAGACATGAAGTCAGACAAGAAGCAAGACGTTGCTCTGATTAAAAAAGCGTTCAAGCAGCATGACTCGCAAGAACACAAGGGCGGTAAAGGCACAGCTTTGAAATTAAAAAAAGGTGGCCCCACGTCTGAAGACCGCATGCGTTTGGGACGTAACTTGTCTCGTGCTGCAAACCAAGGGAAATAATATGGTCAAGGTTAACAATTTACCAGCTTCTGCATACGCCAAGCCCCACACCATGAGTGGTGCGCCTGTAGGCATCTCTGAGAACCCCGGTTCTGGCGTCAATCGCAGTAAAGCTGACACCGTTGATATGAGCATTGGCAATATCAGCAAATCTGCGGGCAACGAAATTGTGAAGACATCTGGTATTGTCACCCGCGGTAACGGTGCGGCGACCAAGGGAATTACGGCCAGAGGCCCGATGGCATGAATTACGCCGCACTCAGCACTGCTATCCAAGCCTACACGGAGAATACAGAAGCGAATTTTGTCGCTGAGATACCCGTGTTCGTTCAGCAGGCTGAGCAGCGTATTTACAACAACGTCCAGTTCCCGTCTATTCGCAAGAATGTAACGGGTGTAATGTCTACCAATAACAAGTATCTTGCTTGCCCTAATGACTTCTTGGCTGTCTATTCAATGGCAGTTATTGACGGTGATGGTAACTACGAGTATTTGTTAAACAAAGATGTTAACTTTATTCGACAAGCCTACCCACTACCAACGGACACGGCTATCCCAAGGTATTACGCTTTGTTTGGCCCACAGTCTACCAACGCGGCTGAGTTATCTTTTATTATTGGCCCAACACCTAATGCCAATTACAACGTTGAGTTGCATTACTACTTCTACCCAGAGTCAATTGTGACTGCGGGTACAACATGGCTGGGTGACAACTTTGACTCTGTGCTGCTATACGGTTCGTTGGTTGAGGCTTACACCTACATGAAGGGTGAAGCCGACATAATGGGCTTGTACAACGGTAAGTATCAGGAAGCATTAGCGTTGGCTAAACGTTTGGGCGATGGTATGGAGCGTCAAGACGCTTATCGTTCTGGTCAGTTCCGTCAGAAGGTGACTTGATATGGCAATTGTTCAGACTCAAACCACTAGCTTCAAAGCGCAGTTGTATCAAGGTATTCATGACCTAACGACTGACGTTATCAAGATTGCCCTGTACACAGCCAACGCAGATTTAAACGCCGATACTACTGTGTACAGCACGACCAATGAAGTGGCGGCTACGGGTACGTACGCGCTTGGTGGTTCACAACTGACACCAATTACAGTCAGCACTTCTGGTTATACAGCGTATGTAAGTTTTCCTAATGTTGCTTGGACTGCGGCAATTACGGCCAGATGTGCTTTGATTTATAACTCTAGTAAAGGCAGCAAAGCAATTGCTGTATTAGACTTTGGTTCTGATAAAACATCTACCACCACGTTCACCATCACAATGCCAACTAACGGCGCAACCACTTCGTTAATTCGTTCTTCTAACTAAGGAGTCACCATGACTATCGACAAAATGACCGCCACCGACATGGTGCAAGCCACAACCAAATACAACACAATGCCTGAAGACACGATGGCTATCCACGGTACATACCACGCTGTTTGCTACAGCGTAGACGGTTTTGTTAAATGGTCTGATGACATTGAAAACTTGGTCACTACAGTAGGCAAGAACTTTACGCTGGACACCACGCTGGGTAATACCGCTGGCGGCGCAGTTGTAATGGGTCTTAAAGGCACAGGTACAGCAGTTGTAGCTGATACGCAAGCCTCACACGCCACATGGCTGGAAGTGGGTTTAGCTAACGCTCCTACATACTCAGGCAACCGCCCTACGCCGTCATTTAGCGCGGCTTCCGCTGGTAGCAAGGCCACATCCTCTGCGGTGTCGTTCTCTATCACCAGCACCGGCACTGTGGCCGGATGTTTTATTAACATTGGTGGTAGCGCGACTAAAGACAATACAACTGGCACATTGTTCTCTGCTGGAGACTTTTCTAGTTCTAAGTCTGTTGTGTCTGGCGATACCATCGCTGTTACTTACACTGCTACATTGACCTAAAATGGCTGGAGCCGCTTGGGGTGATAATGCTTGGGGCGACTTAGGTTGGGGTGGAGTTACCACCTACGAAGAAAGCGTTACTGAGTATTTGACCCCAGCTACGGCTTGGGGGGTTGGCACTTGGGGAACTGATCCTTGGGGCGGTACAGTCCCTATGTTTGAAACTCAAACTGTTGCGTTTACTGCAAATGCGTCAATCACAGAGACAGCGGCTATAGCTGATGCTCAATCGGCAATAACAGCATTCTCGGGATTGGTCATTGAAACTGCGGCTATATCTGAAACAAATGCGGCAACAACTGCCTATACAAGCACGGTTGCGGATAACTTGGCTACCTCTACTACAGAGTCAGCTTCAGCCACATTCCCGGTATCACTTACAGAAACATCGGCTACATCAACAACTGAGGCAGTGGCGGCAACCTTTGCTAAGTCAATTACTGAGACTGCGGCAACTTCTACGACAGAAGCTGTGGCGGCTACGTTTGCTAGAAGTGTTGCTGAAACAGCGGCATTGACGGATGCAAATACAGCAACAACGGCCTATACGACCACGGTAGCAGATTCGGTAGTAACAAGTACGGTGGAATCTGTGCGGGTTGACTATACTGCTTCAGTCACGGAAACCAATCCAATTGTTACGGTTGAGCAGGCTGTAGCCACGTTCTTAGGCAGTATTACCGAGTCAATGGCTATATCAGAACAGCAGTTGTTTAGCTGGTTGGCTTCTATTATTGAGACAATGGCTACGTCTGACGCTACAACGGTTGGTACGTATTACACAGAATTTATTGCAGAGCTTGCGGCTATTGCGGATAATCCACAGGCGGCTACTGCATATAAGGTCAGCAGGTCTGAAACGGCGGCAATAACAGAAACAAATAGTGGACGATTCTTGTGGGAAATTATTGATGACACACAAGGCGTTACATGGCAGAATATCAGCAATCCACAAACACCGGGCTGGGCTGATGTGAGTAACACCGAAACGCCCGGTTGGACAGTAATTTCTACTCAGTAGGAGCAATAGATGGCAAATACATCGCTAATCGGACTAACCCTCCCGGCAACCGGCACATTGTCAGGTCAGTGGGGCGACACAGTTAACAACGCTATCTCACAGATTATTGACGTTGCGGTAGCTGGTACTCAGACAATTTCTACTGATGCAGACATTACGCTGACCCTAACCACGGGTACATACGCAAGTACGGGCCTGACGGCTAATAGCTCGCAGTACGCAGTAATTCTGTGGACAGCCGCAGGCACGGTCACTCGCACAATTACAGTCCCTGCCCAGTCTAAAACCTACGTGGTAATTAACAAAAGCAGTACCCAATCAATTATTGTTATAGGTGCAACTGGCACAGGCGTTACTGTGGTTGCAGGTACACGGGCTATCGTAGCTTGGGACGGCACTAACTTTGTTAATGTAGGCGGTGGTTCTGCGGCAGGCTCTAACACGCAGGTTCAGTTCAACAGTTCTGGTGCATTTGGTGCTTCTTCTGCTTTGACATGGGATGGAACATCTCTATCAGCAACCAAGTTTGCAGGTGCTTTAAACGGTACTGTAGGTGCGACCACTCCTGCGGCGGGTGCGTTTACTACTCTATCGGCTACAACTGCACTCCCTAACACATCAGGCGGTACAGGACAAAACAGTGCGTTTACACAGTATGGTGTAACTTATGCCGCTACTACAACCACACTAGCAACTACAGCGGCTGGAACAGCAGGGTATGTATTAACTGCTAATTCTGGCGCAGCACCAACTTTCCAAGCACCGGCATCTTCTGGCGTATCACAAGCCAAGGCCACCATGATTAACTTCATCTTTAGTATTTAAGGAACCAACATGGCAAATCCTAACCTCTTAGCCGCGACCACAGCCGCTGGCACAAGTACATACAACACGCCCGGAACGACAGCGGCTACGGTGTTAATTACCAATGCGGCTTCTAGCGGTACGATTATAAAAATCAACCAGATTGTTGCGGCTAACGTAAATGGTTCTGCGGCAGTCAATGCTACGGTATCTTTAAACAGCTTGGCGGCGGGGGGCGGTACAGCTTACCCAATCATCTCGGCGGTTTCTGTGCCACAGAACGCATCAGTCATTATTGTTGATAAAACATCGGCTATTTACCTGATGGAAAATCAATCAATTACGGTGACATCGGGCACATCAAGCGGCATCACTTACACAGCCAGCTACGAAATTATTTCATAATTAGGGGCAATCATGTCTCTTAGTAAAGTTGGCGGGATTCTCTCAGCCGGTTTAAACGGCATTAACTACCCTGTCACAGCGGTGGAATACTTATGTGTGGCTGGCGGGGGTGGTGCTGGTGGCACTAGGGGTGGTGGTGGAGGTGCGGGTGGTTTATTAACTGCTACAGGATACGCTGTCACTATTGGTTCAAGCATTACTGTGACTGTTGGTGCTGGTGGCGCAGGTGGTAATATTAATGTCAAGGGTTCATCTGGAGTTAATTCCACTATTGTTGGTGGGACAACCATAACTGCATCTGGCGGTGGCGGTGGCGCATCTCAAAATACAAATAATATCGGTGTAAATGGTGGCTCTGGTGGTGGAGGTGCGGCTTATGGTGCTGGACTTGGCGGTGCTGGTGGCACAGGTACATCAGGACAAGGTTTTGCTGGTGGAGATGCCAACTCACCACAAAATGCTGGAGGCGGTGGTGGCTCTGGCTCAATAGGAATATTTGGAAGTTCTACTGGCAATGCTGGAACAGGAACAGCATCATCTATATCAGGCGCACAAATTCAATATGCTGGCGGTGGTGGGGGTGGTACAGGTAGTGGCACTGGTGGATTAGGTGCGGCTGGTGGTGGAAATGGTGTTTATTCTGGCGATGGAAACTCTGCTTTAGCCAACACAGGTTCTGGTGGTGGTGGTGGTGGTAGCACAACTGTACCACCTGAATTAGGTGGCAATGGAGGCTCTGGAGTGATTATTCTCCGCTATCCATCTTACTTAGCCCCTGCTACATCAACAACTGGATCACCAGAAACATATATCGCTGGAAACTACCGCGTGTACAAATTCATAGCATCTGGAACAATTACATTCTGAGGATATATGGCACAAGGTCTTTTTACACTCAGACAAGTTAACCAAGCCATTCGTCAAGGCGCATGGTCAGCATTTAATCCACCTCAGTGGGTGGAGTACCTTTGCGTTGCTGGTGGTGGTGCAGGAAGCGGTTATACGGGCGGTGGCGGTGGCGCTGGTGGTTTATTAACAGATACGGTTCCTGTTGCGGCTGGTGCTTCTTACACGGTTACTGTTGGTGGTGGCGGCGCTGGAAATTCATCAGGAATAGGTGCAAGTGGTCAAAACTCAGTGTTTGGCTCTATTACTTCTACAGGAGGTGGTGGGGGTAATGGTGCTAATGCCTCATCTGGAAGCACTGCATACAGTGGCGGTTCTGGAGGAGGTGCTTGGACTGCTTCATTCCAATCTTTTGGACAAGGCGTATCTGGTCAAGGCAATAGCGGAAACAATGGTAATAATTCTGGCGGAGGTGGCGGGGGCGCAGGAACTATTGGTCTTGCAGGGCCTTCTAATACTGTTGGCGGCGGCGGCGGTGCTGGAATAGCTTCTGCAATATCTGGAACTGTAACAACCTATGCTGGCGGCGGAGGTGGTGGCGGTAATGCTGGGGGCGCTGGAGGAAGCGGTGGTGTAGGTGGTGGCGGTGCAGGAAGTGCATTAAATGCCACAGCAGGTACAACCAACACAGGTGGCGGTGGTGGTGGTGCTGGTTACAACGGAGGAGCAGGAGCCAGTGGCTCTGGTGGTTCAGGCATCGTAGTAGTCAGATACCCCGGCTCTGTGCAGTTTTACACTGGTGGAACTGTTACTTCTACAGGCAATTATATTGTTCACACATTTACATCTTCAGGCACTTTGGCTCCTACAACCCCTTCAAATGCAGGGTTTAACGGATTTATAGTTGTTGGCGGTGGCGGTGGTTCTGGTGATACTGGCGCATA